>Ga0172382_10005476_pt1 | contig 18918 bp, 16 predicted proteins | sample Leawel138RmetaG_FD_122245 | JGI IMG/M metagenome (GOLD analysis project Ga0172382, IMG submission 122245) | Leachate microbial communities from a municipal landfill in Southern Ontario, Canada - Leachate well 138R metaG | ecosystem: Engineered > Solid waste > Landfill > Unclassified | place...
CGCCGTAGCGGTCGATCGTCCTGATCAGCTCGAACCTGAGTTTCTCCCGGTCTTTCAATGGGACGGAAGCCAGTTCTTCTTCAACATCTGAATCATAATCGTGACTTCGCCGATTATTCGGAACGGGAAAATTGATGATCTGGGACATGGGTGCATTCGCCTGTTCAGTGAGTCAATCGACGTGTCTGCCCTTCAGTTTCGAAATGGATTCGAGCAAGACTTCGCGTGCTTTGCCTATCCGTACAAACTGTTCGTGACTGCCGCCGGCGTCTGGATGTGCCTTCTGGGCGAGGCGCCGAAATGCGGCGTTGACCTGATCTCGTCCAAGCTTTCCGTTGGTCGGGAGTTCCAGCGCCTCGCGGTGTTGCCGCTCGTCCAAGGCTTGGGGCTTGCTGTGGTTTCCGCCTTGTCGGCCTGAGAAGCGCGCAAATTCGTCGTTCATCCCTTGCTGGGTGGTGCGGCGCATGTTCAGTGACGCGCGTCGCAAGTCTGCCTGGTCGTCTTGCCAACGCTGGCGCGACATGACGATACAGGCGGCAAAGACGATCCTGCCTCGGGTCACGAGTTCGTCAAGGCTGAACGGGCCGACCATGTCGAAGGGCTCGTCCAGCCATGCCTTTCGGCCACCGGGGCCTGCCTCGACGTGGCCGAGTGTTGCCGTCGTGACCAGTCCGTGGCCACCATTCCAGATGACCCACTCTTCCGCATCGGCAGTGGCGTCAGCGTTGTGCATCGCGTGGAGGGCTTGTGCACGGGCGCCATTGGCTCACGGCCGTACCGGCGATTGAATGGTTTGTGGGATGGATTGAAGGAAACACGACAAAGACCGTCCATATGAACGCTGTTTCCATGTGACTAGCAAATTACGCACCAAGCCTTCCCAGCACCGTCAGATCGCGCATGTCGGCAACACATACAGCGCTTCCCCCCATATGAATGGTCGTCGTGGTGGGTGACGCTTTCAGCGTTTCGGGGGGCCGTGAAGCGTTGGAGAAGCACGGTTCCGCTACTGGAAAACAGGGATAATAGTCGCCAATCCGTTCTGAACGCTTTTCTGGAATTCCCGCATGGAAATCAAGGTTAATTTTCTCGATAAGCTTCGTCTTGAAGCCAGGTTCGACGATTTCACGGTCGTGGCCGATCAGCCCATCCGTTATAAGGGCGATGGCTCAGCACCGGGGCCGTTCGATTACTTCCTTGCCTCGTCGGCCTTGTGCGCGGCTTATTTCGTGAAGCTGTACTGCGAAACTCGCAATATTCCAACCGATGATATCCGCCTGTCGCAGAGCAATATTGTCGACCCGGAGAACCGCTACAAGCAGATTTTCAAGATTCAGGTCGAGTTGCCGGCGGATATCTCCGCCAAGGACCGCCAGGGAATTCTGCGCTCCATCGACCGCTGCACTGTGAAAAAGGTCGTCCAGACCGGGCCTGAGTTTGTGATTGAAGAGGTCGAGAGTCTGGATGCCGATGCTCAGGCCTTGTTGATGCTGAGTCCGGATGCTGAAGCTTGCACCTGCATCGCTGGCAAGGATCTGCCGCTGGAGCAAACCATCGCCAATATGTCCGGCGTTTTGGCAGGTTTGGGCATGAAGATTGAAATCGCTTCGTGGCGCAATCTTGTTCCGAACGTGTGGTCACTGCATATCCGCGATGCGCAATCGCCGATGTGTTTTACCAATGGCAAGGGCGCGACCAAGGAAAGTGCGCTGGCGTCGGCGCTTGGGGAATTTATCGAACGGCTGAACTGCAATCATTTCTACAACGACCAGTTCTGGGGTGAAGATATTGCCGACGCGGCGTTCGTGCACTATCCGGATGAGCGCTGGTACAAGCCTGGCCTCAAGGATTCGCTGCCGCTCGAAATACTCGATGAATACTGCCTGCCAATCTATAACCCCGATGGCGAGTTGCGTGGCTCGCACCTGTATGACACCAACTCCGGCAATGTGAAACGCGGCATCTGCTCGCTGCCGTATGTGCGCCATTCAGATGGCGAGGTGGTGTATTTTCCGTCCAACCTGATCGATAACCTGTATCTCAGCAATGGCATGAGTGCTGGTAATACGCTGGCTGAAGCGCAGGTCCAATGCCTGTCGGAGATTTTCGAGCGGGCGGTCAAGCGCGAGATTCTGGAGGGGGAGCTCGCACTGCCGGATGTGCCGCACGAAGTGCTGGCGAAGTATCCCGGCATTCTCGCCGGGATTCAGGCCCTGGAAGAGCAGGGCTTTCCGGTGCTGGTAAAGGACGCTTCGCTGGGCGGGGTGTACCCGGTAATGTGCGTCACTCTGATGAACCCGCGTACTGGCGGTGTGTTTGCCTCGTTCGGGGCACACCCAAGCCTGGAGGTGGCGCTGGAACGCAGTCTTACCGAGCTGCTGCAGGGGCGCAGTTTTGAAGGCCTGAACGATCTGCCTCGGCCCACCTTTGAAAGCAACGCCGTGACTGAGCCGAATAACTTCGTCGAACATTTCATTGACTCGAGCGGCGTGGTGTCATGGCGCTTTTTCAGCGCCAAAGCGGATTTCGATTTCGTTGAATGGGATTTTTCTGCACACGGTGAGAATTCGAATGCCGAGGAAGCTGCGGTGCTGTTCGGCATTCTCGAAGACATGGGCAAGGAAGTGTACATGGCCGTGTATGAAAATTTGGGTGCAACGGCCTGCCGCATTCTGGTGCCGGGCTATTCGGAAATCTATCCGGTAGAGGATCTGATCTGGGATAACACCAACAAGGCGCTGCAGTTTCGTGCCGATATCCTGAACCTGCACCGCCTTGACGATGACAGTCTGGAAGCGCTGCTCGAACGACTGGAAGACAGCGAGCTGGATGATTACACCGACATCATCACGCTGATCGGCGTCGAGTTTGACGAGAATACGGTCTGGGGACAGCTGACGATTCTGGAGTTGAAATTGCTGATTCGTCTTGCTTTGCAACAGTTTGAAGCGGCGAAGGAGTCGGTGGAAGCCTTTCTGCAATACAACGAAAATACCGTCGAGCGCGGATTGTTTTACCAGGCATTGGATGTGGTGCTGGAGGTGCTGCTGGATGATGACCTGGCGCTCGATGATTACGAGGTCAATTTGCGCCGGATGTATGGCAACACGCGCATGGATGCGGTGATCGGGTCGGTGAACGGCAGTGTGCGCTTCTACGGCCTGACGCCAACGAGCATGAAACTGGAAGGGCTTGACCGCCACCAGCGTCTGATCGACAGCTACAAGAAGCTGCACATGGCACGGGCCAATGTGACCGCTTCTTCCAGCTAAGGCTGCAGCGTACTCATGCAAAACACGTTGCGGCGGTTCGAACGCGTTCTTTCGGTGCTGGGCTTAGCCCGGCGCTGATTGGTCAGCTCACCCGGACTTCCACTTCCATGCCCGCGAACGCGTCAGCCCCACCAAGGTAGCTGCCCGACACCGGCATCAACTGCTTGATGTCGCGGGCAACGGCGACCGGAACCAGGTTGAAGCCGCCGATGCTGCGGTTGGTCGGATCGAAGTTGATCCAGCCCGCCCCAGGTACATAGACCTCTGCCCATGCGTGGGTAGATCCGGACCCGGCGGAACCCGTCGCAGTGTTCTGCGGATCGTACAGATAGCCGGACACGATCCGGGCGCCCATGTCCAGGCTGCGCACCGCCTCAACGAACAGCACTGCGAAGTCGCGGCACGAACCCCGCCCGCGGTCGAGCGATTCGGTCGGCGTCTGGGTGCCTTCACTTTCGCGCACCTCGTACTGCAAGGCTTCTGACACGCCGTGACTGATCGCTTTCAGCAATTCCAGCGTGTCGGGCGCGGGCCCCCGCACGAATGATCGGGCCCACTTCTGCAGGCGCCCCATTGGGTCGAGATATTGCTGGATGGCGAGGGCGCCCAGATCGGCGCGATCATCGTTCGAATAGAAAAAGGGAAAATTGAGGGCTGACGCTGCAATATTGAAGATCGGCCAGGGGTTGCCGGTGAGGTCCAGCTCAACCGTGCTTTCGATCCGCAATGTGTCGGTCTGGCCGGCGAACGACGCCGTCGCGACAGCATTGCCCGAGACATCGTGCGCCCAGGCGATCGTTGCGTCGGGAGACACCTTCAGGGTGTGCGACAGGAGTTGCAGTTCGCGACTTTCCCTGGGACGCAGCATCAGCCGATGCGGATTCAGGCTGACCGCGTTGCGGTAGTGATAGACCGTTGTATGACTGATTCGAATTCGGGTCACGGCGGCGCGGGGCTCCTGAAGTTCAACAAGACTAACACTTTAAGAGGAAGCGAGCCGGACACAAACTCCTCCGGCTGGGGCGTCGTTCAGGGCGCCCTGCGCTGCGCTGTGCACATGACCTCAAACACCCTCGGTTCATTCCGCGATCCCGCAGGAGATTGATCCACGACGACGGGGGCAAAGACTTCTCCGCCAGCAGGTTTGAGATGGCCGAGAAGCCCATATTCACGCCGAATACCGTCGAGCTGTTGCGGCGAGCGAAAGTGACTCCCCTGCCACCATGCGTGTCGAAGTCGTGCGGCGCCGCTTTGAGAATGACCCATGCAGTCTTGATGTGCGCTGCAGCGTCGCCCGCAAGAGCATCACGGACGTCCGCGCGACCAGCCTGGAGGAAGGCCCCGTTGCCGTAGCCGACCATGACCGAATCACGATGGGCGGATCGGCAGCGAGCAGCCCGATGAGTTCGGGCAGGACCTGCAGCCGCGCGGTGAGATGGGCATCAATCAAGGCCTTGCGTGCGGTTCTGCCTTATGTGGACGCCCCGTCCTGCAGCCACCCGGTGATTTTCTTCGCATCAGGCAGGCCGCCCGCATGTACGAGCTTGCCGTCGATCACCAGTCCAGGTGTGCTCATGACGCCGTAGCCGACGATGGTGGCCATGTCATCGATTTTCTCGACCGTGATGGCAATGCCTGCCTGATCTGCCGACTGCTGCACCATTTCGGCCAGTGTTTTGCAGCGCGCACAGCCGGGACCAAGCACTTTTACGTCTCTCATGATGTTCTCCCTATAAAACCAGATTGAATACGTATCCCACCAGCAGGATGCCGCAGGCGACGACGCCTGCAAACGTGGCGATGAGGCGGGGCTTGAGCGCTTTGCGCAGGATGATCATCTCCGGGGCCGAGAGGGCGATGACGCTCATCATGAAGGCCAGCACGGTACCCAGGGCGGCGCCCTTGCCGATGAGGGCCTCGACGATGGGGATGATGCCCGCTGCATTGGTGTACATCGGCACGCCGAGAACAACCGCGGCGGGCACGGCCCACCACACGTCCTTGCCCATGAAGGAGGCCATGAAATCCTCCGGCACGTAACCGTGAATGCCGGCGCCGAGGGCGATGCCGGCGATGATGTAGGGCAAGACCTTGATGACGATTTCGCGAATGTGGGCCAGACCCGCTTCGCCACGTTCGATCCAGGTCAGGGTGTCGTGTTCGTAGTGTTGATCCGCCCGCGCCTGAATGGCCTGCACCCAGTCCTCGAGATGTCGCTCCATGTTGAGCTTGCCGATGACGATGCCGGAGACGATGGCGACAAGTAACCCGAGTCCCAGATACAGCACAGCCACCTGCCAGCCGAACATCCCGAACAGCAGCGCGAGCGCGATCTCGTTGACCATGGGCGCGGCAATCAGGAAGGAGAAGGTCACCCCCAGCGGGACGCCGGCCGAGAGAAAGCCGATGAACAGGGGCACCGCAGAGCACGAACAGAAGGGGGTGACGATGCCCAGCGAGGCAGCGAGGATGTTGCCGATCCCGGTTCGCCTGCCCGATAGCAATGCCCGGGTGCGCTCCGGGGCGAAGAAGGTCTGTACGATGCCCATCACGAATACGATGCCGGTGAGCAGTAACAATACCTTTGGGGTGTCGTAGAAGAAGAAGTGAAGGGCTTCGCCGAGGGCCGTCGCGCGGCTCAGGCCGAGCAGATGCAGAACGCTGTCGGCGAACTCGCTGAGGTATGCATAGGCGGCCACCCAGAGCATGGTGGCGAGGGCGACACCACCGGCCCAGCGCAGGGGGCGATAGGCGTCATGGGGGGAATGGGGGGCATCGACTTGCATGGCAACGTCTTCGTTTGTAGTCCTTGTGTTCTGGGAGACGAAGCACTCAGGCGAAAGATGCAGGTCGCGCAGTAATTATTCTTTGTGCTGGGGGCGGGGTACGAAGCAGCAGACCTGGCCGGCCTCGTCGAACCGCACCTGACAGGCGGTGACGAGCTGGGCTTTCAATCGTTTTCGGGCGCGCTGAACACGTGACTTGGCGGCCGGGAGCGTGAGCCCGAGGTGCGCTGCGTAGGCTTGCTGGGACAGGCCTTCGATGTCGCACAGGGTCAGGGCTTCGCGATCTTCGGGGGCGAGCTCGGCGAGCGCGCGAGGCAGGCAGGCAGAGAGTGACTCGACCGCCTGGTCCGACTCGTCGGGGGTGGCGTAGTCCGCGTCGTCGAGCGGGATCTGCTCCTTGGTCAGCCGGTAGCGGTCGATGAGCAGGTTGCGCGCGACGTGGAAAAGCCAGGCTCTGGGGTTATCGATGCCGCACAAGCCGCGGTCGTGCAACATCGCCCGCAGGAAGACCTCCTGCACGAGGTCCCGCGCTTCGTCGGCATTGGCGATGCGGCCGCTCACGAAGCGGATAAGCTCATGACCGTGGGTCGTCCAGGCGTCACTGATGCATTTCATGGCGTAAACCGTGTGGGGGCTCCTCGGGAGCGGGCTCTGGGTAATCATGTTCCAGTGTAGTGTGAATGCACGGAAGACGAAATCCCGTTGCCGGCCTTCCGCTGGACCATGACGGTTACCTGGATGCCGACGATCTCACATGCGTCGTGCGGAATCCGCAGGTGCCGTCAGGTCGGGCCGCGTTCAGGCACGTGTACGATGTACTGCGCCAGCGACCATCCGGGTGAGGCTCGTGAGGTCAAACACCGGAAGGCCAAAGCGCTGGTGCAGTTCCGGGGCGAAGTGTGACAGGTCAGTGCATTCGAGAACGATCGCACCGACAGTTGGATTGTCCGTCAGCATCCGCTCAACGACGCTGCACAGCTCGCTGCTGAATACGTCCATGTCCAGGTCGTTGCGATGGCCGTGAAGAATGACGTCGGCAAACTGCGGCTGATCCTGCATGCCGCCAATGGCGAGGGGTTCGTCAGCGATGCCGGCGCCGCGCAGATGATCTGCCGATAGCGCTTCACTGTTGGCGACGACGACGCCCACTTTCCTGCCGCCGCCAAGCATTCGGCTTACGAGCGGAACCTGGAGCAGGCTGGACATGAACACCGGCACCTTGACCGCGTCGGCGATCTGCTGCTGGTGCAAGGCCAGAAAGCCGCAACTGCCAGTAATGGCGTGCACGCCCTCACGCTCCAGTTCGCGGGCGGCCTCGATAAAGGGCTCGAGCAGCTCGGGGTCGCGCTCCCGGATCAGTCGGTCGACGGTCGCGCCCTTGACCGTTCTGTAGAGAACCGGGAAGTCGAAGCTCGCGGCGTACTTGATATGGCCCTCAGGCTTGGGGAAAAGCGACTCCAGCGAAATGACGCCAAGCGGGATGCCGTAGTAGTTGAAACCACCTTGAAGAATCATGAGATCTCTCGAGTAACGGAGGGACTGAAGGGGCGTTTCAGTGAAACCTGGAAGGTGAGAAGGGGGCCAGCAGTGCGTCTTGCTGAGTGCCCTGGATGGATTCCGCAACCAGTTTGCCGGTCGTTGCGGCCAGCGTCAGTCCGAGGTGACCGTGACCGAAGGCCAGCATGAAGTTCGGGTGCCCCGGCACGCGACCGATGACGGGCAGCGAATCGGGCGTCGATGGTCTGCTTCCGACCCAGGTTGATTTCACGGAGGGTGTCCGGCCCATCATCTTGGCGGCGACATCCAGCATGATTTCGGGCTGCTTTTCACCTTGCGGTGCGTCCGGGGCTGCGAACTCCGCCATGCCCGCAATCCGGATGCCATCATCCATGGGCGTCATGAATACCGCGTAATCCAGCCAGCCGACGGGTCTGTTCAGGTGCCAGGTGTCGGACTCGAGCACCAGGTGATAACCACGCTCGCTGACCAGCGGGATTCTTACTCCAAGTTGTTGCGCGAGCCTCGCGCCGGCAACGCCCGCGCAGATGACAACGCGGTCGAAGGTATGCGAGCCCTGAGCGGTGTTCACTCGGCACTTGCCGTCCATGTCGGACACCGTCGTGACCTCGTCGAGCAACAGCTTGCCGCCCTGGGCAACGAAATGGCGCGCATACATCCGGCTCAGTTCGATCGGGCTTACCGTAAATCGCGTCTCCGGATAGAGCACGCCACCGGCATGAAAGTGGCTCAGGTCGGGTTCGAGCTCCCGAACCTCTTCAGCCGACATGACCTGCACCTTCACGCCCTGTTCCCTGCGTTCACGCAGATGCCCGGCCAAGGCCGCTTCGAAGCCTTCCCTGGTGGAAAACAGGGCGAGACAGCCGTCATGACGGACAAGCCTGGCCGCACCTGTTTCGCTCAGCAAGGTTTCATCGGCTGCGGGTGCGGTCGTTTGCAGGCTGGTCAGTGCATCACGTCCCTGACGGTATTTTTCGGGTGTGCACGCCTTGATGAAGTGCCACCCGTAAGGCATCAGGTGTCTTGCATACCGGGGCTGCAAGGATAGCGGGCTCGTCTTGTCGAGGAGCATGCCGGGGATCTTGCGAAGCTGTGCGTAGCTGGCAACCGGCAGGCGACCGTAGTCGGCGAACAGGCCCGCATTGCCAAAGGACGTGCCCAGTCCGGGTTCGTTGCGATCGATCAGCGTCACTTTGGCGCCCATCTTCTGGAGCCACAAAGCGGACGACAGACCGACGATGCCAGCACCGATCACCGCAATGTTTCTGGGTAGTGTCATTGCACGCGCTCGCTCTGCGGACGCAAGGCGGTTGCCTGAATCTCAACCTTCAGCTCCGGGCGTGCCAGGCGTGCTTCCACGCAGGCGCGGGCGGGCGGGTTTGCGGCGTCGATCCATGCGTCCCAGACTGCATTCATGGACTGGAACGCCCGAATATCGGTAAGCCAGATGGTGACGGAGAGCAGGTTGGATTTGCTGGTGCCCGCGACGGCCAGCAATTCATCCATTTGCGCCAGAATCTGTGTGGTCTGACCGGCGACATCGGCGGAGGCGTCCTGCGCGACCTGCCCGGCAAGGAAAACCATCTGACCGCTGACAACTACCTGGCTCATGCGCTGGTTGGCGCGGTGACGTTCGATCGTCATGTCGAGCTCCTCTGAGCATGTGGCTGCAGCCGGCGGTTCGATGCGAGCGACTCCGTCGTGTTTGATCGTGTGTGTGCCGGGGTTTGGTAACGCTTCACTTCAGGTCTCCTTTGACGCGAAAGGACGACGGCGGTCCGCCACGTCAAAAAATGAATTCATTGCGCAGATGGTGTGCGCGTGGTCTTGCCGCCGGAGATCTGCGCACTGGCGCAAACCTCCGGCTTCTCCGACTCCTGTGCACAATCGGCGGCCGTATAGCGACCCGCGGGTCGAAAATCGACGGCGCGACCTGCACGGGGGTGGGTATTACTGCTTCATTTTTGCGGCTGCGTTTTTCATGATGTCGTAGTTCAGCAGCATGTCGTTGGTCCAGGCTTCGCCGTGGCGAAAGTCGACGTTCGCGCCCATGTTCTCGAAGGCCTTGCGAACCTTCGGTTCGTCCATGACCTTGCCGCTTGCATTGACCAGCTTCTGAATGACTTCAGGAGGGGTGCCCTTGGGGGCGAACACGCCGGACCAGCCTTCAAAACTGCCCTTGATGCCGTAATCGGCAAACGTCGGGACGTTGGGGTATTCAGCCATCTTCTGATTCAGCACCAGGAGCCGTGCCCGCCCGGATTTGACATGAGGGCCAAAGGCCGGCGGGAATGAAACGGCGGAATCGATATGGCCACCGATCAGCGCAACCATGGACTCCGCCGTCGTGTTGCCGTGGACGAACTTCACGTCATACCCGGCCTGGTCGGCAATGATGCTGGCGAGCACGGTGCCCGACGAAGCAGCACCCCACGACCCTTGTGTCAGGCGACCGGCCTTTGCTGCGGCGATGAAATCGTCAAAGGTCTTGTACGGGCTGTCGGCGGGAACGAGGATTCCCAACGGGACGGATGACAGCTTGACCACGGGAACAAAACTGGAAAAGTCGTAGGGCGTCTTGCTGAAGTTGGGCGTCACGAGAACGTTGCTCAGGCCGGCATTCACCAACGTGTAGCCATCGTTCTTGCTGCTTGCCACAAAGGTGGTACCAATCACGCCGCCGCCGCCTGCCTTGTTGATCACGACCACCGGCGTCCCGAGTGCCCCTTCCATTGCGTCCGCCCAAAGGCGGGTGGTGAGGTCGGAGTCACCGCCTGCACCCCAGGGCACAATCACGTTGACCGGTTTTTCGGGGTATTCGGCGAAGGCCGCTCCGCCAGTCAGGGTGACGGCGACTGCGGTGGTGATGGCAAGCAGTGATTTTGCAATTTTGCTCATGTCGAACTCTCCAGGGGTTGAATGGGTAAAACCGACTGCAACTATGAAAAGTGGAAGAGGTGTTCTAGTTCTTCGTTGTGCTTCGCCTGCAGGTATTCACGTTGCAAGAATCCCCTCCGGCGTTGTCATGCATATGGGAGGACTCAGAAACGGGATCTCCGGAAGGTGCCGCTCTTACGACGCGGACCGCTCGGGCGCGGAAGGTGCCGCTACCTTCTTCTTCTCTTTCTTCTTCATGCGCATTGCCGAGAAGACCGAGAATGCGGACAGCGCGGTGAATATCCACGCGAAGGGCGATGCGAGAATCATCCCGTAGTCCTTCCCGACGATGGCGACGGCCTGGTCGAGGTTCTGCTCGAGCAACGGCGTCAGGATGAAGCCGATGATGAACGCTGCTGGGTTCAGGCCAATCAGGCGCATGCCGTAACCGAAGACCGTGAAGCAGATCAGGATCAGGACGTCATACAGGTCCTGATTGGTCGTGAATGCGCCGGCAATGGCGAAGACCGTGACACAGGGGAAGATGTAGTAACGCTGAATCGATGCCACTTTGGTCCAGAAACTGAAACCGGCACGCGCAATGATCAGCAGGAAGATGTCGGTAATCAGGAAGCCGGCGAAGATCGCGTAGATCACGTCGGTGTGTTCGTAGAAGATTGTCGGTCCCGGTGTTATGCCGTGAATCAGGAATGCACCCATCAGCAAGGCGGTGACGTCGTCGCCCGGGATACTCAATGTGAGCATGGGGATCATGCTCGAGCCGCACACTGCGTTGTTCGCGGATTCGGCGGCTGCGATGCCGTGCAGGGAACCCTTGCCGAACGTCTCGGGTTTCCTGGACGTGCGCTTGGCTTCTCCGTAGGCCAGGAACGCAGCCGCGCTTGATCCGAGGCCGGGCAGTGCGCCGATGAAGGTGCCGATGCCTGTGGACTTGAGCATCGTGCCGAATACCGAGCGGTATTCCTTCCAGGTGACCCGGTTGTCGTCCGGGTTCGGCGATTTTTCCAGGATCAGGTCGTAGTGCGGGGTCTTGCGTTTCTTGATCGCGTCGATGACCTCGGGCATCACCAGGACGCCGATCAGCAGCGGCAGGAAGGTGAAACCGCTCATGAGTTCGGGAACCCCGAAGCTAAAGCGGGTTGCGCCAGTGATTGACGACATGCCCACCATCGCAAACAGCATTCCGATGCAGCACGAAAGTATCCCCCGCGAGATCGACTCCCCGGTCATTGAGCCGACAACCGTGAAGGCGAAGATCAGCAGGAAGACTTTTTCGATCGGGCCCGCCTGCAGGGAAATGATTGAAATCGGTGCAGCGACGAAGATGAGTACGAGTGTGGCGAGTGCCTCGCCGGTGACGGACGCGTAGAGCGCCATTCCGAGTGCTTTTCCGGCCTTTCCGGCCTTCGTGAGCGCATGTCCGTCCTGAGCGGTGAGAAAGGATGCGGCCGCACCAGGGGTGTTGATCAGAATCGCGGAAATGGATCCGCCGTAGATGCCAGCCTTATAGACCGCAAGAAGCATCGTGATGCCGATGACCGGGTCGACGTAGAAGGTGAGCGGGAGAATGATCGCAATCGCCATGATTGCGGAGATTCCGGGAATGGCGCCGAAGAAGATGCCCACGCATACGCCGGCAATGATCCCTGCGATCGGGCCGATGGCCAGAACCGCTCCGAGGCCGTTGAAGAAGTTGTTCAGTATTTCGATCATGTTCTTCAGCCTTCAGGAGAGCGTCCAGGGGGGGAGGAAAACATGCAGAAAGATGCTGCTTCCGTAATCGACCACCAGCGGTATGACAAGCGATACCGCCGCCATCACCGGCCAGTTGCGGCCTTCGAGCAGTATTGCGACGCCAAACATGGCGAATGGTGTTGCCACCAGAAATCCGAGGTGAGGGAGGGCGAGCCAGTAGGCGGCCAGTATTGCGATATAGATGCCGATGCCGAGAAACCCTTCGGTGTCGATCTGTTCGAGACCGCGCAACGGCGTTTTCCTGATCAGGTTGAGGAGCGATGGAACGCCGATCATTGCTGAAAAAATGATGATGAAGACGGCGACGATTCGGGGGAGAAGCATTGATCCCAGATCGGTTTCCACCCCGCCCTCAACCAGTTTGTCGCTGCTGAGGATAACCAGCGAAGCGATGATCAAGATGCTTGAAAACACGACATCAATTTTCCGTCTGTTCATTGGCATTTCCTGTCGAGTGCGGTGGGTGTCTCAATGAGTGATGAGTTTCGGCGCGGATGCATGCGTCTCGATGAAGCATTCGATCGTTGAATCAGTCGCCCTTTGTTTTCCATTCGGCGATTTGATATTGGTCAAGTTTACGCATAAGAACAAATCTTAAATTCTGAAGAGTTGATCAGATTGGCTGATAATATTGCCCTATGAATCTTCGACAGATGGAAGCTTTCCGGGCTGTGATGCTGACGGGCTCTGTGTCAGAGGCGGCCACACGGCTGTACAAGACACAACCGGCGGTGAGCATGATGATTGCCGCGCTTGAGGCCGAGATCGGCTTCCAGCTCTTCGAACGGCGCAAGAAACGTCTCTATCCGACGCCTGAGGCCAATTACCTCTATTCGGAGATCGAAGGGATTTTTTCGCAGATTCATGACGTATCGCAGACGATCAAGGACATACAGAACAAGCAGTACGGATTTCTGCGTATCGGCTGCATGCCGGGCCCATCCTATTCATTCATGCCGGACCTGATTGCCGACTTCCTGGATGAACATCCCAAAGTGCAGGTCTCCATGCAGACGCGCACCTCCGATGGCATCAAGGAATGGACCGCCTCTGCGCAATACGATCTCGCCCTTGCGGAGATCAGCGGACCGCTGCCTTCCATCGAGGTAGAGCTGTTCGATCTCGAATGTGTTTGTGCGGTGCCGGCAGGACATGCGCTGGCGGGCGCTGAGGTGTTGACGCCGCAAATGCTCGACAATGAACCCATGATCACGCTCTATCCGGATCACGTGACGGTTCACTCATTGAGCCGTGCGTTTGACGCCGCAGGTTGTCAGCTGAACGTGAGATTACGCACGCGCTTCTTTATTCCCGCATTGCGTTTTGTCGCACGTGGCCTGGGCATCTGCCTCATGGACCCGATCACGGTCGCGAGTTATTCCTCTTTTGCGTGCGGGAAGGAGATTGTGTTCATTCCATTCAGGCCTGTTGTGCCGTTCCGGGCGGGGATCCTCTTTCCGGCGCATGCGCCAAGATCCCAGATGACCGCAGCGTTCGCAGCGCAGTTGAGGCAGAGCTTGCAGGTCTTGCAGCAGGCGCCGGCGGGTGCGTCCTAGAAGCCTCGATCATTGCGCCCGGTAAGCCGGGCATCGAGCAGGGTCCGGCCGTGGGCGATGGCGGTATCGAGTTTCATCGCGGTGACGAAGGGGCTGAGCTTTGCGTCGGCCTCCGGGGCGAACAGCGTGAGTTCATCACGCATCCGGGTGACCGCGACATAGAAGCGGTTGTGTTCTTCGGTGCGATCCCAGCCGGTGAGCGGGAAGGCGCCGTCGGCCAGACCAGGCAGCATGACGGCGTCGAACTCCTGCCCCTTTGCCGCTTCAACCGTGCACAGCAGTACGGTCTTGCGCTTGCGCAGTTCGGCCGACTTTTCCTCTGCGGTGCGCAGCCATTGCGCAAACCCGCGCAATGGCAAGTTGATGCTGCGCGCCGCGTCGAGAAAACCCTCCACCGATTTTGCGACCATGTCGGCGGTGCCGGGGTCGATGAAGAGACGTTTGGCGACGCCGCGCAAGTCGAGGATGGCGACTGCCCGGCTCAGTGCAAGGTGGGCCGGCTCGTCTGCCGGGCCGTCGTGCAGTGCAGTAAGGGCACGCACCAGGCGCAGGCGGGCGTTGCGTTGTGCGGGCGCTTCGTCCACGGTTTCGGCCGCTTCGTGTTGCTGGCGCAGCAAAGCGTTGGCTTCGTCATGCTGTCCCTCGCGGCGCAGGCGCGAGATCTGGTCCAGCAGGCGGTGTGCGGCGCGGGTTTCGGCTTCGTCGGAGAGCTCGGCGGCCGCCTTGTCGGCAACGGTCTGGGGGCGCAGCAACCGGCCTTTGAGGAAGGCATCGAAAAGTTCGGGCTGGACCGCCGCGGTCTTGAGGTCGTCCAGGCGGCGTTCGCCCCATGAGAGCTCCTGCCACAGTTCGAGTGCCTGCAGGACCTGGAAGCGTTTGTCTACGCCCGGGATGGATTCGTAGTCTTCGAGCGCAAAAGCCATCACGCCGCGCAGCATGAGGATCTCCGAACGTAGCAGGTAGCTTTGCAGCCCCTCGAGCCGCCAGCCCAGGCCAGCTTGCAGCAGGGCGTTCTCGATCGCGATCGATTGATGCGGCGCGCGCAGGATGACTGCGCAGGCGTCCAGCCGCTTGCTGCGTTGCTGCCAGTCGAGGAGGGCAGCGACCAGTTTCGTCGCTTCGTCCTCGCTGTCGGCGTAGCGCACCAGGCGCAGTCGTGCGTCGTGGTCGCGACCGGATTCGACCGGTTTGCTCTTCAGGAAGTGCGTGGCCACGGCCATTGCCGGGCCGTGGCGGAAGGTGGTGGTGAGCGGCAGGCGCTTCACCCCACTCCAGTTCGCGCCCAGTTGCGCGCTCAGAAAGCTGGCGTCGGCACCGGCCCAGCGGTGGATGACCTGGTCGAAGTCTCCGGCGCCGGTGAACCAGGCACGACCTTGTTCGAGGAGGTGCTCGAGACAGGTGAGGGTGGCGGGGTTCATGTCCTGCAACTCGTCGGCGATGACCACGCGATAGCCCGGCAGGCTGACGGGCTCGTTGCCTTGCGTGAGCAGCATGGCGAGGTCGTAGGTGGCGTCGAATTCGGTGCGCCACGCGCAGCCGTCGCCATCGCCTGCGCGGGCTTTCTCCAGCTGACGGAAGAGCGCGAACAAACCTTCCGGTACGTTCAGGGCCTCGGCGCGGGAGGCGACGCTGTCCTCATCGCCGATCTCGGGCGAGATCTGTTGCGCCTTCATCTGACGCACGATCTTCAGAAAGTCCGCGATCGGCGCATTGTGTTCGGGCAACCAGAGCTCACGCGGGTTGCGTCGCGCGGTGTTGATGCGCTGGACTTCCGTCACGGCGCTGCGCACATGCGGTGCAACGTCTTCGAAACTGGGCAGGTAAGGTGTTTCGTGCCCCTCGTGGTCGTGCAGCACCTGCAGCGCGAACGCGTCGAAGGTCGTGCAGCGAACGCGACGCGCAAGCTTGTCGTTGAGTCCGATCTCGACCAGGCGTGTTTGCAGCACTCGCGCCGCTTCGGCAGAAAAACACAGGGCGGCGATGTGGTCCGGCGATACGCCGCGCTTGACCGACTCCGCGATGCGCAGCGCCAGCGTGGTGGTCTTGGCCGCGCCGGCATTGGCCATGGCGATGATGTAGCGCGCACTGTGGGTCTGGATCGTGCGCTGTTCCGTGGTCGGGGCAAAGCCGACGGGGTGAAATCGCGGCGTGGTCATCGTGCTGCTGGAAGAGGTCTGGGTCATTCCCTGCGGTCTTTGATGGTGGTGACGGAGACATTGGCGTCATTTCGCCTGTCGAGTGCGCCTTTCGACATAGTTGGGCGCGCTCTTCGTGGATACAATGAGCCCGGACCATGCGCGATATACCTTCAATATGCGTTCGGTCACTGGCGTAAGGAATCATCCTTTCGGCAGAGCAGAGTGTAGCCGATGCGGTGAAGCGAGGGTTTTCAGCGCTGCATTTTGCATCAGGCGCAAGGCATTTTGTGTCGATGTCTGCGGAGCATCGATCGACACGCTGCAAATCCGGCGGCAAGTGGTTTTGGGAGCACTATGAATGACATGAGTACCGACGGTGCGGCAAGACCTGATCCGGACTCGCGCGAGCAGGGCGACGAGAGCCGTGCGTCCAGGCCACAGACGGACGACGATCTCCAGTATCTGTTCAAGACTACTGCGCTGCCGATTCTGCTGATCGATCCCGAACTGGACGGCGCTATTGTTGACGCCAATCCGAGAGCGCAGACCTTCTACGGGTATAGTCGCGATCGCTTTCAGCGTCTGTTCTGCGCGGACATCAATGTGCTGGGCGCCGATGTGCTGCCGGTGATGCAGGAGATCGCGTCGTGGGAAGGAGGGCATGCCCCGCGCAGCTTCTGCCATCTCATGTCCGACGGTAGCGTTCGCGACGTACAGGTGTATGCGGGACCGGTGTACCGTGCTGGCCGACGCCTCATGCTGTGCGTGATTCACGACGTGACGGCAGAGGTCGACACCGCGCAGTTCAATCGACTGCTGCTGGACAGCATCCATACGGCGGTGTGTGGCATCGACGCAGAGGGCGACTTCACATCGATCAACCCGTATGCCGTGTCAATGCTGGGGTTCCGCCACGAAAGCGAGCTGATCCGACGCAACATCCGGGAGTTCGTTGCGCAGGAGCACGATGACGAGTGGTCGATCCCTGCAACCGGGGCGATTCTCCAGGTGGCCCGGGACGGGCAGCCGCTTCTTGGCTCCGAATGCATGCTGCTGCGTGAGGGGAGAGATCCTTTCCCGGCCAAGATCTACGCGACGCCGGTTCTCCGGCATGGTGAAGTGGTGGGGGCCGTACTCAACTTCTTCGATCTCACCGGAAAAAGGGAGCACGAGGCACTGGTCACCGACCTCGCCAACTCCATCCCCGGCGGGGTTTTTCAGGGCATTGTGCGGACCGGGCGGGAATTTACCCTGAGCTATGTCAGCGCGGGCGCAACCCGCTTGCTCGGACTCGCGGCTGCGCCCGAGGCGGTGTCGCTGGCGACGCTGTTTCATGCAGTCCATCCGGACGATCTCGAGCCGCTGAGTCTCAGTCTCGATCAGGCGGTGGGTCGTTGCAGTGAATGGCAGCATGAGTTCCGCGTACTCACCGGTGACGGAGAGCGGTGGCTGCTGGGGCGCGCTCAGCTCAGGCGGCGCTCGGATGGCGGTGTATTGCTCAACAGCGTGTTGCTGGACATCACGGAGAAGAAGCAGCTTGAGGCGGAACTGGCGCATGCGGCACATCATGACGCATTGACCGGCATTCTGAACCGGCGCTTTTTCGAACAGAACCTGCAGCAGGCACATGCGAAAGCGATGCGTTACGGCCGGGTGTATTCGGTGCTTCTGGCCGACGTCGACAACTTCAAGCAGGTCAACGACTGCTTTGGCCATGACGTAGGTGATGAGGTATTGCGCGGCGTGACCTTCGCCTTGTCACAGCGGCTGCGCAGCAGCGACTGTCTGGCGCGCTGGGGCGGCGAGGAGTTCATCATCCTGTTGCCCGAGCTGAACGTGGCTGCTGCGGCTCGCGTGGCAGATCTGTTGCGCCAGACTGTGAGCAGGCTTTCGGTGCCCCCTCTCGAGCAGGTCACCATCAGTGTGGGCGTGGCCGAAGTGCGTCTGGACGAAACCGCTCAGCAACTGGTCAAACGTGCAGACGAGGCGCTCTATTGCGCCAAGCGCAATGGCCGCGACCGCATCGAATGCGCTGACTGACGCACGGCGTGCCCACGCTCAGGGTGTGGGAGCGGGGGGTTCAGTCTTTGCCCCGTCCGAACCACAAGTCGGTGAGCGCACGGGCCTCACCCAGCGCGCCCAACTGTTGGTCGACCGCATCGTGGTTACCCCACACAACGTCGGTCAGCTCGCCGCCTGCCACTTGAGCCTCGATATCACCGCAGTAAAGCCCCAGCGCTCGTTGTGCGTAAAAGCCATAGGTGCGACAGGCCACCGGGCGGTGCGCATAGACGGGGCAGGCGCCGGTGGTCTGGTCCAGCAAGGGGCAGACGACGGGACGGCCATGCTCGGCCGCGAGCGCCACCATCTTTTGCGCGATGTCGTCGAGTTGCGAGGCCGTCATCGCGGCCAGTCCCTGCTGCAGCAGGCGCCATTCGGCCGCTGTCAGCCGGGGAACGTCGGCCAGTCGCCGGCAGCAACTGTCACAGCCCTTGCCGCACAGCCAGTCTGCACGTTCAGCCCGGATGGCTTGCACGCGGGTATCGATTTCGGCGTGAAGCTGGAACAGCGGTTTGTCAGTGTGCACAAGTGATCCTGGTCAGTCGGTTTCCGGGGCGGGCGGTGCAATTGTACGTTGCACACCCCCCCTCATGAGCGCGTTCGCCGAACTCAGTCAACTGGTGCAAATGGTGCATCGGGGATGGCCGGGGTGCACCCGCCCATGCGGTCGGCCAGCACCCGGGCCGAGCCCGCTGCGAGGGTGAAGCCGAGGGCGCCCTGCCCGAGGTTGAGCCATACGCCGGGGACTTTCGATGCGCCGATGATCGGTCGTCCGCTGGGGGTCGCGGGACGCAGGCCACACCATTCCCGCGCCCGGGGCAGGTCTGCTGCCGTGCCGAAATTTTCTGCGGTCTCGCGCTTCAGGAGGTCGATTCTGGCGGGCCGAATGCTGCGGTCGTGGCCCACGATGTCGGCCATGCCTGCAACCCGGAGC
>Ga0172382_10005477_pt1 | contig 18916 bp, 16 predicted proteins | sample Leawel138RmetaG_FD_122245 | JGI IMG/M metagenome (GOLD analysis project Ga0172382, IMG submission 122245) | Leachate microbial communities from a municipal landfill in Southern Ontario, Canada - Leachate well 138R metaG | ecosystem: Engineered > Solid waste > Landfill > Unclassified | place...
CGGTAACATTTCAATCAATACCGTCACCGCCATTCCGTTACGAGCCGACGGGGGTCGCACCCACTGCTCACTGACTAAACGAACGATCAAATCATCAAGACTGCCGGCCACTTGCGAACCTACCGTATCAGCAACTGTTTGCTGATACTGCGTATCTGCTGATAACAACTCAGCTAAAGCACCGGCTTTTTTATCCTCAAGAGACTTACGTGAGGCTTCTTGAGCTTTTTTCTGCTTAGCAGCTTCTTCAGCGGCACGCTTTTTCTTGTCGTCGTCAGCTTTTTTCTTCGCATCATCGGCGGCTTTCTTCTTAGCAGCCTCTGTTGCAGCTTTCTTTTTAGCCTCTTCAGCCGCTTTTTTCTTCGCGTCTTCAGCTGCTTTATTCTTCGCTTGCTCAGTTGCCTTTTTCTTTGCGTCCTCGGCTGCTTTTTTCTTCGCATCCTCAGCCGCTTTGATTTTGGCAACATCAGCCTGCTTTAGTTTCTCTGCTGCTTGTTTTGCTTGATCTTCTTTTTTAGCTTGCGCTTGCTTTTGCGCCTCAGCAGCTTTTTGCTCGGCCTGTTTACGGGCTTGCTCAGCTTTGCTTTGTGCATCGGCTTTCGCAGCGTCGGCTTTTTGCGCCTGCGCAGCTTTCGCAGCAGCCGCTATTTTTTCTTGCTCAATTTTCTTCTGCTCTAGTTGCTCAACCTCATAACGTGGCGCGGAAGTTTTCGCAGCTTCACCGGCAATTTTTTGATTGGTTTGCGTGGTCGCTTGGCTTTGCGATTTTAATTGATAGAGCGTGGCTTTAATCACCGGTCGCGCAGGTGGCAAATCCGGAGTTCTAGCAAAGCTAACAAATAAAAACGCAAACAGCAGCGCGTGCAGGCCTACCGCCCACACCACCGGCCAAAACAGGTTTTCCGAAGAAGAACGGTCATGCTCTCGCATTAAGGTGCCTCAGTAATTAAGCCAACGTCAGTCACACCCGCTTGCTGCAAACCACCCATTGCGGCCATCACACTGCCGTAATCCACCGTCTTATCGGCACGCACATAGACTTGTACTTTTTTACCTTGTGCGGCATTAGCGGCCAAAATAGCGCGCGCAGCATTGACCATCTGCGCTAAATCAACTGCTTTATCTTGCACCGTGTCGACATCCACTTCAGTACTGGTGTTCCAGTAGTAGCTTTTATCCGGTTTAATCGAGATCGTCAGCACAATCGAGTTATTGTCTTGTGGCAACACTTCACTGCTGACTTGCGGTAAATCCACTTTTACACCCTGGTTGAGCATCGGTGCGGTAACCATAAAGATCACCAATAACACCAGCATCACGTCGATATAGGGCACCACGTTCATTTCTGCAACGGGTTTGCGACGATTACGAATTCTTGCTCTGTGCATGGGGCACCTTAATCCTCTTTAGAGTGGACTTTACGATGCAAAATGGCCTGAAACTCATCAGCAAAGGTGTAGTAACGCGCAATCAAGTTTTCACCACGTGCAGCGAAGCGGTTATAAGCGATCACCGCAGGAATCGCAGCAAACAAACCAATTGCCGTCGCAATCAAAGCCTCAGCAATACCCGGTGCTACTGTTGCCAGCGTGGCTTGTTGCACTTGGGCCAAACCGCGGAAGGAGTTCATAATCCCCCACACCGTACCAAACAAACCGATATAAGGACTGGTTGAACCAACCGTTGCTAAGAAAGGCAAACTTTGCTCAAGCTTTTCTTCTTCGTGGGAAATGGCAACACGCATCGAGCGCGCCACACCATCCATCACTGACTCGGGATTCGCCCCTTGCTGCTGACTTAAACGAGAAAACTCTTTAAATCCGGCGCGAAAAATCTGCTCCACGCCTGAGTCTGGATCAGGATCAGTACTGACCTGTCGGTACAGTTTGGATAAATCCACACCCGACCAAAAGCGGTCTTCAAAAATATTTAAGCTATTGCGCGCAGTACGCAATAATTGGCTGCGCTGGAAGATAATCACCCATGAGGTGATCGAGGCTCCCACTAAAATCAACATAACAAACTGAACAACCAGACTGGCGTTGCTGATTAAGCTCCACATTGACATCTGATCAACGGCATTAGCTTCCACGCTTACTCTCCTGCAAAATCTTGCACATCGGCATTAAAGGCCGCATATAACAGTTCGGGAATAGCCCGAGGTTTTAGGGTATCGGCACGTACACAGGCAATGGTGAAGTGTCCCTCACAGAGCAACACATCATCATTACTACGGCGTACTTGCTGATAAAATTTCAAACTGGCACGTTTTAATACTTCCACCTGCACACTCACCTGCAACTCATCATCTAAACGAGCCGGAGCGTGATAGCGTGCTTGCGAGGAATGCACAACAAACAGTAGATTTTCGGTGGCCATCTGCGCTTGGGAAAAGCCTAGATGACGCAAACGCTCAGTGCGAGCACGCTCCATGAATTTTAGATAATTCACGTAATAGACGATGCCGCCTGCATCCGTATCCTCGTAGTAGACACGACAAGGAATGGTAAACCGCGATGCTGCCGTTAATGCGCGCATACTTTAATGCCACCTTGGGTAATTGCCAATCAAAAACACAGGTATATTTTCACTCATCATCACTGTACTTTTCCAACAGAGTGAGATCTTGTAAACGATCCGGCAAATTTAAGCCAAAATGCAAGTAAGCATGGCGTGTGACCACCCGGCCACGCGGAGTACGCATAATAAAACCTTGTTGAATCAAATAGGGCTCCAACACATCTTCAATCGTGTGCCGCTCTTCACTGATTGCGGCAGCCAAACTATCAATACCCACTGGACCGCCATCAAATTTTTCAATCATGGCCAGGAGTAAACGGCGGTCTTGATGATCAAAACCATGCTCATCAATATCCAGTAAATTCAACGCCTGATTAGCAATAGACTGGGTAATATGACCAGTGCCGCGCACCTGCGCAAAATCGCGTACGCGGCGCAGTAATCGGTTGGCAATGCGTGGTGTGCCGCGTGCGCGGCGGGCAATTTCATAAGCACCTTCATGCTCAATCGGCATTTTTAAGATACCGCCCGAGCGCGTAACAATAGTGGTCAGATCAGTTTCATTGTAAAACTCTAAGCGTTGCACAATACCAAAGCGATCGCGTAACGGATTGGTCAGCATGCCGGCTCTAGTCGTCGCCCCTACTAGAGTAAAGGGTGGTAATTCAAGTTTAATCGAACGCGCTGCAGGACCTTCACCAATCATAATATCCAGCTGAAAGTCTTCCATCGCTGGATATAAGACTTCTTCAACAATGGGCGGCAAACGGTGAATCTCATCGATAAAGAGTACGTCACCTTCTTCCAAATTGGTCAATAACGCAGCTAGATCACCGGGGCGCTCGAGCACTGGACCCGAGGTGCTTTTTAATGACACGTTCATTTCTTGCGCAATAATATTAGCCAGAGTGGTTTTGCCTAAACCGGGCGGGCCAAAAATCAAGGTATGATCGAGCGCCTCTTGACGGTTTTTAGCCGCCTCAATAAACAAGGCCATTTGCTCGCGCACACTCGGCTGACCAATGTATTCAGCCAAACTTAACGGACGAATCGCTCGGTCAATATGTTCTTCGCGCTCACGTGGTGCCGCGGCAATCAGGCGATCAGCTTCAATCATAAACTGCAGTTATCCCAAATAATGTGGCTCAATTACGCCATGCCTTTCAGTGCACGACGAATTAAGTCTTCACTGCTGAGTCCATCTTCCAACACCGCACTCACTGCGCGACTGGCTTCGGCAGGTTTAAAGCCTAAACTAATCAAAGCACTGACCGCATCTTTTTCTGAACTCTGCGCGCTTGTGACTGTAGATATTGCGCTAGGTTCCATACCGTTTTGTCCAGCCAACGGTGTGCTGTCCCAGTTTTTAAAGCGATCCTTCAGTTCGACCAATAAGCGCTCAGCGGTTTTTTTGCCGACGCCAGGTACTTTCATCAAGCGGCTGGTGTCTTCAGCCTGTACACATTGAATCAGCTCATCCACACTCATACCTGACATCAATGCTAGCGCCAGCTTAGGACCGACCCCATTCAGCCGGATTAACTCACGAAACAAAGTGCGATCACGCTTGGCATAAAAGCCATATAACAACTGCGCATCTTCACGCACGACTAAATGTGTATGCAGCTGCAAAGGCTCGCCCACAACAGGCAGTTGAAATAAGGTGGTCATTGGCACTTCCAGCTCATAGCCAACACCATTCACATCCAGCAGCACATGCGGCGGCTGTTTTTCAAGAAGCGTGCCACGTAGAAATCCAATCACAGTCGTTCCTTATCGGTAAAAAGCGCGTATTAGCAAGCAACAGCCTAACAACAATAGCTGGCATTATATACAGTTACCATAAGGCAAGCCAGATTCACCAGCCAAGCCAATAACTGCCCTACCAACACCCAATCATTACAGCCTTTGGTCTACCGATGTTTTTAGCCTTAAAACTGGGCAAGCACAGACAAATCGCCTATTCTCAAACACTAAAGCCACAACAAATACAGGTCCAAGCCCATGCTAAAGCACTCTATCTTAGCCGCTACGCTGTGCATCACAGCAATCGCAAGCCCTTTCACGCACGCCAACGAGCATGAACAGATGATGCAGCAAATGATGCAAATGCAAAGCTGTATGGCTGAAAATGTTAATGCCAGTTATTTAGAAGGTATGGCAAAAAACAGTGAGAAAATGGTCGATCAAATAAAACAACTGTGCCAGGCGGGGCAACGTCAAAAAGCTCAAGATGCAGCGATCACCTTCGCTAAAGACATGCAAAAAGATCCTGATTTTCAAGCCATGCAAAAATGTATGGCGCAGTTAGGCAGTGCTTTTCCAGGCGTACAAGCCATGCAAGAAGACTTCGACCTCGACGATTTGAATAAAAACCATGTTTGCGATGACCTCTAAGCGACTATCGATGCCGCACTGAGACTGAACTGATCACCGTTAGACCTGTTCCTCTAAGCCTAAAAACCCGTTGTCTACACGCCTGTTAAGCAAGCATGTAGACAACAGTGTATTCTTTTAGCAGTAACGCGAACTTCATATATTAGACAAGTACTGCACTGATAACGTAGTTCAGCGTCGCGCCGCCGACAATCAACCAAGCAAACAACAGACTGGCGAGCATTAAAGGTTTAAAACCTGCGCGACGAATCGCTTTAATATCAGTGGTTAAACCCAATCCGGCCATGGCCATCGCTAATAATGCCGTATCCACTCGGGTGATATGCAGCAAAGTCGCCTCTGGCACCAGCTGTAAAGAATTAAAACCTGCGACAGCGACGAAGATGAAAGCAAACCATGGCACGCTAACACCGGCTAAAACACCTTGTTTTTTACTCTGTGGCTGAGTCGCCTTGGCAGTCTTAGCTCGCGCTAAATACACAGCCAAACCTATCAAAAATGGCGCCAACATCATCACTCGCACCATTTTAGCAATCACTGCTGTATCGGCAGCTGCAGGGCTAATAGCGGCTCCTGCGGCGACCACTTGGGCCACTTCATGAATGGTAGAGCCAACGAACAAGCCATAAGCAAAATCTGTGGTATCTAGGAACTGCCAGTGCATATTTAAGCTGTGCAGCAGCGGATAGACAAAGATCGCCAACGTACCAAACACCACAACAGTAGATACCGCCACAGTAACCTGCTCAGCCCGTGCTTTTAACACCGGCTCTGCCGCCATAATGGCTGCAGCACCACAAATAGAGCTACCAATCCCAATCAACATCGCCGTACCGCGCTCTAATTTAAACAAGCGCACCCCTAGCAGCACCGCTAAGCTAAAGGTTGTAGTCAGTACTAGCGCATCAATTATGACACCGGTCAGGCCAACATAGCCCATATCCTGAAAGGTCAAACGAAAGCCATAAAGAATAATGCCTAAACGCAACAAATACTGTTTAGCAAACACCACTCCAGGTGCACAAAGACGGTCTATTTTGGGCAACAGGGTGTTGCCTAAAATAAAGCCCAGCAGAATTGCTAAAGTTAATGCAGACAATCCATGCGCTTGCAGCCAAGGCACACGGTCTAACAGCATGGCGCCAACAGATAAAACAGCACACAACGCTAAGCCGGGGATCAAATCAGCACGCCATTGCAGCCATTTCGGCAGGCAATCCAGCATCTCGGTGTTTGTCTTTTCTAACGCTAACATTTTAAACGCTCTCATCATCTCTGAAGGTCTGTATCAGCACCCGATAGAAAACAGTGTAAAGATCAGCATCCAAACAATAAAACGAATTATATAGGTATAATCAAACGGTATAACCGGTTAATAACAGTCTGTTTTGAGGGCCTCGACATGCAAATCACCTTGCGCCAATTGCAGATTTTTACTGCAGTGGCTTTATCCGGTAGCACTGCTGCTGCTGCACAAAGTATTGCCTTGTCGCAATCAGCCACCAGCGCTGCGCTAAAAGAATTAGAAAACATACTCAGTATTGAGCTATTTGATCGCGTGGGTAAGCGCTTGGTATTGAACGACAATGGTCGCTTACTCTTACCGCAAGCGCGACAAATGCTCGATACTGCGAATACCATTGAGCAGCAATTTAGTAGCCCTGATACACCGGGCTCAGGCCTATACATCGGCGCCAGCACGACTATTGGCATTTATTTGTTACCGAGGTTACTGGCAACGCATGCGACGCCAAGCAAACAACGCAATCCACGCGTGATGATTGCCAATAGCGCTGCCACTGCAGTTGCGGTGGCGCATTTTGAGGTCGATATCGGCTTAATCGAAGGCCCCTGCCATGAGCCTGATCTAGTGGTGGAGCCGTGGCTAGACGATGAACTGGTTATTGTCTGCGCAGCCCAGCATCCCATTTTACAAGGCGACCCACAGCGTGAAGTGCCACTAAGCGACTTACAAAACGCCTTATGGTTGCTACGCGAGCCGGGTTCAGGGACTCAGGAAGCCGTCGAGCAAGTACTGCTGCCGCACTTACATCAACTGCGTCCGGCTGTAGAGTTGAGTAATTCAGAAGCCATTAAGCACGCTGCAGCGGCGGGTTTAGGGTTAGCTTGTTTATCACGCGCGATCGTTGGCCGATTGTTGGAGAGCGGTGAATTAGTTGAGTTGAATACTGCGTTGCCAGAACTGACACGACGCTTCTTTTTGATTTACCACCGCAACAAAACCTTATCACCCCAGCTCACTGCTTTTTTAAACCATTGCCGACAAATGACCCATGCTTAAGCCTCGGTAAGCAAAGTGCTGCTGAAAATCGATGCTGTTTGCTGTTGCACAGGTTTAACCCGCTAACAACATCGATGATCAACAAGCACTTCGTTGTAGAGGTATCGAGCGGAGCCGTGGATGAGCTAGCGCCGGACGAAGTACGCCAAACCTCACGCCCCAGCATTCCCACAGCAACGCACGCCACCCTTAAGCGCAATCAGTTACATCGCAGCGCGGAAGATCGCCGCTACTTCTTTATCATTCAAACGACGAGGGTTAGTCGCGGCGCAGACATCTTGTTGCGCATGCTTAACCATGGTCTCAATGTCTTCATCCTTCACCCCTAGGTCACCGAGATTACTTGGAATGCCGACATCAGCGGACAAACAACGAATCGCTACCACAGCCATTGCTGCCGCTTCACGCACAGCTAGACCATACGTATTCTCACCTAAGGCTTCAGCAATATCAGCGTAACGCTCTTGCGCAGCCATTAAGTTAGCCTCACAAACATGCGGCAGTAACAACGCATTACACACACCATGCGGCAAGTCATACATACCACCCAACTGGTGCGACATGGCATGCACATGGCCCAGTCCCGCGTTATTAAACGCCATCCCAGCCAAATACTGTGCATAGGCCATACGATCACGGGCCTCAAGATCATCCCCACGCGCCACTGCCACCCGCAAATATCGGGAAATCAAACGCATGGCTTGCAGTGCGCACGCATCGGTTACTGGATTCGCATCGGTCGACACATACGCTTCGACCGCATGAGTCAATGCATCCATACCCGTAGCGGCAGTCAACGCAGGCGGCATATTGATCATTAATAACGGGTCATTGATCGCTAAATCAGGTGTCACCCGCCAGTCAACAATGGCCATTTTTACGTGATTAGAGGTATTGGTAATAATGGTAAAGCGTGTCAGCTCGCTGGCCGTTCCCGCTGTGGTGTTAATCGCTATATAAGGAGGCAGTGGTTTTTTCGACATATCCACTCCTTCGTAGTCAGAAATGACACCTCCATTCGACACGAGCAGCCCAACACCTTTACAGCAGTCATGGGCACTACCACCACCCAGTGAAATCAACATGTCGCATTGGTTATCTTTATAAGCACGAGAACCCTGCTTAACGTTGTCATCGGTTGGATTAGGTACGGTCTCATCAAATACCGCAAAATCAATACCCGCCACTTCAAGCAAATCGGTAACGCGCTTGGTATAACCCAGCTCGGTCATACCCTTATCAGTAACAATCAGCGGTTTTCCCGCACCTAAAGAATTCACCCGATCAGGTAGTTCGGATAACACATTAGCTCCGAATAACGAAACAACCGGCATAAAAAAACTTGCACTTTTACTCATAATTAACTCCTGTCAATCAATGTGACATGACAACTGAGGAAGAAATCGCCATGGCTTCGATAACTCAAGCTTGAGCATAACACTCTAGATGACTAGTCACTTGATACTGCTCAATGAAACCGCAGGGGCTATAGCACGCCCAAACAACGGCGAGCTAAAACACCTAACGCAACTGATAAGCGATAGCATCACCGTCAGGTACAACACTAAAACAACGCTCTACAAATAAAACTGTTACCCCACCCACATGACGTAACACTTACCGTGACTGACGGTAACACTCTAGATGGAAACAAAATTTCAAAAACCCTGCAAATATAGGATAAAAACAGCAAGTCATTGATTTATAAGACTATTATTAAAGTTGGCACGCCTCATGCTTTATATATCCGTACAACAACAATAACAAACACCAACCAATAATAAGAATAAGACGTAACGGCTCCAGCACAATAAAAACAACAGCATGGGAGACGCAGCTAACTGATTACTTTGCAGAGGATAAAGATTGTAGCAACACAGATGATCCGAGAATAATAAAACTGCAGTTAATGCAGCACCCGTATCGACTGAGTTTGCAACAAACGCATCAGCATTCAAAGCAATCCGTTAACTTTTCTACAACTTAATGTGAGTTGTAAAAAACAAGCAGGCAAACAATAACAACAAAAATGCCCAGAACAATAAAAACAACGCAATGAATACTCTATGGGGGAAGCCTAGGCTTCCCCCATAACATTATCGATTCAAGCACTTACCTTCTCTTTGTTGATCCCTACATACAACACTCCAAGCCCCTTAAGCATTTTCTTCGTTCACCTCGCACTCTAGCGGTGGTAGAATCGTTAACCATGATGTGCCATTCACAATACAATAATTCTTTTCGTTTCATCGCACAGGCCGCACTGCACTCTTTGCCGCTGATTTTGTTGCGCGCAGCGTTTATGAATTATCCTTCTGTCGCGAGTCGCAAACAGGCCTTGTTATGCTGAAAAAGCTTTTTAAACCCTTTCGCCTTTCACGCCAGCGCAAAGAACCCGAGCAGCCCACCGTACTGGAAGCCCATGAGCACCGTCTTAGCAGTGCAGACTTCAGTCGTAACGCTGCCAACGTGGCCGTACGCCTGCAGCATGCGGGTTTCCAGGCGTACTTAGTCGGCGGTTGCGTACGTGACTCCCTGCTCGGTGTCACGCCAAAAGACTTTGATGTCGCCACCAATGCGACACCGGAAGAAGTGCGTTACGAATTCCGTAACTCACGCATTATTGGTCGACGCTTTAAACTAGTGCATGTACATTTTGGTCGCGAAATTATTGAAGTTGCGACCTTCCGCAGCAATCATGTGCAAGATGATGATGTCGCTAACAACGATCAATCCGCTCATGATGTCAGCGGTCGTATTCTTCGTGATAACGTCTACGGCAGCATGGAAGATGACGCGCAACGCCGCGACTTCACCATGAACGCCCTGTACTTTGATGTCAGTAACGAAAAAGTCCATGATTACAGTACTGGTTTTGCTGATATTAAACGCCGCTTAATCCGTCTGATCGGCGACCCAGAACAACGTTACCTTGAAGATCCGGTACGCATGCTGCGCGCCATTCGCTTTGCCGCCAAACTGGACTTTGAGATTGAATACAGTACAGCCGAACCGATTCGCCGTTTAGCGCATTTATTAGCGGATATCCCTTCGGCACGTCTTTACGAAGAAGTTCTCAAACTCTTCCTCAGTGGCTACGCTGTACGCACCTATGAACTGCTCTGCGAGTACGATTTATTCGCACAGCTATTCCCCGGCACAGCTAAAGCGCTACTGAGACAACCAGAGAATGTTGATCGCTTACTGCGCAACGCCTTTAAGAGCACTGACAAGCGCGTCAATATGGATCGCCCTGTCACACCTGCATTTTTATTTGCAGCCTTACTCTGGCCATCACTCACAGTGCGCGCTATCAGCCTGCAAAATGACGGCATGCACGTGCTACCCGCAATGCAAGAAGCTGCGCACCAAGTTTTACTCGAACAAGTACAACGCATCGCGGTGCCAAAACGCTTTAGTATGCCCACCCGTGAAATTTGGGATATGCAAGAGCGCTTACCACGCCGCGCAGGCAAGCGCGCGGACACTTTATTAGCACACCCTCGTTTCCGTGCCGGTTACGACTTTTTACTATTGCGTGAAAGTGCTGGCGAGCCCACTGAAGGGCTCGGTGACTGGTGGACAGCGTATCAAGATGCCAGCGACAGTCAGCGCCGCGAGATGATTAGCAACTTATCCAGCAAAAGTAGCGCGCCACGCAAGCGTCGACGCAGCAAACCACGCACCAGCAAACCCGACCACATGGCGCCAGGTCACGAGTAATGGAGCAGGTTTATCTTGGTTTAGGCAGCAATTTAGCTGAGCCTGTGCAGCAGCTGGATGCAGCACTCACAGCTCTAGCGCAATTGCCAGAAACGCGCTTAATCGCAGTTTCAGCCTATTACTCCAGCGCACCACTGGGTCCAAGTGACCAGCCGCGCTATACCAATGCAGCCGCACATTTAGCAACTGATTTAACAGCGTATGCGTTACTTGATCAATTACAAGCTATCGAGCTCGATCAAGGCCGACAGCGTAAAGCTGAACGCTGGGGCCCGCGCACGCTGGATTTGGATATTTTACTGTTCGGTGAGCATATTCTTGACGACGAGCGTCTCTGTGTTCCGCATTACCATATGCACGCTCGACCTTTTGTCTTACTGCCGTTAGCAGAGCTTTGCCCTGCTGATTTGCAACTACCCGATGGTCGCCGACTGGTGGATTTATTAAGCAACTGCCCTATTGACCCAACACTGCAGCGCCTGCATACGCCTCAGCTTGGCACCTCTACGGCAGCCAATAAGCATAGAAATGATTGACTTACAGCGAAGCCGTCAGGACTATAATCACCTTGATACGAGTACCCATAAAGGTACCAAAGAGGACTCCTTGCATGTCTGATGTCACCCTAACAACCTTATTGAAACTCAAACAGCGCGGCGAAAAAATTGCCATGCTAACCTGTTATGACGCGACTTTTGCCGCCACTGCCTGTACCGCAGGTGTCGAAATTTTATTGATTGGCGACTCGTTGGGCATGGTCCTGCAAGGTCATGACAGCACCTTACCCGTGACCATTGATGATATGGCCTATCACACGGCTTCGGTTAAACGCGGTAATAAAGGTGCATTGATCCTTAGCGATCTCTCCTTTATGAGCGCAGCAACCCTTGAGCAAACCTATCAAAGCTGCGCCAAGCTAATGCAGGCCGGTGCACATATGGTCAAACTTGAAGGCGGTGCTTGGCTAGCAGACACCGTGAGCTTATTAGCCGAGCGCGGTATTCCTTCCTGCGTACACTTAGGTCTCACTCCACAATCCGTCAATGTTTTTGGCGGCTATAAAGTGCAAGGCCGTGGCGAGCAACAAGCACAAAAAATGCTGGATGAAGCCATTGCCCTCGAGCAAGCGGGCGCCGCCTTACTGCTGTTAGAGTGCGTGCCCAGCGAACTTGCAGAACGCATCAGTCGCGCCGTGCAAGTGCCGGTGATTGGTATTGGTGCCGGCCCTGGTACTGATGGCCAGGTTCTGGTACTCCACGATATGCTCGGCTTATCATTAAGTGGCCGTACGCCTAAATTTGTACGCAACTTTATGCAAGGGCAAAGCAGTATTGCTGACGCTATCAGCCTCTATACCCAATCGGTTAAAGACCAATCATTCCCAGCAGCAGAGCACGAGTTCCACGCATGAATACAGTACAAACGCTGCAACAGCTGCGCGCTGCCGTCGCTCGCGCACGCAGTGAAGGTAAACGTATTGCCTTAGTCCCCACCATGGGTAATTTGCACGCAGGTCATATCGCACTGATTAATCAAGCGGTTGAACGTGCAGATTTCGTCGTCGCCAGTATTTTTGTCAATCCGTTACAGTTTGGTCCGAACGAAGACCTCGACAACTACCCGCGTACCTTAGCTGCGGATCAAAGCAAGCTTCTCGACGCCGGTTGTCACTTATTATTCACCCCTGATGCACAGACTATGTATCCTCAAGGGATGGCACAACATACGATTGTTAGCGTGCCAGGTGTTTCCACTGGCTTATGTGGCGGCAGTCGTCCCGGACATTTTGATGGCGTCGCAACGGTTGTTTGCAAGCTGTTAAATATGGTGCAGCCCGATATAGCTATGTTTGGCGAAAAGGACTACCAACAGCTTGCGGTGATCCGAAAAATGGTTGCTGATTTAAATATGCCAGTGCAAATTTTTGGCGTCCCCATTGTTCGTGATGCAGATGGCCTCGCATTATCCTCAAGAAATGGGTATCTTAACGCGCAACAACGTGCCAGCGCTCCTGTTTTGCACCAGTGCATGCAGGCTGTTAAAGCACAAATAAAACATGGCCGCCGTGATTACGCAGCGCTCTTTGAGCAACTTAACACTGATCTACAAGTCGCAGGCTTTCGCCTTGATTATGTAGAACTGCGTGATGCGCTAAGCCTACAACCCGCTGCCGTGCAGAGCACTCAGCTGGTCTTATTAGCTGCTGCCTATCTCGGTAGCACACGCCTAATCGACAATCTGATTTTTGATCTGTAATAACGACAGACGCCGAGTACTGGCGCTTAACTCACCAGTACTGCGCTAAGTCGAAGAGGAAAACACCATGCAAACCATTATGCTCAAAGCGAAATTGCACCGCGCAATTACCACCCACGCCGTCGTTGACTACGAAGGCTCTTGCGCCATTGATGGCGACTGGCTAGATCAGTCTGGGATTCGCGAGTATGAGCAAATCCAAATTTATAACGTTAACAATGGCGAGCGTTTCACCACCTACGCGATTCGTGGTGAAGCCGGTTCACAGATCATTTCCGTCAACGGCGCAGCCGCTCATAAAGCTGCTGTAGGTGATCTGTTGATTATTTGCGCGTACTGCAACTATGAAGAGAGCGAGCTCGCTACTCATAAGCCACGTTTACTCTATATGGGTAAAGATGGCTCGCTGAGCCATAGCAGTAATGCAATTCCTGTGCAGTTGGCCTAAGCCTCTTGCATTCAATAATGGGTGGACCCGTTCCACCCATTTTTTTAATATAAGTAGATCGGTGTCATGACCCACTACCAACAGCCTTTTGATGCATCTAAACTCCCCGCTTGGCAGCAGTTGCTTAAACAGCGCGACGCCATGCAGGATTTCCGCATGCAGGATGCCTTTGCGACAGATACGCAGCGTTTTCAGCGTTTTTCTCTAAACCATGATGGTTTGCTATTAGATTTTTCAAAAAACTTGTTGGATAACACCACACTCGACTTACTGATGCAACTGGCCGAACAAAGTCAACTGCAAGACGCCATTCAAGCGTTATTTAATGGCAAGTCTGTGAACGCTTCGGAGCAACGTCCGGCACTGCATACGGCCTTACGTCGCCCCATTGGTGATACGCTTGTGGTGGATGGCGAGGATATTATTCCGCTGATTCATAATGTGCTCAACAGCATGACCGAAGTGGTTAACCGCATTCACAATGGTTTGTGGCGCGGCTATAGCGAAAAACCTATTACAGATATCGTTAATATTGGTATTGGTGGCTCGTTTCTAGGCCCCCAACTGGTCTCTGAAGCGCTACTACCGTTTGCCCAGCAAGGTGTGCATTGCCATTTCTTAGCCAATATTGATGGCAGTGAGTTTCATGAACTGAGCAACAGCCTCAATGCTGAAACCACTTTATTTATTGTTTCCAGTAAGTCTTTTAAAACCCTCGAAACCTTAAAAAATGCTCAAGCAGCACGCAGTTGGTACCTTGCCCAAGGCGGTACTGAGGTCTGTGTCGATCGTCACTTTATTGCAGTATCCAGTAATATTGAAGCCGCAGTCGCTTTCGGTATTGCCCCTGAAAATATACTACCCATTTGGGATTGGGTCGGTGGTCGTTATTCATTATGGTCAGCGATCGGCCTGCCGATTGCATTATCGATCGGCATGTCCAACTTTAAAGAATTATTGGCCGGCGCTTGGAGCATGGACCAACACTTCCAAGAAGCACCCTTTGCCGAAAATATGCCCGTGATCATGGCAATGCTTGGTATTTGGTACAACAATTTCTGGCAAGCACAAAGCCAAGCTATTTTGCCCTATGACCATTATTTGCGTAATTTCACTCAGCATTTACAACAACTGGATATGGAGTCCAATGGCAAACATGTACGCCAAGATGGCTCTCCTTTAACCTATCCGGGCGGCTCAGTGATTTGGGGTGGAGTGGGTTGTAATGGTCAGCATGCCTATCACCAATTACTGCACCAAGGCACCATGTTAGTGCCAGCTGATTTTATTGTGCCGGTGGTCAGCCACAATCAAATTTCCGATCATCACCAGTGGCTGTATGCAAACTGTTTATCGCAAAGCCAAGCCTTAATGCAAGGCAAAAGCCTCGAGCAAGCCGCGCAAGAACTGCGCGATAAAGGTCTCGATGAAAGTGAAGTGCAGCGTTTAGCACCCCATAAAGAAATTCCAGGTAATCGTCCCAGTAACACCTTAGTTTTGGAGCGTGTCTGCCCACGTCGTCTCGGCGCTTTAATTGCCCTCTACGAGCATAAAGTCTTTGTCCAGAGTGTCGTGTGGGGGACCAATGCCTTTGATCAATGGGGTGTTGAATTGGGTAAAGTGCTAGGCGAAGATGTCTATCAACGCTTAACTAAGCAAACACCTAACACTGCAACAGATGCTTCAACCCAAGGCTTAATTAATTTTTTTAAAAACCGCCATCGCGGTTAAGCAAAACACAGACAAAGGTTTTCCCTAGTCACTGATAAACACAATAAAAATGGCATTTATCAGTGAGCCTTTAAACCGTAGCAAAAGGATACTCTCATGCACGAAGTTGTTATTGTTGCCGCTACACGCACCGCTGTCGGTAGCTTTCAAGGCAGTTTAGCCTCTATTCCAGCACCGCAATTAGGTGCGATTGTGATTCGCAGTCTACTGGAGCAAACAGGCGTTGCTGCTGAACAAGTCGATGAAGTCATTCTCGGCCAAGTGCTGACAGCAGGCAGCGGGCAAAACCCTGCACGACAAACTGCTATCCACGCTGGTCTACCCTTTAGCACCCCAGCTTTCACCCTCAATAAAGTCTGCGGTTCGGGTCTCAAAGCCTTGCATTTAGCGGCGCAAGCTATCCGTTGCGGTGACGCTGAAGTGATTATCGCCGGTGGCCAAGAAAACATGAGCCTGTCACCTTATGTGATGCCGGGTGCGCGTACCGGTTTACGTATGGGTCACGCTAAAGTTATCGATACCATGATTGAAGACGGCCTTTGGGATGCCTTCAATGATATTCATATGGGTATCACGGCTGAAAATCTTGTCGAAAAATACAATTTAAGCCGCGAGCAACAAGATGCATTTGCCGCAGCCTCACAAGAAAAAGCAGTTGCCGCGATTGCTGCGGGTCGCTTTGTCAGCGAAATCACTCCCGTAAGCATTCCTCAGCGCAAAGGTGAGCCACTGATTTTCGACACCGACGAGCAACCTCGAGCTGGGACAACGGCTGAATCACTGGCGAAACTGCGCCCTGCCTTTAAAAAAGACGGTTCAGTCACTGCGGGTAACGCCTCGTCGTTAAACGATGGTGCCGCAGCGGTGATGTTAATGAGTGCCGAAAAAGCTAAAGCACTGGGCCTGCCGGTCTTGGCACGTATTGTTGCCTATGCCAATGCGGGTGTTGATCCAAGCATTATGGGTATCGGTCCAGTCGCAGCTACACAAAAATGCCTGAGCAAAGCAGGCTGGAACATCGCCGACTTGGATCTTATTGAAGCCAACGAAGCTTTTGCCGCACAATCATTAAGCGTGAATCAAGAGCTAGGCTGGGATACCAATAAAATTAATGTCAATGGCGGTGCAATTGCCATCGGTCATCCGATTGGTGCATCAGGTTGCCGTATTCTTGTCTCGCTGCTGCATGAAATGTTACGCCGTGATGCCAAAAAAGGCCTTGCCACCCTCTGTATTGGCGGCGGTCAAGGCGTAGCCTTAGCGATTGAACGTTAAGTTGCGTTAACCTATAACGGCATTGTCCTGCGTTAAACTGCAGGTCGATGCCGTACAACTCCGCAAATCCACCCTTCTGCGCGGTCGCTATGCGCAATCACCTAAACGACAATCTACTGCTCTGCGCGTATTTTGCATACACTATGAATACCGTCGACTTGAGGAGTTGCAGTGATGCCCAAAGGACTAAAGCGCCTCATCATTATCTTAGTAAGCTGCCTAGCGCTCTACAGCTGGTTGGGTTTTTTACTGATTCCTAGCATTGCCCTAAAAACCATCAATCAGCAACTGACTGTGTACGCTAACAGCCCTGCTCATCTGCACCGCCTAGAGTTTAATCCTTTTACCTTTGAACTCTTTGCTTGGGACCTACGCATCGGTGCAGCAGACGCTGAACAACTGAGCTTACAGCATCTATATGGCAAGCTGGCCAGCGACAGCTTATGGACTAAAACCCTACATCTACAGGATGTGCAATTAGTACAGCCTAATGTGCAGGTTATTTTCAATAAACAAGGCGAGCTCAATCTTACTCAACTGTTTACTTTGCCCGTCGCTCCAGCCGTATCTGAAAAACCAGACAATACGCCTCTGACCGTGCTGATTGATCAACTGCAGCTGCAACAAGGGTCATTACGTTTTAGTGACCAACGCCAACGCGATACAGTGGATGTCACCCTCGCTGATCTAAACATCACTCTAAATAAGTTTGATACTCGCCCTACCGGTAACAGTGATCTGCAGCTAAGCGCACAAGCCAATGACGGTACACAGCTGCAATTTACCGGTGGTATACGTCTCAGTCCACTGGTCTCACAAGGCCATATTCAGCTAAAAAATGCCAAGCTAAAAAGTTGGTGGCCCTATGTACGCGAGCACTTCAGTGCGCAACTGAAAGAAGGTCGTCTGAGTCTCGATAGCCATTATGAGCTGACACTGGAAGACACGTTAAATTTTAAAGCTAAACAGCTGAACGCGCAGTTACGCTCCGTCGCGCTTGATCAAGATAAACAGCCCTTAATGCGTTTGGCTGAGCTAAAAATTAGCGATACAGAGTTTGATTTAGCGGCGCAAAAACTACGTATCGGCAAAGCCAATAGTAAAGAGCTTGAGGCGTGGGCACAGATTGCTAAAGATGGTAGCAATAATTGGCAAAAACTCTTGCCCAGTGCGCCAGAATCATCAAATCAGCCCGCGAGCAACGACAACAGCACGCCTTGGCAAATTATCGTTAAACAGGCTGACTTCACTCAACATAGGTTTCATCTAGCGGATAACAGTCATAGCGAACCGATAGCACTCGAACTGGCTGATTTTAATCTACATATTAAAGATTTTGATAGCCAAGCCAAGACACCGTTTAATGCTGAGCTAGAGACCCAAATCGGTGAGCAAGGCCGTTTAAGCAGTAGCGCACAGGTGTTATTGCAACCTCTGCAGATTGATATGACGCTCAACAGTAGCGATCTGGATTTACGTCCTGCGCAAGCCTGGATCAGCCCTTACGCGCATATTGAATTGCGCAGTGGCTTGCTAAGCAGTGCACTAAAGTTACAAGTCAGTGATCTAGATCATTTAAAACTAGCCGTACAAGGTAACGCTGCAATCAGTCAGCTGCACATGCGCGACACTCTACGCGAGCGTGAACTTTTAAAATGGCAGGCAGTGGATATCAATGGTATTCAATACGCGCTGCAGCAGCAGACGCTATCGATTGATAACCTAGTTCTGCAGCAACCCTATGTGCGCTTTATTATCAATGAAAATCTCACTACCAATATCAGTGAGTTATTAATTGCACAGCCGGAGAAACCAGCTGCCGAGCAAGCAACCGACAGCCCAGCGTTTGCAATGCATATTGGCGGTATTCAAATTAAAGATGGCTCGGCTAACTTTGCTGATTTTAGCCTCACCCCTAATTTTGCTACGGCGATTCAACAGCTCAACGGTGATATCGGCACCTTGGACAATCAAACCAATAGCGTGGCAAAAGTCGATATCCAGGGCAAAGTTGATCGTTATGCGCCAGTCACAATTAAGGGCAGTCTTACCCCTTTTGATCCGCTAAAAAAACTCGATATCGCTACCGCTTTTAAGCATGTAGAACTCACTACACTAACCCCCTACTCGGGGAAATTTGCCGGTTATCGAATTCATAAAGGTCGACTTAATCTAGATCTGCATTATCAAATCAACGACGGCAAGCTGAATGCCAGCAATAAGCTACTGCTTGAGGAGCTGCAGCTCGGTGAGCGCGTCGACAG
>Ga0172382_10005480_pt1 | contig 18912 bp, 13 predicted proteins | sample Leawel138RmetaG_FD_122245 | JGI IMG/M metagenome (GOLD analysis project Ga0172382, IMG submission 122245) | Leachate microbial communities from a municipal landfill in Southern Ontario, Canada - Leachate well 138R metaG | ecosystem: Engineered > Solid waste > Landfill > Unclassified | place...
CGCGTGAACCGATTGCATGGAGAAGACAAAGAATACGGCTATATCATAGATTACCGGGACCTTTTCAAAAAACTGGAAAGTGCCGTAACGGATTATACCGTTGGTGCGCTCGACGGATTCGACAAAGAGGATGTCGTTGGACTCCTAAAGGATCGCCTACAAGAAGGAAAGAAGGATTTGGATGAGGCTCTGGAGATTGTCCGGGCTCTTTGCGAACCGGTTGCGCCTCCTAAAAATTCAGAGGGATATATTTTTTACTTCTGCGGTGATGTCGAGAATCCGTATTCACTGAAAGAGAATGAAGTTAAAAGAGTTAAATTATACAAATCGGTCAGTCACTTGCTTCGCGTCTATGCGGACCTTGCCAACGATATGACTACTGCCGGATACACTAAGAACGAGGCGGAAGCTATTGAAAAAGACGTCAAACATTATGAACAGGTGCGAATGGAAGTAAAACTGGCGAGCGGTGATTATGTTGACCTCAAGAAATATGAACCAGCAATGCGCACTCTCATAGACCGGTATATTGCCGCCGAAGAAAGCGAGAAGCTCTCATCCTTTGATGACATGACCCTGGTTGATCTCATTATTAAGAAAGGTGCGGACGCGATCAAAGAATTGCCGGATTCAATCAAACAAAGCCAAACGGCGGTCGCCGAGACGATTGAAAACAATGTTCGGAAATTGATCATCGATGAAATGCCGACCAACCCGAAATACTATGCGCAAATGTCAGAGCTGTTGGCTGAACTGGTCAAGAAGAGAAAACAGGACGACATCGAATACAAGAAATATCTTGCAGAAATTATCGAACTCACGAAGAAAGCCAATAATCCAATGACCGAAAGTATTGATCCGAAGGTTAACACAAAGGCACTTCGTGCCCTGTATGACAACATGGGAAAAGATGTGGATCTTGCCTTGGCTATTAATGACGCGGTGCTTGATTCAAGAGAAGCCGACTGGCGCGGCCATTTTCAAAAAGAGAAGCGTATAAAAAACGCTATAAAGCAAGTATTACCCGATATTAAGGACGAAGAACTTAAAGATCTCTTTGAGATTATAAATCAACAATATGAGTACTGATATCTTAAAACTTGGAAGTATCGAAGCCTTGGTCGTCCGCAAATCGGTCAAGAACCTGCATCTTTCGGTCTTGCCTCCGATGGGTAAGGTACGGGTAACGGCCCCTGAGAGTATGACCGATGATGCTATTCGAACGCTTCTCGCTACAAGGCTTCCCTGGATCAAAAAGCAACAAGAAAAATTCAAGAACCAGGCGCGGCAAACCAGACGGAAATACGTATCTGGTGAAACTCATTATTTCTTTGGCCATCGCTATCGTCTGGAAGTTGTTTGCGAAAACACCGTTCCAGCTATTATTCTAAAAGGCAAGACCAAGATCATTTTGCAGGTCCGTCCGGATAGTTCTATTGAGAAACGTAGTGACGTAATGACGGAGTGGTATCGGAAAGAATTGCTGCCGGTAGCCGCCAAGCTTATGGAAAAATGGCAGAAAGAACTGAAGGTGGAAGCCAAATCGTGGAAGATTCAGCGCATGAAAACCCGTTGGGGAAGTTGCAACCACAAGGCGGGAAGAATCTTACTTAATCTAGAGTTGGCCAAAAAGCCAATTGCCTGTCTGGAATATGTCATCGTGCATGAACTTCTACATATGATTGAGAAGAAACATAATGAGAATTTTGTAAATATGCTATCCGGGTACATACCCAGGTGGAAGAGTATTAAGGAAGAATTGAATCGTTCTTTGCTTTCCCATGAAGAATGGCAATATGGTTCAAAATAGTCAGATGAACACTCATGAGATAGCGGAATTTGTAACGTTACGGTTGCAGACATATGCTTGGTACAATCTGTCCGTGTTTCTGCCAGAGGGGTTAGTGATAGACTGATCAAAACAGAAGATTTGCCAGTTATCTAGCTTTAGGGGGCAACGAATTGGACATTCCTACCACATTGGCCAATAGCTATAAACCGTTCACAAGAGCTGCTTTTGAAGAGATCAAGAAGACCGAATTTCTAATACACCCAGACATAAGCGGACTAAAATTTTTGCGTGATAAAGCTGGTAAAGAACGCGACCTGAGAGAGTTATACCGAGGACGTGCTCCCTACGAATTGCTTCAGAATGCCGATGACGCGGGAGCAAAGAATGCCATTTTCATTCTTGGTCGGGAAGGACTTGCATTTGTCCACGACGGAGAATGGTTTTCGACGGAGAATTTTGTCAGCCTTGCAGATGGATGGAGTAATAAGGACCCCAGTCAATGTATCGGGCATAAGGGCCTGGGGTTTCGGTCTGTCTTGGATATTACGCCTTCTCCTCATCTCCTCAAAGTTGATGAGAAGGACTTTTTTTGCGTAAGGTTCAGTTGGAGTTTAAATCATGGTCGAATACAGGAGGCTTTTTTAAAGGATCCATCTCTAAGAAAGAAATACGATGAATGGGTTCGTTACGGGCAAAGCGCATGCCCAATTATGGCTATTCCAGGCTTAGCAAAAAAGGCTAGTTTAGATGAGGGCGCACTAATTTATGACGGTCTGACACGAGGGAAACATAACAATAAATTTACAACCATGTTTTGGTTTCCAGCCCGAGATCCTGAAATTGACAAAAAGGTATTAGCAGACCTGAGTCCGATGCCAATTTCGGCGAACAAAGAAGGCGAACAATTAATGTTGGATTTCCTGAAGAACCAAGTCAGGATACTCATTCCTTTTCTTGCCTCGCTGAAAAGCGTTAGAGTCTATAAGGGGGCGGATTATCTTGGTTCGGTAGAAATAGAGAATCGGGTGGACCCTAATGGAGCAGGCACAACAAAAGTAGACCTCATCGTGCAGGGGAAAAACAGTTCAGAATCTTTTTTTATAAGAAATAGTATAGTAAGCATACCGCAACATATCAAGAATGAGCTTGATACACCAATTGCTGTTAAGTGGATGAAGACCGCAAGAATCTCGTTGGCCGTGAATCTCCAGAATGGTGAACCGTTTTTTAATTCTCAATCGTTGTATCACGTGTATTTTCCAACTGAGGAACCAACTGGTACTGGTTTTGTAATACACGGTGATTTTTATGTAACCCCTGATCGAAAGCGACTCATGCAGGACAACACATACAATAAGTGGCTGATGCAAGTCGCTGCAAAAGAGTCAGCTAATGCTCTCTTGACGCAATTACTCAATGAGTATACTCCTGTTAGGGTATATGAAGCTCTTGCGGTTAACGTCAACCGTGCTGGTGACGGGGCTTTTATGCCGCTTTTTTCCGAGGAACTAAAAAAGCGCAAGGAACCGTTTGTCTCAACTCCGAAAGGAATGCTGTCTCCTAGAGAAGTAATTTTAGCATCCGAAGTCGATTCAGGAGGATTTTGGTATTCGCATTTTGCGGATGTACTTGAACGGTATAATAAATTAAAGACATCATTCCTTTCTCCCGATTGCGACACACAAAAATCAAGGCTTTTTCTCAATCTGGCGTCGGTTGATATATTGGGTTCCGAAGAATTCTTGGATTTGATGGAATTGTCTGCTGAAGCAGGCATGCCACCCCAATGGTGGTTCGAGTGCTACTCTTTTCTGGCAAATCACTTTCACTTGTCCAAGTATGGATCCGAGTATTACGCGAAGAAACAGATTTTATTAGTCTCCAAGGGACGTGTCATTGGTATACCAGATGACCATCGCCTAATAGTATGCATGCCTCCCTTGAAGGGAGCTCACGGTTTAAGGGTACCTCGCATCTTTGCGGATACATTCATCTTTTTGGATGCCGCATTAACGTCTCTTCTCAGGGAGACAACAGATTCGGTTTTTTCATGGGTTCGGGATCGTTTCAGGCTTTCGGTATTCGAGGCAAGCGATTTGTTACCAAGAGCAGTACGAAGTGTTGTTAATTCGTTGTTCGATCGCCCGGAGGATATAGGTATGGCGGGCCTAGTCGAAATATGGTCGTTCGTTAAGGAGGCATCCGATTTAGCAAGAACGAACCTCTCGCAAGATTTTTGGAATGAACTGGGAAGGTTGCCCATGCCACTGGATACCGCGCAGGAGACTGACGAACTGAGTCCTGTGATGATTGCTCCAGCGTTTCTCTGTTATTTTCCGGATTCTTTCTTGGGCCAATCTGTTGAGCCAGCATTGAAGGGAATATGCGGTTTAAGAAGAATAAACGAAAAGTTTCTATCCGATCTGTTAATCAAAAATAATCCTCATGGTCAAAATCTGTTATCGTTTCTTGGGAATGTGGGTGTTTTTAGAGGTCCCAAGTGTTTACGTTACGCCCGAGTTATCGGACGAGACTCAGATATAATCTTTGAAGTAGAATTCCTTCGTAATTTGAAAATAGACCAATTTACGGGGGACCGTCAACTTGATGAAAATAGAGCAGTTTTGACAGTCCTGAAAAAAGAGAATCTATGGGCATCATTCGTATCTAATTCTCCGCATTGCGGACAGCATGGTAGCGCTCGAGAAGTCTTACATACGGTTACGGTGATCGATGGTTTAAAAGACTGTGTTGATGAAGCCGTATCAGAATGCGAGGTAAACGATGAAACATGGAAAGATCGTTTGTCAAGTCTTGTTAATATATTTTCATCCCAAGCCATCGATTTAAGTGGCCAGGATGTGATGTTGTGCCGGGGTGGAGGAACGGGAGGACACCAAATACATATCCCTCGATATATCAATCTTCAATTGGATGCTTTCAGATGGTTGCCAACTACGCGAGGCCCGAAAAATCGTATTGAATGCTTTTCGAGATATGCGAGCGGGGGATTAATTTCTAGTGGTCAATCTAATGAATTAATTGGAGATGCTATATTACCGTACGTTGTCGTAACAGAATATGAAGATTTAACGAAGTTGAAGCAACTGGGGGTAGAACCCTTGGACAATACGACTTCCTCAAGTACGGCCGCATTGGTTCGTGCACTCGGGTCGATCGGGTATGAACTCTCAAGTGAATGGGGAAAAACCGAAATACTCAATGTACGTTTCCGGTGGAGATTAGTTCGGGGAGCTGTACAGGATGTTTACAGAGTGCTCAATCAAAGAGAGGAGTCCGTCCTTTTTCCAGCTGAATTGCGTCTGGCTGTAAAAACAGGGGCTGGCGTAACATTTTTGCCGAGTCCATGGTACTATGCACAGCCCGGTTCACCAATAGAACGTGCGTTTCTCGGGATTCTCGCTTTTATCGATACTGATAGATTATATCAGAGATTATTCGAAAGAATGAAGATTACGAGATTGGTGCCAGGTGATAACGTTAAAGAAAAACTCATGAATCCTGATACGGCTGCCAACAGTACAAGTCTTTACCAGGATATTGTCGAGAAAATGGCTCCCTATTTGTTGGCGTTTATTATGGTCAACTCGGAAAAGGCAAAACATGGTGAACTGATTGTGAAAAGGTTAAGAGAAAGGTTTGAAATAAGAATCATGAGTAGCATAAATCTTTCTTTCACTTTTCAAGATCATCAACAAAATGTTGTGTTTCAAAAGTTCTATTTGAGAAAGGAACTCCTTGAGAGGAAAGGTGCAATAGAGGAAGCTCGCTATACCCTGTTTGTCGTCGGCAATCCAAGTCTATCTGTCGGGGAATTAGATCCCGACGCATTTGGCGAAGCTTTAGCTCCAGTTTTCTTAGATGGGATTAGCGAGGAAATAATTGGCTATTTTCCTAGAATAATTGGAAGGTATCAATCGCTTCATGGAAACGTGGCTGCCATGGAAGAGTACATGCACGTGCAATTGGGCGTCTCAATTGACGCCCAAGAACTAGCGTTTTCGATGATTTCGGGAGAAATTCCTACGATATCACCTGTAGTGTTGCCACCACCACCCAAACCGAAGATTCTTGACAATTTTCAGAATCAAATGCCAGGAGGCGGGGCGGCTGGTGATTTATTATCCCAAACCATGGAACAGCATAAGAAAGATATTACTGATAAGACCAATACTTTTTTGAGCGGTCTGTCAGGTTTTGGCCGAAAACCCGGCAAAACCGTTAATACTCCAGGCGCTATTACTGGAGGACCCACAAAAGAACAAATCGGGCGAGGCGTAAAAGGCGAAGAAGAGATTATGCGCAGACTTATGCTCCCTGGTGGCTATAATGGATTGACGCTCATAGAGGACAGGAGGGACTCGAACTGTGGCTACGATTTCTTGTGCGATTCCAAAGAAGGAGAAGTAGGTCTAGAGATAAAGACTTTCTCAGAAAATGGCCGCGTTGTGGTAACGGAAAATGAGTTGCAGGTAGCCGCAGATATGTGTGCCAAGTATTATCTCTTAGGAATTTTGGATTGTTCCATGCCAGTATATGAATGGCCCACGTATTTATTAAAAGATCCGGCTAGCATACTCCTAATGAAGGGGAAATTTAGCACACAAACCAAACTCGAGGTTCCTGCTGAAGATTTATTTGGACACGATGAGTTCAAATGAAGTTTGTTGAATCAAAGATATACAATGCAACTACTATCAGTCAACATTGTAGCAGACATCCAGACTTTGGAAAAAAGGTTGTTTTAATCCGTTTGCAATAGATCAACAAGTACTAACAACTGAGGAAAACTTATGATAGATATCAACGATTTGAGGGATAAACAAGGAATATTTCTAACCACAGACCAACCAGGATTGATTACAAATTTTACGCGTTTGGAAAATATCAGGAAAATATTTGTTAATCGGTTTTCTATTGAAAAACTAAAGACTCTTCCAATTGAAAGATACGTATCGGGGAAAAAAGACAGTTTTTGCTATTGGCTAGAAATAAGGCTCGCAGAGCTTGGAAAAATTCAGGGTGGTGCGACAGCCCCTTTAAAATATGGAGTTTATTTCGGAAAAACAAAACAAGACAGTACAAAGACGTATCGAGCATTGGCAAAATGGGGATCAGATCCTCATGAAGCATATAGAAATGTGAAACAGGAGATTATTAATCTGTTGAAGGCCGGTCGTAAAAGAGACCTTAATGCTATCCAAGCGAACATCCTATCCCCAATGTTTAAGGGAAAAATTTTGGCTACATATTATCCTCAAGATTATCTAAGTATTTTTTCGGAGAAGTATGTGGATTATTACCTTCATCAATTGGAATTAGGCGAATATGCGGACATGATGTATTCGGTTGAACAAAAGCGAGATGAATTACGAAAGTTTAAGGATAGAGACACGGTAATGAAGAGATGGTCGCACTATGAATTCATGAAATTCTTGACGACTCGCTTTGGTGGTCCGGCACATAAAAAAACCAAGGTTCCACCAGAAATAAAACCATATATACCATTGTCGTTGCCCCCAATTGAAACAGTAAAACCGGAATTTAAAAAGCCTACTTTTGACAGAGTAATGAAGAAAATGCAACCGTCACAATCGCGCAAGAAACATCGCCACAAAACCGATTACGAGGAAAAAGGACGAAGAGCAAAGCAAATAGGTGATAGAGGAGAGCTCATCGTTGTTCGGTTCGAAAGGGAATATCTTAGATCGCTCGGCTTTACGGAACTGAAAGTAGAGCACGTTGCACTCAATGATGATTCCGCCGGATTCGATATCCTTTCTTACGATGAACAGCGCAATAAGAGATACATTGAAGTGAAATCAACAACGGCCGTCTATGGCGAGATGGCTTTTATAATCTCTGCAAATGAATTTGATCGCTTCCGGCGTAAATCCAATTATGTTATATACTTGGTTTTTGAAGCCGATACTAGACACCCGACAATTGTTCCAGTTTCTTTTAAGAATTTATCGAAAAATAAATTGACTGTTGATCCCATTAATTATCGGATAAAGATAAAACCGAGCGTATCCTTTTAAGATTAGTTCCGCCGATGGACTGTTGTATCGATCATCCGATGATTCTACCCTCAAACTTCTACTCTGGCCTTGGCATATCTGGGTTCGCCGGATTTTAAAATCCTATTGACATTTTCCCGACCAAAGGCAAAACTATTAATACAATCTTGCCTGTGAACCTATAGTTGCCGGATAGAGACGGACAGGCCCTATTGAGATCTGAAAAAGTTGGTCTCCCTGAGTAATCGCTCACGCTCACGGAGGCCTTTTTTATTACTTTAACCTCCGCGAGGTGATGCGATGCTCATCATTTCAAGGAGGTTTTTTTATTGTCTCAAATCGCCGGAGATCTTTTCGGGCATCACCGCGACGTTGGATTTCGGTATTACCGGTAGGGAATAGTGGGGACTATTGCTGGCCAATTATCAAGTGAGGTGAAAAATGAACGGAAAACATGCATTTAGGAGCATCAAGGCTGCTTTCATCAATGAAGGAGCTGCCGGTGTCGGAGACGACGACGTAAGGAGGGTGGTTGAAAGGGAAGAGGAGATAAAGCGCAAGCTCTTTGGCAGCGAACTGCTGCAGAGGTTCTGCGAGGACGTGGTGCTGCTATTCGCCATGGTGAGGAATTACTGGAACGGTCTGTACCGCGAGTTCCCCTGGTGGGTCGTAGCCTCGGTCGTCTTCGCCCTGCTCTATGTCTTAAACCCCTTTGACCTGATACCCGACATCCTGCCCGTTATCGGATTGACCGATGACGCTGCCGTCCTTGCCCTGTGTCTCGCCATGACGGAGAAAGATATCCTGAAATACCAAGACTGGAAAGAACTCGAATGCACGGGGGATTGACCATGGAGACAACAAGCATCTTTCAGCTGATGGGGACCACCGGGTCGCTGATCATGTGCGTCAGTTCCGTTCCCCAGATCGTCAAGACGTACAGGGAGAAGCGAGCCGACAACCTGAGCGGTTCATATCTCGCCGTTTTGATGACAGGGATGTCGCTCATCCTTCTTTATGCCCTCCACGTCAGGGATGTGGTGTTCATTTTCGGGAACGGCATATCCCTCACCCTGACGGCCATCCTTATCGTCATGCGGTACAAATACAACCTGAAGAAAGAAATACCGTCCTTGATCATTCAGCGGGCAGGAAAGGAGGAGCAGTGAAGATCGATAAAGACGCGGCAATGGCATTGTCCTACGGAGCTCTAAACTTGGCGGATTACCTGACAACGAGAAGGATACTGAACACCGGCGGGGAAGAACTGAATCCTGTGGCGGACTTCCTAATGAGGAAGAAATGCTTCGGCCTGGTCAAGACCGCAACGACTCTGGCAGGTATGGCTGCGATATACTCCGACGAGAGTCCAAAGATTATGAGCAAGGCTCTGCTCGGATTTTATGGTCTCCTCGTCGGGCACAACGTCAAGGAGATCGTTCAGCACGAGTGGGAGATAAGGAAAGAAGAAGGTGACCCTAAGGAGGAATGACACATGGCGAGAGGAGACCACCTTAGGGTCTTCAGATGCGTTGGGATGTATTATCATCACGGTATTGATCTGGGAAGGGGACGCGTTATTCATTATAGCGGCGAACCCTTAGACTCGTCCGGAGCTGAAGTCAGGATTGACCCTATCAAGGACTTTTCGAAGGGTGGCGAGATCGAGATTGTAGAGCATACCAGGACATTACCGGTTAATGAGGTGATAAAAAGGGCTAGGAGCAAGCTTGGGGAGAGAGAATACAGCCTGGTTTTCAATAATTGTGAGCACTTTGCACGGTGGTGCAAAACGGGGGAACACAAAAGCGAACAGGTGGAGGAAATAATCAGGAGAATCGGCGAGCACTACCTGCCCTCTGTTTATGTCGTCTATAGGCTCTGGAAATCGCTGGAAAGCGGACAGAAAGAATGGAAACAATGCTCCGTTCAATCCGCACAGCGAAGCATCTGAAGGTGTGGATTTTTTGTCTTGTCAGGGTAAGGTCCCGGAAATACTCGTTACTGCCATGCAGGTGTCACAGAGGCCTGATATATTGCATGATACCAACGACACAAAGGAAGGTTATAGGTTACGTGAAAAATATTTTGGCGTTAATAGAGAGAGCCTCAAATTGCCATTTAGACTTTTAAAAAAAGGAGATCTAACATGAGTCTGTCCAACAAACTGGAAAATGCATACCTCAGTATCCTACGTTACGTGATTCTCGCAGTCGCCACCCTTTCCCTGATCGTGGTGGTGATCGCGGCCGGCATGATGGCCAAAGCCGCATTCTCATCACCGCCCAAGGCGCCGGAGAAAATTAAATTTGAAGACCGGGTCAAGGATCTGAACAAAGGGTTTACTGTAGACGACTTCAAGAAAGATGACCTGTCAAAAACTGAAAAGAAGGCCGATGACGAATCGGATGAGTCGACGAAAGCGCCCGTCAAACCCAAGGATGATGCTTTTGCAACATCTATTAAAACTAACATCTCTAAAATCGCTGACAACTTCGTCACATACGAAAGAACCGTGAACAACCTGGACTTGAATAAAGAAAGACTTCAGGCTTTACTCTTGAGCATTCCCGTGACCACAGGTGTGAGGCGGGAGAAGCCAGTTATGACATTCTATTTTGAAACACTCAATACGCTGTCCGGAGATCTGGCAAGGCAGGCACCCGGAATAGCAAAACTGCCCGTCGAAAAACGGATAATTTCCGACAAGCTCCTGGACTGGCATTCAAAACAGGTAAAGAAGGCTGTTGAAGCGGTTGATGAAGCCAATGCACAGCTTAATATTGAATTTCAGAAGAAGCAGGAAGCATATCTCGAAAAGAAGACGCGGATCTTTACGTATGCCTGCGTGGCAGGAGGCGCTTTCGGCCTGTTCCTGGCCATCATCATGCTCTCCATCATGGTCAAGATCGAAAGAAACTTAAGGCCCCTTCAACAAATGGTTAGCAATGGAAGGCAAACTGACTCGTTAGGTAGTTAATTCAATGACCTTCAAAATACAGGAAAGAAACTTTTCGGACAAGTTACTTACCATGATGGGCAAGAAAAGGGCTCTCCGGATACCTACTGATGCCTACCAAAGGTTTGGACCCTATGTCATTTTACAGGCAAAGAAGGAGTCTTCCTGGCGGGCCCTCGCCAGGCCCAGAAACCAGGAACTGGCGGATGGTTGGTTCTACCCGTACGATTCGCAATGAAAACCTTTGACAAAATTAGCATTATTAGGGAACAATGTTATACACAACGTAATTATAGAATGGACGGCAAGAAGGAATTCTACAGGAAGGTCGAGGAAGCACTTACGTCAAAAGGGTATGAATACCACGATGGCGACAGGGATATTCCCGGCAAGGGGAGGCAGCATGCCAACAGGCCGGATTTTATTGCCATTAAGGGAAGCAAGGTCTACGTTGGCGAAATAAAGTCACCTGCAGAAGGACCGAAATCTAGCAGTTGGCGTCAGAGACAGAATAGCGATACAGAAGAGTTCGCAGCCGTGCGCATGGAAGTTGCAAGACGTGAAAAAGCGAAACTTCTAGAGCCGGAGATCGGAGGGCACGAAATTATCATTTGCGGCCAGATAGCCGATTATGTCCGCAAGATAGGCATCAATTTCGATTTGCCTTCATCATTGCCGAAAAATATGGAAATCATGATGGCATATTCGTTTCCTACATCGGAAGAAGCAAATGTGAAAAAAGCTCTGTCAAATTGCGGCAAGAAGGTGCACGAAAAAATTGACACGGGGAATGGTTCTGTTACGTATTGTTTCAGTTAAATTTGCGGGGACTGCATCAAAAATGGATGGAATGATCCGATATTGCGTCGTCAAAAAACGTAAAGGATTGCTGAAACGGCGCATTTCCTATACCCATCTCCTGTTTATTCCAATAGATCCCAGTCAATATATGTACCTAGCATTAGTTGGCCAGATGACTGAAAAAGACGATACATATGTTGCCCAACTCCTCGTCAAATTACCGGACGAGATACTGGATGATACGATCAGAGGAGAGCACGAGCATTTTGGCAAAAAATTTGTAGAAGTAGAAACCCTTGAGTGCAGGTCTTCCCATTCGTCCCAAGGAAGATACGTCATCAATATCCCCCGAAAGGGTTCATATATAAGGTCCGACCTCGATATCCAGTACCGGCTCGAACATAGCACGGTCGATAAGAGAATATATGAATTGAAGGGAGAGTTACGCCTGGCGACCGGCGAAATATAGGTAAGGAGGCGATCTATGTCCAGTTACGCAACTATTAGAATTACAGAGAGAAAATGCGCAACCTGTTCGTTCTGGTCGGGAGAAAGGATAATTGATTTCCGCGCCAACAAGCCGTTTTATGTCAAAGCGGTCACTAAGGGCGCCGATTGCATCGCAATGAAGGGACGGAGACCGACGCCAGGAACAACCTGTCTTAAATGGAAAGGATGGGAGAAGATTTAAGGCTTGCTTCTCGCCATTTATGGTTGACAAAGATTGCCTGTGATTAAAATGAATGGATACAAAGACTACAGTTTGAAAATGGAGCGCATATGATAGACATTGGTACAATTACAAACATTGCAATCTCAATTTGGGATAAAATCCCCCCTGATTTGCGAGATTGGTCAAAGAGCGAGGTCTTGAATTTTTTTCAAAAAAAGATGCCGCAGTTCTTCCGGTTTTGCCGAGATAAAATCAGCACGCTATGGGGCAAAGTTCCCGACGGTAAAGTAAAGAGTGCGGTCAACAAAGTGACGTCTATCTTTGTTTCGCTCAAGGATAAGATACCGGACGACGTGAAGAAGAGCCTTTTCGAACAGGTTACCGGTTCACAGTATGACCCTGATGCTGCATCCAACGTGGAGTCCCTCGCGGAGATCGTCCAAACCGATGAAGAGAAAAAGGCCGCCGCCTTGCAGATGGCTTACCTCATAGCCGTTTTAGGAGAAATGAACCAGAAACAGGAGGTCATGCTGGCGGGCTATATGGACGCGCTCAAAATGACCGAAGAGCTCAAACAGGAGATTTTAAGCGAATTGCAGGAGGCGGAAAAGGAATTTGCAAAGTTCGCGCAGGAACTGGCTCGTCTTGATGAGGAGTTCAGGCGCACATCTATCGATACGGCAAAAGCCAAGAAAGAAGCCAACGACATCATTGACCTTATCTGACGAGAAGGAGATAAACATGGAAAATCTTGAAAATGCTGGCGGGCAGTACGACGGTGCGATCAACCAATACCTTGATGCCAACAAGGACAACCAGTTCAATCTTGAGACAACTGCCATTGCCGCGTCGCGCGTTTTTGCCATTCCTCAAAATGACGATGCGCTTGCCCTGGCAAAGAACAATCCTGCCATAGCGAAGATGTGGGGTATCTTTCAAAAGAGCAATGAACTGCAGAAGGCGACAATAGACCAGATAATCGAGGTCCAGAAGGCCTCCCACGCATTTATCCAGATCATCAATAAAAGGGAGATGCTACAGGCCGCGGCGATCATAACCGTTAAAAACCAGCTGAACACGCTCAACATCGAGAACAAGGAGATCTATGAGACAATAAAAAAACTGGCGGGCAATGTGCTTGAGAGATTCACCCAGCTTGAGCGTAAAATCGAGCACGTAGAGGCCGTTGCCAGCCTTACGCAGTGGATACAGAATCTTAAGTGGCGCAAATACGATGAAGACCCGCACACGAAAAGGTTTTTTCGGATCCTGGAGGATTTTTATATCAACTCAGCCAAGAATTTTACGTTGCAGAATCTTGAGTCCCTCAAGACAGCTCTTGATCAATCCGCCATTAGGCCGTTCGACGCCATATCAATTGAGGACTTCACCACGACGCTTGTTGACGAACTCATAGAGCACAACTTCAATGAAAGTATGGGGCATAGTCCCTACAATGCGAAATACAGCTTTGACGACGTGAACGACAAGATCAGTCTTCCATTCCTTTCATCGCTGTATCTTATCTCAGAGGAGTACAATCATCTTACGAAAAGACGTTATGCTGTTGACAGGATAAGGGACGACGTCAGGCAGGCCGCGCTCTGTTACCTGAAAAAGGACTGCGGCATCGATGTATCGGCGAAACTTGAGTATTACCATTTGGGGATTGAGCTTCTGAACGGAAGGCGATTAATAGAGTTTTTGGATTCTCCGGCAACAACATTCACAAAGTCAAGCGCACGGGAAACCATGTCGGACTCCCCGATAGAAACCGATACTAGCGAGGAACGATACAAGGCATACATGGATATAGTCGTAACTTTTCTGCATGATGAGGAAAGCCCCGGAGTTATAGACGCTGAAGAACGGGAGATGCTGAACATGAAACGCTCGCTGCTCAAGCTGTCCGAAGAAGAATCCAACAAAATCGAAGAATCGGCAATAGATAATTATCAAAATAAGGATGAGGCGCAAAGTAAATACAGGGAGGAAGTGAAGAAGGTTTTGGGAAATAATCCGGAAATTAGCCCAAAGAAAAGGGTACGACTCGATTTGTCCATAGAAAGCCTCGGTATCGGCCCGAATCTAGCCAAAACCATCGAAGCAGAAATTATTGAGGACATTAACCGAACTCACTCAGGCAAGATAGAAGATTATCGTAAAGTTGTTCGCGAAAAACTGGAGGAAGCCCACGAAATATCGCCCAAGACGAGAATATATCTGGACCTTAAGGTTCAAGAATTAGGTTTAGACAAGAAACTTGCGGAGAAATGTGAAAAAGAAGAAATGGCAGTCTTGGAGGCAAAAGCTGGTGATAACCCAATTCTAGCAGCGAAGCTTATTCGCAAAGCGGCAGAGCGAGGCGACAAAGACGCGCAGTATAATTTGGGTGAATGTTACTTTGAAGGGACGGGTGTTCCTGAGGACGAAGCTGAGGCGGTTATATGGTTTCGCAAAGCCGCAGAACAGGGACATGCAGAGGCACAGAATAGTTTGGGGGTCTGCCTTATGGACGGGCTGGGTGTACTCAGGGATGAAACCCAGGCTATTGAGTGGTTTCACAAAGGGGCAGAACAAGGAGATGAAAATGCACAAAAAAATCTGGGGTTCTATTATTATAGTGGAAAGGGTGTGGTGAAGGATAATGCCGCTGCTATTAAATGGTTCCGCAAAGCAGCAGAACAGGGAAATGTGGACGCACAAACATGGATGGGCATCGTTTGTGTAACGATCGATGGAAGCCCCAATGAGGAAGCAATTAAATGGTTGCACATGGCCGCAGAACAAGGGGATGAGAACGCGCAAATGCACTTGGGCCAGATTTTCTTCCACGGAGACGGTGTTGACGAAAATTTAACTGAAGCCGCAAAATGGTACCTCAAGGCCGCGGTACTAGGAAACGCGGAGGCCCAACACAAGATGGGCTGCTTCTATTTCTTGGGATGGGGCGTCGGCCAAGATCAAGGGCAGGCTGCAAAATGGTTTAACAAGGCCGCCGAGCAGGGTAATGCGGATGCCCAATTTCAATTGGGCGATTGCTATCTTTTTGGTTACGGTGTAGATGAAGATAAGAATCGGGCGGCCAAATGCTATCGTGAGGCCGCCGAGCAGGGAAATGCGATTGCGCAATGCACGATGGCGAATGCTTCACGGAATGAGTCGGAAAGAAAGAAATGGTTTAATGTGATAACAGAAAGATGCGACATCGTTGCACCCACAGATTATTCTTGTGGCATCAAGTGGGGTATCATGACTGATAAAATTTGGATAAAGAATTGTTCAACCGAGAACTGGATCGGATCCGACTTATTTTTGGAAATGGCTATAACATACAGAGCAACAAAAGAGGTTCAGAGTCATCTTTTATTCGACGTCCGGGAATTGCCTATAGATAAGACAGTCTTTTTTGAAATATCAAGTGTAAGCGGGAAGGACAAGGAAAATCTGGTGGAAGCAAAATTGTATCGTTTAAAGGACAGTAAATTCAGCCCGCCTTATCTCTCGAATGTTGGCGGCTATTGGTCCAGAAATATAATTGAGAGCGACGATCCGACTTGGCACAGGCAGTATCGACTACGAAACGACTCGGATGCATAGAGGTCCTGATGGGCCGGTACATGTCCGGCTCGATCAGCAGGTTCATTGATGTGTGATGTGTTCTTTTTCTCATACGTCATTTCCTCCCATATTAGTAGCAGGGCCACCCTGACTATGATGACCAGGATGGCCGCGCTGGTAGGCATTAGGTTTCTTTTCTTCTTTTGTCTCTGGCTAACTGTTTTCTTGGACGTTGGTTTCTAGTCGCATTTTCTCTTCCTCGTTGTCTTTGACTATAAAAGGATACCTTTTGAGGGCCTCATCAACCTTGGGTTGAATATACTCTCGAATGAGTTGCGGCACGGGTATCCGTTCAAGGTTAGCAATCCGCTTGATATACTCGTACGTGTTCGGGCCAAGAAACTGGCCTGTTGGCAAGTAATTATCATCGTAATCTTCGGCAATCTTGCGGGCCACATCGAAGAATTTCCATTTTTCATCATGAACTAGCCGTCCGTAGCGAGATTTGTCATCTGGATCCATGCGAAAGACATCCTGCAGGGATATATCCTCGATCTGAATCGAGATACCGCAGTATTTGTCATGAGCCTCATAGGCGACAGCGCAGTGAAGATAAACTACCTCGAGCGTAAATTTTCTATTTTCCCATATCCACCGGATGGCCTCGGAACCTGGCTCGGCTATCAGTTCCAGGAATAGTCCGTCATCATTCCAAACTATATCTGTCTGAGCGCCCGCCTGGCCAACGCAATAACCAAGGTTCCAGTCGCCAAAAATACTATCATCGTTGTCGAAACTAATTTCTCCAGGATCAACATGCTGGCAATAATATCCAAGCCAGAATTCGGCCTTCAGCACCTCTTCCTTCGACGGGTGTTTGACTTCCGGCATAAATTCGACACCATCCGGTTTCGCTACGATTTCGTAGTTTGTTAATATCTTTCGATTATCGTCGTCTAACGTTATACCTTTTACCAGATACGTTCGTACGCCGCATTTATTGTTATACCTGGCGAGATAGTACAAATGCGTCCATCCACCTGCCAGAGGATTTTTGTAATCCCTGCAGTTTTCGCCATACAGGATTATCTTCGTATCCGTAAATTTTCCACTTTCATAAGTGACGTTTATAAACTGCCGCCAGGTAGGATATCCCGATGTTGCGTCAATGATCACTCGGGATCTTGTTCCTTGCATGTCTGCAACGTCTACTGCCACGATCAACCTGTCGTCATTCGAAAATGTTCTGGATGCTATTTCAATATCCTGATAATTGTCCAACCCTAATTCCTTGAAAAGCCTTGCGAGATCCTCCGTTGTTGACAATACGTGTTCCCAACTTTTTACTACATTGTTTTGACATTTGTGATGCATAGACTTTTACCTCCTGAAATGTTTTGTGGTTGCTGCTTTTTGCCTTTATTTTCTCGGGTACCATCGATACTGGCCCGTAATAGCGTTTCCTTTCCTGGGGAGATGGATTGGCATTATGGGCTTGCCATGTGTTTATATGTGTTTATGGTGTGTTTAGGCGGGCGCTAAACACCGTCTCAATCGATAAGCCTTTAATATGAGTGGGGAACTAATGTGCCGAAGGTGATGTGTTAGGGTGTTTTTGTTAATAATGGAGGGTGGGGCTATTTACTTGGGAATGTAGCGGCGTAGGGTTATTAGATATTCCATTAAAATAATTATTCGTTGCACCGGAACATACCGCCTTTCAAAGAGGTGCTCAGGTCCGTCATTTCCCTCATCAGATAGTCAGTACGCCTTCAGGGAGTTGAACCCCTTTGGTTTTAAAACTCCCGCAAAGGACTCCTTCGTTTATTCTCTGACGAGTTACATCACAATATTCTTTAAACGCCCCGTCATTTACATCGATAACTCCGTCATAGTGTTTACACCCATTCCTGCATGTGTACGGGGTCCTTGTCATATTTTTCCCGTTCCCGTTATCGCCATCCATAATTTCAGAAAGCTCAAGGGCGAAGCCTTCAATGCAATCGTCATCCTTTTCAAAAATATTTTCGCTCACCCCCGTATTTTCACCAAACACACTAACACCTGTCTCGTGAACAGGAGATTCTTCAATATTATCAATTGGTTCATCGCCCTGAGAGGTGTTTATATCCCCGCCAAACACACCATAAACACCACTAAACACCTGTGTGCCGGCTGGCCTCTTCTTGAGCTCCAGGTCATATGTTTTCAAGAGCCTCCCGTTTTCATCCCAGTCCTTACTGCCCGTCAAGTCGGAAGGGGACGGCAGTCCCGTCACCGTTGCGGGACTCTCATCTTCGATCCTCAGATAGGCCCTGCCCGACCGTTTTGCCTTTTCAAGGACCTTCTCCTCAGCAAACGTGTTCCCGCTCTCATCGCACCAGGCCAAAATCCCGTTCTTCACGTTCTTGGTTGTCCATGCCGAGATGGATGATGCAGATACGCCGTATTTTGCCGCCAGGTCCTTGGATTTCACCATTCCCTCTTCCTTGATATAGCTTAACCTTTCGACTGTTTTCTCGTCAGGCGCCCCCATGTTCTCCCGGAAGGACTCCATTATGATCTGCATTGCCATCCAGTAGTCGGATATCTCGGCGATGATCTTCCCCTGCGCGTCCCTCGTTCTCTGGTACTGGTAGGCGCAGGCCACGGACTGGATCACGATGAGGACCCGCTTGAACGCCCTCCTCGTCGATAGCGGAACGACCTTATTCTTATTGATGGTCTCCGCTATCTTGTCCGCGAACGGAACCACGACTTCGACCGGCTGCAGTAATTGATGATATCTTTTCCAGATATCGATTTTCTTTTTGTCGAGCCCCTTGAACGTTCCCGACCTTTGGCTGGCGGTCATCGTGATGATGCTCTTGGTCTGACCTACCCCTTCGTCAGGATGGACGGTAAAGAGCCTGTCCTCAAGCTGGGGCTCCAGATTTTCCATGATCGTGGTGGTGATGAAGGAGGTCGGGCCCTCGAGCTTCTTTTCCACGGTGACCAACTTACCGCTGTCGTCTTTTTCGACCATGCAATAGCTGACCCGCCCTTCCGAGATGAGGGACCTGATGGAATAAACCAGCTCCGAGTC
>Ga0172382_10005483_pt1 | contig 18896 bp, 13 predicted proteins | sample Leawel138RmetaG_FD_122245 | JGI IMG/M metagenome (GOLD analysis project Ga0172382, IMG submission 122245) | Leachate microbial communities from a municipal landfill in Southern Ontario, Canada - Leachate well 138R metaG | ecosystem: Engineered > Solid waste > Landfill > Unclassified | place...
AGAGTTTATAAAAGAGTCTTTAGTATCATTATATAATAACAAAGATTTGATGAAAGAAGATAATTTGGATATGATAAAAAAAATAAGAGTTATAAAAAAATAAATAGTAAAAATAATGATTGTAATTGGGCTTTTCATACGAACTTTTTATATTCTTTTACAATTGGAGAAAATCTGATTTTTCCCCTCTATGAAGATATAAAATTACTTATTGACGAAATAAATAAAGCCTGTTTGATTAAAGAGGACAAACAAATTCTAAAGTCAAGAATTAAAAAAGAACTTAATATTTTAAGTTATCTCAATTTGTTTAAAGATATTGATTCCTTGCCAAAAATACCTTTAATCTATGAAGAAATTGATGATAAACCATTGCAACCAAAGTCTATGAAAGACACACATTTTACAAAATATTTTGATTTTCTAAAAAAAGAATTAGAATAATGTTTTGTCTATTGTAAGAAGTCATAAAAACAATAAATCTAATGAAATACTTTTTATTCATCTTATTACTGACATCGTTATTTCAATGTTCTGAAACGTTTGTTCCCCCTAATCCCGAAGAATTATTTGAGGATTATAGAGGTAGTGTGGTTTTGATTTACAATGAATATTTTTATGAAATAAAAACTCAAGACCTTATTTATTACTATTCGCCTGATTCAGAAGAAAAGTTCTTTTTTAGTAGAGAAGACCTTGAAAATAATTTTTCCGTAGGGTTTGGAACAGGATTTATAATTTCCGATAAAGGAGAAATCATTACCAACAGGCACGTTGTAGAGCCTGAAAATATTGATTACAAAGAGGCTTTTTGGGATTTTCATAGAGAAAAATATGACCAAATTGTTGAACTCGTCAACAGAAAAAATGACTCTATAACAATACTTGACAAAATTATTTTGCCTCCCAATCCTTATGATGACCCTTTTTTTATGGATGATTATTATAACTATAATTATGAATTGGTAAATGAAGCCCGTTTAAAAAAAGAAGAGTTAATAGAAAGCATAAACTTTTATATAGGATTTGCATCATATATAAAGGAAATTGATTTTGAAAATATTAATCCAAAATTGAATATTGTAAGTTTGAGAATTGCCTATGATGATACTTATGTAAACAAAAAAGAAGATTTACAAGAATGTGTCTTTATTCGTTCTTCAAGTAAGGAAAATGTTGATTTAGCTTTGATACAGACCAAGACAAAAATATTCAACAAACCTCCAAAAAAGATGTTTAACTTTTCTGACAATAACCCGAATATTTTAGAAAACCCGAAAGAACATAAAGAACGAGATATTAAAAATCCTATAAAAGTAAATGATGATGTTTTTATGATTGGCTATAATCGTGGGTTTATATTGGCAAATACCAAACAAGGAATTAAATCGCAGTTCACAAGCGGAAAAATTAGTCAGGAAAATGACGGAGAACGAATACTTTATACAATTCCTACCCTCGAAGGGTCAAGTGGTAGCCCTATCATAGACAAATGGGGAAATTTAGTAGGAGTAAATTTTGCTAAACTTTCCAATTCTCAAGGTTTTAGTTTTGGAATTCCAATTTACGAAGTAAAAAAGTTTTATGAAGAATGATTTTATCTAATTCCTATTCAATAAAAATCCACATTAACCCCTACTTTGATATTCCTGTATTGCGAAATAGCATCAAAGGAATTCAGGTTTTTTGAGATTTAAACTTCTATTGAGATTTTTACTTTGCCTCCTAATCCTTTTTCAACAATATCATACAGTGTTTTTAGGGTTAAGTTACTTCCGTTGTTTTCTATTTTTGAAATATATTCCCGTTTTTTATCAACAAGTTCTGCAAGTTCTAATTGTGTTAAGTGTTTTTCTTCACGGGCTTTTTTTAGAAGTAAGCCAATTTTGAAAGATTCAAAATCTCTTTCAAGCTCGTTTCTTCTTTCTGTCCCGATTTTTCCGTAAACATTGTCTTTTATGTCTTTCCAGCTTTTAGTTTCCATTTTCTTTAGATTTTTGTTCGTAATATTCTGCCATAATCTTTAATGCTTTTTCGATTTCGTTTTTAGGTGTTTTTTGAGTTTTCTTCTGAAAACCATTCATTAAAACTACTAATTTATCTCCGTCAAAAAAGCAAAATACCCTCCAAATATTAGAAGCAAGTTGAATTCTTGCTTCATATAAACCCTCAGTTCCTGTCAAATGCTTTAAATAGTTTGAAGGAACACGTTCAAGAGTTTCAATAGCTTCAATGATTTTATATATTTTATCCTGAACTTTCTGCGGTTGTTCCAACAGAAAATTCTCGAAATAATCTTTAAAAGCTATAACTTCTCTTACTTTCATAGCACAAAGGTAATTTAAAAGTTACATTCGGACAAATTTTTTTAGCAGCTATCAATAAAAATCCACATTAACCCCAACCTTAATACTCCTGTATTGCGAAATCGCCTCAAAGGAATTCAGGTTTTTTACGATAACGGATTTTACGGATTTTAGGTTTTTATTGGTTGGAATTTTCACTAAAATCGTTCGGATATATTCATTTCGGATTCTGCTAATCGGAGGTTCTTCCGGACCTAAAACGGGAAGTCCTAAAGAATTTTTCAGGCTTTGATACAGCCACATCGAACCATCTCGCAACTTCTCAAAATCTCTGTGTTTTAAGGTTAGTTTTATCAGGCGGAAATAAGGCGGATATTCAAAAGTCTGTCTTTCGTTAAGCTCTTGCTTATACATCGAAAGATAATCGTTTTTAATTACTTTCTGAATAATCGGGTGGGTTGGATTATAGGTCTGGATAATTACTTTCCCTTGTTTTTCGCTTCTTCCTGCTCTCCCTGAAACTTGTGTCATCAGTTGAAAACTCCGTTCAAAAGCTCTGAAATCTGGGTGATATAACATCGTATCTGCATTGAGAATTCCTACCAATCCTACATTGTCAAAATCCAAACCTTTGGCAAGCATCTGCGTTCCTACCAAAATATCGGATTCTCTGGTTTTAAAACTGTCGATAATTTTTTCGTAACCGAATTTTCCTCCTGTGGTATCCCTGTCCATTCGGATAATCTTTTTGTCTGAAAAAAGCTCCTCCAATTCCAACTGAATCTGTTCTGTTCCGAAACCTTTGGTCGTGAGTTCCACACTCTGACAAGCGTGGCAATGCGTTGGTTTTGCAATGGCATATCCACAATAATGACAACGAATTTGATTCTTTAATTTGTGATACGTCAGGCTCACATCACAATTCGGACATTGCGGAATATGACCGCAAGTCAGACATTCCAGAATGGGAGCAAATCCCCTGCGATTCTGAAACAAAATCACTTGTTCTCCGTTTTCTAAGACTGTTGTAATTTCCTCCAAAAGCGTATCACTGAAATGTCCGGTCATCTTTTTGCGGAAATGTTTATCTTTTAAATCTACGATTTCCACTTTTGGAAGTTCTGTTTTTCCGAATCTTTCGGTCAGTTCAACCAATCCGAATTTTTTATTTTCCGTATTAAAAAACGTTTCAATGCTTGGAGTGGCACTTCCCAAAAGGATTTTTGCTTTGTGCATTTCTCCCAACACAATGGCTGTATCCCGAGCGTGATAACGTGGGGCAGGATCGTGTTGTTTAAAGGTTTGTTCGTGTTCTTCATCAATCAAGACAAGTCCTAAATTCTGAAAAGGCAGGAACAAAGCCGATCTTGCTCCAATTACGATTTTCGCTTTTTCGGATTCGTTTAGCACCTGATTCCAAACTTCGATGCGTTCGTTTTGGCTGTATTTGGAATGATAAACGGCCACTTCATTCCCGAAGTGTTTGCGAAGTCTCGAAACGAGTTGGGTCGTCAAAGCGATTTCAGGCAAAAGATATAAAACCTGTCTTCCGTTTTGCAAATATTCCTTGATAAGTTCGATGTAAACTTCGGTTTTTCCCGATGAGGTTACTCCGAATAATAAAGTTGTATTTTGGGTTTCAAAGCTCTGTTTAATTTCCTCGAAAGCCTTATTTTGAGCTTCACTTAAAACAATTTCACTTTGTAGATTTTCCTCTAAAAAATCAGTTCTATCCGTTTGGAGAAAATATTCTTCAAAGATTTCTTTATCAATCAGACTTTTGATAATTGCAAGAGAAACGTTTGAGTCTTCCGAGAGTTCTTTTACTGAAATCGGCTTTTTAGATCTGGCTTTAAGTTGAAAATATTGCAAAACAGCTTCACGTTGTTTCGGAGCATTTTTCAGAATTTCTAAAAGCTCTTGCAGTCCGTTTTGGGTTTCGTGATTTTCGTGTAAACGAACAAAACGAATGAGTTTTGGTTTGTAATTTTCTTTGACTTCTTCCTGTAAATGAATCACTTCTTTAGCCAATAATTTTTGCAAAATCGGCAGAACCGTCTTTTTGTTCAAAATCGCAATAATATCCTGAACTTTGAGTGAATTTTGTTTTTCGAGGGCTTCATAAATCAAAAACTCATCATCCGAAAGTTCGCTTTTCAACACTTCACTTTCCTTATTTTTCAGGATAATGGTTTCGCTTTCCAAAAGCAAAGCAGACGGAACAGCACTTTTGTACACCTCTCCAATCGAACACATATAATAGTCTGAAATCCAGAACCAATGCTTGAGCTGATACGGATTTACAACAGGTTTTTCGTCTAAAATTTCGTGGATTTCTTTGGCTTCGTAAAGTAGAGGTTTGCTTTGATGAACTTCCAAAGCCAAAGCGGTATAAATCTTCGTTTTTCCGAACGGAACGGCAATCCGCATTCCGGGCTGAATGAAATGAAATTCCGCTTCACTTATTTGATAAGTAAAGGTTTTGTTTAGTGCCAAAGGCAAAATTACTTCTACGAAAAACATTTTTTTGTATAGTGTAGGGTTGTATAATGTATATTGCAAAAGAAGTGCAAGATACGTTATTCATAGCAAAACAAAAAACCAAAACAAAGCCCTAACTCGTTGCTTTGTTTTGGTTTTTGCTGATAGTTTTCTCAAGATTTAATTCTTCGAAAAACGAGAATTAATCAATATCAAATCGAATCCCGAATGAAACGTTATTTTGGTCGATTGCATTGTCTTTGAACATTGAATTTAAGTCATATTTCACATATAAACTCGTGCTCCCGTAACCCAAATAAGCACTCAAACCGTATAAGAAATCAGAAGCATTGAAATCTCCTTTTTGTTTTGTTTTGTAATCGTCCCAAAGAAATTGTTTTGTTTTGATACGAACTCCTGCATAACCTCCAACTCCTAAACGCATTGATTTTTGAGTTCTAAATATTGGCTTTCCGTCTGCATTGGTTTTATTTTTTGACAAATCAAACTCTAAATGTACCGGAATTGCCAGATATACATTTTTGAAACGGCTTCTCTCTACGTCAGGATTGTCGCCTACCAAATGAGTTTCTTGTCCGTCTTTTACGAAATATTGTCCGTCTTTCGGATGCAAATTGTTATACATCAACGATAGTCCGTATTTGGCTTGAAGCAAATTAGAATTCGGTAAAATTCTGGTTTTTAAAGTAAATCCCCATTCAAAAAATCTTGATCTCCACACACGGAATTCACTATCTTCTAAGGTTGAGAAATCTCCGTCATTTATCACATTATTAAGCCCGAAAGCCAATACAAACTGAGACGTTGTTCTTTTCTCAGAATACTCTTTTTTCGGTTTTTTGACCGTATCATTTTCATGATAATTTGTATAGGTTATTCCAAATCTCCTTTTTTTACCGATAGTAATCGTATCTGTAAACGTATAATTTTCTTGGATTCTTCCTTCTACTTTGTCTTTTACTAATTCTGAGAGTTTTTCTTCTTCAATTGCTACTAACTCTTCGATGCGGTTAGCACGAAATTCTGCTCTTTCGAGTTTTTTAGCCTCAAAATCTTCTTTGGTAATCACTTGATTTTTTAGAGCAGATTCCAGATTTTCGATTTCGATTTTAAGGGAGTCTTTTTGTGATTGAGTAATGCCCTTGATATTTTCAGAAATCTTTTTTGCTCGTTGCGTGAAAGTGTCTTGAGCATACGTTTTGCTTACGAAAAGGCATAGAACAGCCGTTGCATAAATAATAATTCTTTGCATAGTAACAGATATTTGATTAAACTTAGTTATTCTTTGTTTCGGTTTGAAACAGCGGTTTTTATGGTTTGATATTGATTTAAGAATTCATTTAAAGCTCGATTTTTAAAGCTTTCGTCCATCTCTGTTTCGGCTTCAGTCAACAATGTGCTGGCATCGATTTGAACTTTAGATTCAAACTTTTTAGGTTCTGATTTTTGTTCGATTATTTTTTTTTCACTTTCAACCTGAGCCAAAAGACTTTGGGCTGAAATATATTTTTTGTTTGTAACAATCTCTTCTATCAAATTTTCCTTGGGTGCTACAGCTTTTTCTTCTTGAATAGCAATTTCTGAAATATCAGGAGTGCTATTTGTTTTTTCTTTTGAGCTAAAATTATCTTGAATGGTTGCTTTTTTAGTTTTTACAACTTTTACTTCCTTGTTTACCTGAGTGATTTCAATAGTATTTTCGTGGGTTACTATACTTTCGTTTTCTGATTCCGTTTCAACAACAGGATTGCTAATTACAACTTCATTTGGAATAGTTGAACTCAATTTTTCTGCTTTAAAGAAAAATTTCCCTACAGAAAACAAAATCAAAAAACCCGCTGCCACAAACCACCATTTTCCGTTTGATTTTTTCTTTTTCTCAGCAACCGAAAGCATGGCATCGAGCCTGTCCCAAGCCTTGTCAGACGGCTCAATAGTTCGGTTTTGGAGTTGTTCCCGAAACTGTCTTTCTAATTTATCTGGATTCATTTTCTTTTCGTTTTAAGGTTAAGATTTGCTGCTGCAAAAGTTTTCGGGCATGCGAAAGCTGTGATTTTGACGTTCCTTCCGAAATGCCCAACATACCTGCAATTTCCTGATGTTTGTAGCCTTCAACAGCATATAGGTTAAAAACCATTCGGTAGCCATCGGGCAAATTATCTATCAGATTCTGAATTTGTTCTACCGAAAATTGCTCGTTGATTTCGTCATAACTCTCTTCAAAAAAATATTCTTCTTCGGTATAATGTACTTTTTTTTGAACTCTCAAAAATGAGATACATTCGTTGACCATAATTCGTCTTATCCATCCTTCAAAACTTCCCGAATGCGAAAAACTCTCCAGATTGGCAAACACTTTCATAAAAGCCGTAATCATCACGTCTTCCGCTTTGTGAATATCTTTGACATACTGCCTGCAAACACTGAGCATTTTCGGAGCATAATTCGTATAAATCTGCTGTTGTGCATAGCGATTACTCCCGACTGCCTGCCTGATAATGGTTTTTTCGTCTTTATGTAGGTCAATGACTTTGGTCACTTTTTGGTTGAATTGTTGATGGATTAAATCGCTCCGTTTTTAGTATAGACGAGGGAAGTTATAAAAAGGTTGCATCGGGTGAAAAAAAGTTTTCAGTCTTTAGGGGTCAGTACGGTTCTGAACACTAACCACTGCTCACTGAACACTATCTATAGCTTTTCTCACGTTTTTATACTTATCAAGAAGTTCCTGGGCTTGTTCTTGCGGAATGTGGAGTTCGTCCATAATCATCTTCACACCTCTATCTACAAGTTTGTGGTTGGAGAGTTGCATATCGACCATTTTGTTGCCTTTTACTTTTCCTAAAGCAATCATAGTTGAAGTCGAAATCATATTCAAAACCATTTTTTGAGCTGTTCCGGCTTTCATTCGGGAACTTCCGGTTACGAATTCAGGACCGACTACAACTTCAATCGGATATTGGGCAACTTTTGAAAGCGGACTTCCCTCATTACAGGTAATACAGCCTGTCAGAATATTGTTTTCATTGCATTTTTCGAGTCCTCCGATAACGTAAGGTGTAGTTCCTGAAGCTGCAATTCCGATAACGACATCTTTTTCGGATATATCAAATTCAGACAAATCTTTCCAAGCCTGATTTTTATCGTCTTCTGCAAATTCGACTGCTTTTCGGATAGCCGAATCGCCTCCTGCAATGATTCCGTTTACGAGTTCAAACGGAACTCCGAATGTCGGAGGGCATTCCGAAGCATCGACAATTCCCAATCTTCCCGAAGTGCCTGCTCCGATATAAAAAAGTCTTCCTCCGTTTTTGAGCTTTTCGACAACCTGAACAACCAAACTTTCAATCTGTGGAATCGCTTTTTCAACCGAAAAAGCCACGGTTTTATCTTCGTTGTTGATGTTCTGCAATAATTCTCCTACACTCATTTTTTCCAAATGATTGTAATTGGAAGGCTGCTCTGTGGTTTTGGTGAATTTCATTGTGATTTGTTTAACCAATTAATCGGTTAAACAAATTTACACAAAATAAGCTAATACTATCCCCAAAACAATAACCGAAATTTTCGCAAAGTTAAATTTTACAGGACAAGTAAACCTTTGAAATTCCCAAAACTTACTAAAACGGAAAGTTTTAGGAATTTTGTATATCTTTGTAAAGCAACTGAAAAGTTTCAGATTATGAGAACGCAAGTCATACAAGACCATAACGGAAAACCAACAGGAATATTTATCCCTATTGAAGATTGGGAAAATATCAAAAAAAACTATCCTGACATCGAAAATACAAACGATGAGTTCCCTCAATGGCAAAAGGATATTTTGGATTTGAGATTAGCCGATTTGAACAATCCCGAAAAAATCAAACCGATTGAAAATCTTTTTGAAGTATTAGACCAAGAGTTATGAAATATATGGTTGTTTACAATACCGATGCAGAGCAAGACATCAAAAAAGCAAAAAATATGGTATAAAAAACAACTGCAAGGTCTCGAAAAAAGATTTGCCCTGTCTGTAAAGGAAGCTATACATTACATTATTGATAACCCTTTGCTTTTTGAGAAAAAATATAGAGAAACAAGGGTTGTGTTTACTAAAATTTTTCCGTTTGGAGTACATTATCATTTCAATGAAGACACAAAAACAATTACAATTTTAGCTATTCTTCATACTTCTATAAATCCTGATAAGTATCCTAAATAATTCTCAAAACACTCATACAGACGCATAATTATACGTCTCTACACAAAATAAGCTAATACTATCCCCAAAACGATAACCGAGATTTTAGCCACATTAAACTTATGGTTTTCACTACTTTCAAAAATTATAGTAGATGAAATATGGAAAAGAATTCCGATTACCACAGCTGAAATTTCGGTATAATAATGTTCTAAAAAGTGTAGTTTCTCTGAGGCTAACGTCCCCAAAGGTGTCATCAGGGCAAAGGCAAGCATAAAAAACAAAATGAGTTTTTTATTCAGTCCTGCACCTATGAAAAACGTAGTCAGGATTATAGCAATGGGCAAATGATGAATGGCAATTCCCAAAGCTAAATCGTGATGATGACTCACAGGCATGCCTTCCAGAAGGGCATGAAGACAGAGACTTATAAAGAGTGTCCAGGGCATGGAGTTCATTTTTTCGTGGGAGTGAACGTGTCCGTGTTCGGCTCCTTTTGAAAAAAATTCCAAGATGATTTGAAAGAGGATTCCCACCATAATAAAAGCTCCGATTCGGTAACCTCCCGAATGGTCATGATGCCCGAAATGACTGTGAAAAACAGCATCATAGACTTCGGGCAACAGATGCATCACCGTTATGGAAAGCAGAAAAGATCCGCTAAATGCCAATAAAAGTTTGATGTTTTTTTTGTTATTCGGTTTGATGACAACCGCAATCAGATAGCCCAGAATAACTGATAAAAGAGGAAGTAAATATTGCATAAGCGAAGGTGTGTAATCGGTTTCCAAACACCCTGTAAAGGTACTTTATTCTGATTTATCTTCAAAGAGAAATTTTATTCGGAGAAATAATCCGTTAATAATAACTCCTTTTTTATTGTATATTTGTAAAATTTTATGTAGCCTATGGGGCTTTTTACATTTAACATAAATCTCCTAATATTCTTTTAAGACTATAAAACCCAAATCGCTTTATAATGAAATCCATAATCACTTTGTTTATTGTATTATTTTATTCCGTTTTATTTTCTCAGGAAAGTAACAACAAAAAAGTCATTCAGAACTTTGAGAAATTAAATGTAAAGTCCGAAATTACCTCGCAGGACATTGACCAAATGATAACCCTTTGTGATGAACTTTCAGTTTATGACCCTGACGTAGCGTTGGATTATCTGGAGAAAGTAAAAGTCAGAATAAAAGAGATAAACGATATTGAGAACATTCCGTATTACTGTAGCCAGATGACCCGGAATTATCTCGCTAAAAATCAACTTCCCGAGGGTTTAAAAGCCATTGAAAATCTGTATAATGAATATGAAAAAGAATTAGACGAAGGACAAAAAATCCATTTTCAGATGAACAGGCTTACCATTATGGAACAAATGGGAAGCTATGACGATTGTTTACTTCTTATTAAAGAGATACTGCCCCAAACGGAATTTATAAACAATGATGACAGGATTAACTATCAAACGGTATTATACGGTATTGAAGGAGGATGTTATGCCAAAAAAAGAGGTAAATATAAACTGGCTGCAGAAAGCTATCTCAAGGCATTGCGACTGTATAAGGAAGATACAAGCGAATGGAAATTTGTAAATATTGCGAATATTTATAACCGCTTGGGCAAGTTATACGAAGATGTAAAAGAATATGAAAAATCGGTTTCATATTATCTGGAAGGAGTTAATTACTTAAAAGAATCAGGGGCTGATCAAGAATCATACAGTATTGATTTGCTTATTTTGTATTCCAATTTAGCAAATGTGTACAAAGAGAGTGCTGATTTTGGGGAGGCTCTTGATTATGGAAACAAAGCTTTGGAACTTGCCGAAAAAACCGGAGCAAAAAGACACGAATCCCGAATTCTTGCTACCATTGGCAATACATATATGGAGATGAAAGATTTCCCCACAGCCCTGAAATACCTCGAAACTTCTCTTAATATGTGTTGTTCTTTGGGCATTGACGAAGGAATAATGTACAATTATATTTCGCTCGGAGAGGGATATACCTCAACAAACAGGTATCATAATGCCCAAAAGGCTTATGACAGTGCTTTGGTATATGTTCAAAAGCTGGCTATACCGAAAGCAGAAGTTTCGGTTTACAAAGGCTATGCCGATTTATATACCCAAAAAGGCGACCTGCACAAGGCATTGGAGTTTCACAACAAGTTTTATGAACTCGACAAGGAACTTTTCGGTATAGAAAAGCAGGAAGCCATAGCCGAATTGGAAATAGCTTACCAAACCGAACTGAAAGACGAAGAAATAAAGCGTATCAGCTATGAATACGAAATCAAAAAAGCGGAGAACAAACTGATTATAATTGGTGCTGCATCTGTTGTGCTGATTACGGCAATCTTTATCTTTTTCCTGATAAACCGCAACCAAACGCTCCGAAAGCTTTATGAAAGAAACGTAGAGCTTATGAATTCTTTTCAAAACAAAACTTTTGTGGAGGAGGCAACCGTTGCAGAAGAAACAGAAGACAACGAGAACAACAACTTCCTGAATGTGTTCAACAAACTGCTGTTTGCCCTCGAAAAAGAAAAAATATACAAAGACCCTGACCTTTCCCTCTCCAAAGTATCAGAAATAATAAAAAGCAACGAGAGGTATATTTCTTCTGCCATTGCTGCTCATACTAAGATGAATTACAGCAATTTTATCAATTCCTACCGCATCAACGAAGCCAAGATGTTGCTTTACGAAAACAACAACCTCAACATCAACGAGGTGATGTATGCTTGTGGTTTCAACTCGAAAACCACTTTTTATGAGGCTTTCAAAAAACTCACGGGAATGTCTCCCAAGCAATTTAAAGATATGAAAGTGCCATCATAAACGGACTGTTTTTACTTTATCTCAGATAATCCTTTTTCAGAATTTTTTTGAAAGGATTTTTTTGTTAAAAACCGCCTCAATTTTCGTTTTTTCATACCTATTCGGGTTTTTTACGGGATTCCGAATGTTTTTTACGGGATTCCGAACCTTTTTTTTCTTAGAAAAAAGAACTTGTTTTTTCAAATTTGCCAAGACGAAAGTTTTGTTTTTGTCTGTGTTTGTATAAGCAGAAAAAATCACTTTCAAAAAAGACATTGGCTACTAATCTTTAAAAACTATTATTTCTATGAAAAAACAAAAAACAAACAGGGTTTTGATGTTACTCATAACCTTTTTGAATGTATTTGCGGTTTTTGCCGAATCAGGTAAGATTCCTGACCCTCCGGAACAGGTAAATAGCAACTCTCCCTGCAATTTGGAAAATTTATCTTTTTCTTCTCAGGCAGCAATAGATGCTTTCGGTGTAACCTATTCCGGTTGTACGGAGATTACTTTGTCGGGCGACTTGACTATTGGTTTCAGTAATGATATTATCAACCTGAACGGATTAAGTAATTTGACAAGTGTAGGAGGGAATTTCCACATTGAGCAGGCCTCGAGCTTAACCAATTTTGTCGGGTTAAATAATTTGACAAGTATAGGAGGATTTCTTCAAATTTGGGAAAACTCAAACTTAATCAATCTTGAGGGACTAAACAATTTGACAACCGTGGGAGGGCATTTCGCTATTAGTAGTAATCCGAACTTAATCAGTCTGGATGGATTAAGTAATTTGACAAGCATAAACGGGGAGCTTCTTTCTATTTACCAGAATCTGAGTTTAACCAATCTTGATGGATTAAGTAATTTGACAAGTTTAGGTGGTGATCTCAGTTTTGAGGGTAATTTGAGTCTTACCAATCTTGACGGATTAAGCAACTTGTCAAGTATAGGAGGGGCTCTCTATATTACTAACCATTCAAATTTAACCGATATTTCCGGTTTAGAAAACATTACAGGTATTACAGTTCTTCAAATCTTTAACAACCCGATGTTGTCTGCCTGTAATATAGCGTCGTTTTGTAATTATAATTCATCTGCACTGATATTCGGTAATCTTCCTTCTTGTAATTCCTTGGCAAACATCCACGCTTCCTGTGTAGATTGTCAGTCTGTTACTGAGGTTTCTGCCGTTCCCGGTGCTACCACAGCCCAGATAAGCTGGACAGCCAACAGTTCCGAAACCCAGTGGGAAATCGTTTGGGGAACAGTCGGTTTTGATTATGAAAATGCTACACCTCAAATCGTTTCGGGTACTCCTGAATTTACCATAGAAAATCTGGTGTCAGGAGCAACTTATGAAGTATATGTAAAAGCAGTATGTAATGAGTTTTCAGAAAGTGGGTGGTCAGAGGCTCATGTCTTTACTACGTGTCCTTCGGGAGATTATACCTTTACTACTCAGGCAGAAATAGATGCTTTCGGCGTAACCTATTCCGGTTGTACGGGTATTACGTTGGGCAATGTACTTATTTCGGGTGGTGATATTACCAATCTGAACGGATTAAGTCAGCTAAGCCACGTAACCGGATATTTCAAAATTGCAGGTTCATCTCTGCAAAATCTAAACGGATTAAACAATCTGCAAAGCATCGAAGGATTTTTGGAGTTTTTTGATAATGCACCACTACAAAATCTGAACGGGCTTAATGCTCTGATTAGTGTAGGAGATTATCTCAATATTTACGGAAATTCTGCTTTAACAAACACAGAAGCCTTGTCTTCGCTTACCCATATCGGGACTTATCTGACTATTTACAACAACCACCAGTTGACAAACATCAACGGATTGAGTTCGGTTCAGCATTTAAGCGGTTATCTGTATGTAGGCTATAATGCTGTTTTACAAAACCTAAGCGGGTTGAGCAACCTGCAGACTGTCGGGTCTTTGAATATAGTTTCCAATCCTGCCTTGTCAAATATCGGGTTGAATGCTCTGCAAACAACAGGACCACTTGACATTAATTCAAATCCCGCCCTGACGAACCTTGACGGATTGAGCGGACTTCAAAATGTTTTGGGACATCTCAAAATCACAAACAATGCGACTTTGAGCGATATTTCCGGATTGGAGAACATCGTACAGATTACAGGTGGTATAGACGGACTTCACATCATCAACAACCCGATGTTGGCCGTCTGTGATGTACCTTCGTTTTGCAGTTATAATTTATATTCGGAAATATCCGGCAATCTTCCTTCCTGTAATTCGCTAACTAACATCCACGCTTCCTGTGTAGATTGTCAGTCTGTTACTGAGGTTACTGCCATTCCTGCAGCTACCACAGCCCAGATAAGCTGGACAGCCAACAGTTCCGAAACCCAGTGGGAAATTGTTTGGGGAACAGTTGGTTTCGATTATGAAAATGCCACACCTCAAATCGTTTCAGAAACGCCCGGATTTACCATAGAAAACCTGATTTCGGGAACAGCTTATGAAGTATATGTAAAAGCGATATGTAATGAGTTTTCAGAAAGCGAATGGTCAGTAGTTTCTAATTTTACTACTTTATGCCCTTCGGGAGATTATACCTTTACTACTCAGATAGAAATAGACGCTTTCGGAGTAACTTATTCCGGTTGTACAGATATTATATTGGGTCAGGTAGTTATTTCAGGAAGTGATATTGCCAACCTGAACGGTTTGAGTAATCTGAAAACAACAGGATCACTAGAGATCCAATCAAATCCTGCCCTGACGAACCTTGACGGATTGAGCGGTCTTCAAAATGTTTTGGGGCATCTCAAAATCATAAACAATGCGACTTTGAGCGATATTTCCGGATTGGAAAACATCGTACAGATTACCGGTGGTATGGACGGGCTTCACATCATCAACAACCCGATGTTGGCCGTCTGTGATGTACCTCCGTTTTGCAGTTATAATTTATATTCGGATATGTCCGGCAATCTTCCTTCCTGTAATTCGCTGGCCAACATCCACGCTTCCTGTGTAGATTGCCAGTCTGTTACTGAGGTTACTGCCGTTCCCGGTGCTACCACAGCTCAGATAAGCTGGACAGCCAAAAGCTCCGAAACCCAGTGGGAAATCGTTTGGGGAACAGTTGGTTTTGATTATGAAAATGCCACACCTCAAACCGTTTCAGGAACGCCCGGATTTACAATCGAGAACCTGATTCAGGGAACAACTTATGAAGTATATGTAAAAGCGGTATGTAATGAATTTTCAGAAAGCGGGTGGTCAGAGGCTCATGTCTTTACTATTTGCCCTTCGGGAGATTACATCTTTACTACTCAGGCAGAAATAGATGCTTTCGGAGTAACTTATTCCGGTTGTACGGATATTGTTTTGGGAAACCTGACCATTAGCGGAGGTGAGATAAACGACCTGAACGGCTTGTCGGGTATTGTGACCGTTACGGGAAATCTCACGATCAATCATACTTCATTAGTAAATCTGCAAGGGTTAAATAATCTTGAGAGTGTCGGAGGAATATTTGCTTTTCACGACAACGGTTTGTTTGACGATTTTACGGGATTAAACAATCTCGAAAGTATCGGTATGGGCTTTCCGGTATATGGAAACGGAAATGTCTCTGGAACATTTGAAGACTTTAACGGATTGGACAGTCTTGTAAGTATCGGAGAGGGTTTTTATATAGCATACAACCATCATCTCAAAAACTTCGAGGGTCTGACACAACTGAACAGTATCGGAGGAGCATTGTATATTCAGTATAATGAAAATCCGGGATTTGTAAACCTTCAGGGATTGGAATCGCTTCAAACGATTTCTCAGGACGTTGTTGTCGAACACCAGCATCAACTCCAAAGTCTTCAGGGATTAGACGGACTTACAACTATCGGAAGAGACCTGAACATCAGAAGTTGTCAGGGTTTACAACAGTTCAACGGTCTGAATGCATTAGAAAGTATTGCGAGGGACTGTAATATTCATCTCAATGGGGCATTGCAAAACATAAACGGACTTAACGGACTACAGACCATTAACGGAAGCTTAAATATTTACTCCAATGGAGGATTGCAAACCATCAACGGATTCAACGGGATGCAGACCATTAACGGAAACTTAAATATTTATTCTAATCAGACACTACAAACTCTCAACGGATTAAACAGCCTCGAAACCATAAACGGTTTTCTGAGTATATATAACCACGTTACACTTCAACAGCTTGACGGTTTGGAAGAACTCTCAAGTGTAGGGTCGTTTGTAAACATTATTACAAATCCTCAGTTGCAAAACCTTAACGGATTGGCAAACCTGACAAGCATAGGCGGAGTACTTACGATTAACAATAACAATGCTTTAACCGATATTTCAGGTTTAGAAAATATAACTGTTTTCGGGACAGGATTGACTATTACCAATAACAGCAATCTATCGGTTTGTGATTTACCTAATTTCTGTACCTATCTGTCTGATGTGTCTAATCCGAGAAACATTTCGGGCAATGCTGGAGATTGTGTTTCCAATGCCATGGTGTTGACGATTTGCTCCGATAGCACCTGTTTGTCTCCCACATACTTAAGTCATACACAATTAAATATGACCTCTGCCGAACTTTCGTGGACAAGTACAGGTTCATTGTTCGACCTTGAATGGGGAACACAGGGCTTTACCCAAGGTTCAGGTACTGTGGTAACAGATATTGCAACTACTATCTATCAAGTAACAGGTTTGACTTCCAATTTAGTCTATGAGTTTTATGTTCGTCAAAATTGTGGTGCAGACGGAGAAAGCTTTTGGGAAGGTCCTTACAGCTTTAGTGTAGGCTATTGCTCGTCTGTACCAACTTCTAACGATAGCAATGGAATCACTAACGTAAGTTTAGGTTCTGTAAATTTTCCTGTAACTGATGTAACCTATTACTATTATACAGGTTCAATTATAGATATTCAAGCAGGCACAAACGTTGTTTCGGCTGTAACTTTTGCAACTGGTTTTACTTATGACACCAACATCTGGATTGATTTGAATGATGACGGAATATTTGACAGTAGTGAATTGGTTTTTGACGGAATGTCCACCAACGCAAACCCAACAACTTTAAATACTTCATTCTATTTAGATGCTTTAGCTAATTTAGGACAACACAAAATGAGAATCGGAACAGCAGATTTAGGACAGGCAATCCCTAATCCTTGTTATTCAGGAGCTTGGGGAGTTACTGTGGATTTAATGGTAAATGTTACTGCTGCTCCTTTTTGTATTGCACCTTTAGAGCTATCTCATACGCAATTGAGCACAACTTCTGCTGAACTTTCGTGGATAAGCACAGGTTCATTATTCAACATTGAGTGGGGATTACAAGGATTTGTTAAGGGAACAGGAACTGTAATATCAGGTATTTCAGCACCTTTCTATCAATTAACGGGTTTGACAGAGCATACTGTTTATGAATTTTATGTTCGTCAAGATTGTGGTGCAGACGAAGATATCATTTGGTCAGACCCATACAGTTTTAGTGTTGGCTATTGCATTCCGGTGGCAACAGCCCCAGCGAGTCTTGATTTCGATATATATATTCATTCGGTTATTACTACGGGAGGGGCAACCAATATCAACAATACAGGTTCAGGATATTCTGTTAATGGGTTCGGAAATTTTTCAGCTACTCATTTTGCCAGCCAATATCAAGGGCAGAGTCTTTCATTCTCAGTTGCAAAGAGTGTTGGAAGTTCAAACAATTCTGTAGGAATAAGAATTTGGTTGGATTGGAACGATGATGGTGTATTTGCAGATTCAGAGATTATTTATACTTCCCCCACAAATCATGCGGGAACACACTCTGGTTCATTTCAGATACCAAGTAACCAGCCGGTGGGCAACTACCGAATGAGAGTAGTTATGATATTTAACCCTACAAATCTTAATAGCTGTGATAATACGAATCAGTTGTTTAATTATGGAGAAGTAGAAGACTATACACTTACCGTTTTAGCTGATTTATCAGGAAATTGCGAAAGTTTCACAATCTGGAACGGCACTTCTTGGAGCAACGGAGCACCCGATACGATAAAAAAAGCAATTATCGAAGGAGATTTGACTCTCACAACAGATTTAACTGCTTGTGAAGTGTTACTCAACTCAGGAATTTTGACCGTTAGTTCAGGAGCAACACTTACCGTAAACGGAATGATTGAAAATACGCAAAGTGCAGAGAACTTTATCGTTGAAAGCGGAGCTAATCTGATTCAGGTCGAAGATATAGATAATATCGGAAGCATTACAGTAGAAAGAGAAAGCTCTCCAATGTTCCGTTTAGATTATACTTTGTGGAGTTCGCCTGTTGAGGGAATGAAACTGATAGATTTTTCTGATGTTTCCCCAACAGCAGGTTACGGAACACTTTGGAACAGAGTTTACACGCTTGGAGAAAATCTCTGGAGTCCGGTTTGGGCAACACAACCTGATTTTGATAATGACAACCTGACTTTTGCACAAGCTAAAGGTTATCTGTATAGAGCCAAAAACGATTGGGTGGTCAGAGGCAGCGGAAATCCTGCAGAATCAGATTTAGGAATATTTACCGGAATCCCGAACAATGGAAACATAAGTATCAATACACCATTAGTATTCAATGCTATTGGAAACCCGTATCCGTCTGCTGTTGATGCAGATGAAGTACTAACAAACGGAGCAAGTGCCTTGTATTTCTGGACAAATACCAATGTTCCTGTAGGAGGAAACTATACGTCAAACAATTGGGCTACTTATAGTCTTGGAATGGGAGGCGTAAGTGCTGACGGAATAAAAATACCAGACGGAATCATTCAGACAGGACAAGGTTTTGTAATAGGTTTTAATGATGCAAACCCCAGCCGAACGATTAGTTTTAACAATGAAATGAGATTGCCAACCCATAACGGTCAGTTTTTCAAACAAATGGTCAGCGAAAGACATCGCTTTTGGCTGAATTTATCAAATGATGAAGTGGTTTTCAACCAGATTCTGGTAGGTTATCTCGAAAATGCCACTCAGGGAATAGATACCGGAATTGATGCTAAAATGTTTGCTTATGAGGGCAAT
>Ga0172382_10005484_pt1 | contig 18894 bp, 16 predicted proteins | sample Leawel138RmetaG_FD_122245 | JGI IMG/M metagenome (GOLD analysis project Ga0172382, IMG submission 122245) | Leachate microbial communities from a municipal landfill in Southern Ontario, Canada - Leachate well 138R metaG | ecosystem: Engineered > Solid waste > Landfill > Unclassified | place...
CTCGTCAAGGAGGATGCATTGAAGCCAGTCGATAATTTGTTAGTGGCAAGGATTGCCACCAACTGAGAGAAGATATGTGAAAGGAAAGAAAAATTCAACGGTTTCTCAGGTTTTTTATCAAGGGATGAACGTCGCCTTGTTGGAGTGGACGCTCTGCGCCTTTAGCAGAATGTTTAAACAATTCTTAAATCACACCAGTTTCAATATTAACCTGCTGCGTTAGAAGATATAACGCATTATGAACAAAATAGAGAGTAAGTGCTCTTCAATAATGCAAACTGATAACAACAGCGATTAATGATTTTTGTATGGAGAGCTGTATTTTTGGCCAACTTTAGAAATACCATTAATAATATGTTACGCCTTCCGCCTGAACACAATGTTCATCCTCAGGTTAGGAAGGAATTCAAGAATAATTTTCTCGCGAATATGGTCTATATTGCTGTCTTTGATCTGGGAGAGAGCTTCATATCGACGAATACGATATTGCCAGTTTTTGCCAGCATGATCACCGAATCTGCGCTGATTGTGGGTATGGTGCCAGCTTTAATTCGCTCGGGTTCTCTGATCCCGTCCTTTTTTTTAGCTCCTTATGTCAATGATTTATCAAGAAAAATTCCTTTTGCGAAATCAACTGCTCGAATTTCTCATATATTGCCCTTCTTCATATTAGCTGGAACGCCGTTTTTATTACTTTTTCTCCCGCCTGCGATCGTAGTCTGGATTTTTATGCCTGCTGTCTTGTTTCGGGGGTTTTCAGTTGGTGTCTCAAATTTACCCTGGTATGAGGCTATTGCGATCGTTATTCCCGGTCAGGTCAGAAGCCGATTCTTTGGTATCTCGATTTTGGCTGCACAAGTTCTTGGGACAATTGGTTCTGTTATCGCCGGATTTATCCTGGCAAATCTTATTTTTCCCTTTAGCTTCGGTGTAAACTTTTTGATCGGAGCTACTTTTATTAGTTTTTCGTTTTTCATGTTCAATAGAACAGTCGAACCTGAAGTGTTTGATGAATCCGCTCCCCCACAACCTATCAGTAAAGAGAATAAATCTTTACTCGACTTTTCAAAAATAACCCTTGTACTCCAGAGTGATCATAATTTTCGAAAATTCATTGTAAGCAGGTTATTATTCCAGCTCGGAAACATGCCAATTTATTATGTGGCAGTTTTTGGCATTAAAGAATTTAACCTTGGCAATGAATACGCCGCTGTTTTTTCCGTTATTTTAATCCTTAGCGGCATGGCTGGCAGCATATTATTATCCATGAAAGGAGACCAATTTGGTCCCCATGCAGTTCTTCTGTTAACGAGCTGGATTCGATTCTTGATGATTCTTGTGGCTTTACTGGCACCAACGATAGGATGGTATTACCTGGTGTTTGTATTTTTTGGGTTAGGTGAAGCAGCTATGAATATCAGTGAGTTGATTTTTGCAATGGAGCTCGGTCCCGAGAGAGATCGGTCTATTTATATTGGGGTTTCGCGCAGTTTGCCGGGAATAAGTGTGTTGGCTTCCCCGGTCATCGCTGGATTATTGGTCGATTCGTTAGGGTATCGTATGATGTTCCTGGTCGCATTAGTTTTATGTCTTATAGGGATTTTAACTCTGATGGGTGTCAAAGGCACCAGAATAGTTCTAGGTCAATAATGCGTTTGATGAAAACGTTTTTGCCATTACAAAGGAAGCTTATCAACAATGATGCTGAATCAAAAACATCACGTACCCCACGGAGGCATGGATTATGAGCAAATTGTATTTTTCTGAACAGGGATACATTATATCAACCCTGTGCGAAGAACTCACCACTTTTAGGCGGGCACGCAAAGTTCTTAACCTGCCAGCAACAAACCAAAACGCAAGATTGTTCCTTCTTGCAAGACCCTATCCTGGCACAGAATACCCCCTCAGGATTTCGGTTAACCAGGTGGAAATACAACCCTTATTATCAAAACATACAAAGTCTTATATTTGGTTTGAAGTTCCTTTAGCCTCAAACCTTCTTAAGCAGGGTGAGAACATTTTCGAGTTTTGGACCGACAGTACTGCTATGAATGCCTGGTCATTAGGACTTGAATCGGGTCATGCACACCCCAACAGTTTTATCAGTGATGATTGTGGCCAAAATTGGCGAGCAGAGAAAATGGGCTTCCAAAATGTCGTCTTAGGGGAATATGTTGTTCGGGTTAGGCTAGAAGAAGGCAAGGATCCTGATCCACCCCGGATGATTTGGGAAGATCAAGCTTCGCCTCGACTTTTGAGCCTTAGAAAGCAATTACCCGAACAAGCGATTCACGAGCCAAACTTAATGAAACAGGTTCGTATCCTCACAGCGTGGTTGAGTACATCCTGGCCACATGTCGATACGTATGTTTCCTCTTTGTATACCCCCTGGGATGCAGAGACCATCCTTGCTTGGGGAAAGTATCGATTGGGGCATGACCAGAGAATACCCGTTACGATGTGCGTTCATTACGCAGTAGCTTTTGTTTCATCCTGCATGGCTTTGCAGATTCCTGCCCGTTGTGTCATCGGTACGGACTCTATCAACGGTTTTGGCGGGCATTTTTTGGCAGAAGTATGGTTTGAAGATTTTAATAAATGGGTTCTGGTTGATCCCAATCTTGATTTGATATTTGAAAAATATGGCGTACCACTTTCACTTGATGAACTACGAGCCAGCGGAGATTCTGCTTTAAACCTGGCGGTTTGGGGGCCTGGCACTCGTTACCAAAGACGCTTTCCTCATATTGAAGCCTTTATTAATAGTTCGCAAATACAAAATACGCAATGGGCTGTTCATCGCAGTATATGGCCTCGCACAGATTTTCTTACCCATCCCGAGTTATCACCGCCCGCTCATGGTTCAACAGCCTATAGTGAAATTAATCTCATTTGGGAAACGAAAGATCTGCATAAAGGTTTGGGGATGTTCCCATATTTTGCAGACAAAGATTATTTTAATAATAGGCCTAATTATTTGACAGTTTGATTGGAGCAACATAATGAAGATTAAGCAATGCACTGCTTATAATCACAAGAATTGTGAAATAAGTCAAGAAAAATGGGCATTCTTTACTCGTCGAATGCAATCTGAAGATTGGCTTGTTGATGATACTTTAGTAAATGACTGGCATTCATTTGATTGTTTGCATTTCAACAAGAATGATGGCCTGGTTTACGCAGGCCTGACAGCGATGAATGGTGATTTCTTTTACACTTTCAACCCTGAGAATGGGCATTTTGAATCGTTGAAATTCCCAAATACTGGTGATCGTTATGCCCATAAGATCCATTTTGGATTGCAGCAAGATTCTGCAGGCATTTTTTATGGAGGTGTTGCCACATTGAGCGATGTGGACGTATGGCCTAAGACACAGGGCGGACAATTATTTCGATACAACCCGTCTTATAAGAAATATCAATTGTTAGGAATACCCATTCCCAACGACTATATTCAAGGTATTGTGCTTGATGAATACAGAAACAGGATTTATGGGAATACATTTCCTGGTCGTAATCTTTTTTGTTTTGACATGGAAACAGGTAAAACTCGTGTTCTGACAAATTTTGGTGCTACACTATCAGAGGTGGTCATCATGGATGCTTCAGGTGGGATTTGGCACAATTATCATCTGGCTCAATGGGCTGATCGGACCCCCTTATTGCGATACAGCCCTGAATTAGACTCGATAGAATTTCTTAACCTTGATCTGCCGGATACGCAAAATCGTGGTAGAAGCACCATCGATTCATACATCCGAACGGAAGATCAGAACGTTTATATTGGCGGAATTGATGGTTCTCTATCTATGCTCTTGCCTGATGTCCCTTCGATCACTTATTTAGGAAAACCGGCCCCTGGTAAACGAATAAAAGGGCTGCTAGAAGCCCCAAACGGACTCATATTAGGCGTCGCGGGTTCGGAGTATAACACTGTTTTATTTTCATATCATCGTAATAAAAATTCTTTTGACATTCTTGGACCGGTGCAAGACAATCAGAATGGAAAACGAGCCTGGTTAGTTCACGATCTTTGCATGGTTGATGAAACCACTCTTGTCGCAGCGGAAACGGATAACCCTCACCGAGCAAGCAGTCTTTTTGTTTTGAGATTGTCTGATTAGGTTTGTTGGGTTGCTCATGAAAAATCCTTCTTTTCAGATAGAACAGAAAGCGCATAAGGAGATATTTAAATGGTGTTTGATGGCAAGATTTACTTCAACTATTCATTGGATTGTGAATTGCCACCGGAGTCCCCGTTTGGTGGACCTAAAACCTGGGAATTAGCTGAAGAATCAGTCACAGGATTCATTGAAGTTATGAATGATTGGGGTTTACTTGATGGTGCTTCTCTATTTGTTTACCCGGATGTTGCTAGGAAACAGTCGGCACTTTATCGGCAACTGGCAAATGAAGGTGTTGAAATCGCGTTACATCTCAATGGTATGCGTTATTCGAAAATGAAAACACCCGCCTGGTTGGGATCTTTATCCTATGAAGATCAATACGAAGCCTTACGCATTGCCAAAGAAGATCTCGAAGATGTGACAGGAAGAACCTGCCTGGGTTACCGAGCATGTTATGCCAGCGCGAATGATGATACTTATCCTATACTTGAAGCACTGGGGTTTTTATGGACAAGTACAACCGCAGTCGGGACTTACAAACCCGAAATTTATGCCTGCTGGAAAGGATGTTGGCCATTTCCACATTATGCCTCGCGGAAAAGCCGGCTCATTCCAGGAGATTTAAAGATCTATGAAATCCCAAAAACTCGGGGTCGAAGTGTGTTTTTCGAGAACAATCCTGACCGCCCATTAGATTTACGAGCAGAAACCAATCCAGCGATAATTGGTCCTGATGGTGAGAAATTCAGGATGGTGATTATGGAAAACCTTGAAGAAATGGAAAAATGTAACCAGCCCATCCGAGTCATTATGAGCGGGAGCCATAATACTGGTCTCTTTGGCGATCGAAATAGTCTTTACCACAATAACTTACGCCTCTTTTGCCAAATCGCCAGGGATTGCTGTGAGGCATTGAGCTATGAATTTATTCCAAGTAGCTTCTTATCGGTTGCGAGTATTGCTCAAAAGCTGGATGTCTTTTGATTATATTTTGTTTGAGGAAGTAAGCATGTTATCGTATCGGTTGGGAAAAGTGGGCGTTGAACCTGCAGATCAAGTTGCTGTTGGATCGGTTGGTCAATGGACTTTTTTTGGAAGTTTCGGGATAGATGAGGGTGAAACGATAAAAGTTGCTCAACGATATGCCAGTGTTTGGAAGGAACCTCAATTTACACTGCTGGAAGAACCAGGTTACACGGCAGTTTGGACAGACAGCGACGCAAGACGATCCATGTATTAATTTTATATAAAAGAAAAACTGGAACAAAGAAACTTTACAAGAATATGAGTATGCCACCTTCCGAAAATGGATTGCCTGTTTCTAAGGCTGATGAGAAATTAACAACAGCTGAAAAATTAAGGAATCTTCCTTGGTATCTTGCGTTTGTCTCAACAAACTCGGTGGCAATCAACTTAACATTCATTGGATCGATATTTGTTCTGTATCTTAATGAGCTGGGGTTTAATAAGGCGTTATTAGGCGCCGTTCTTTCTTTGGTGCCATTTGTTAACATTTTCTCCATTTTTGTTGCCGATAAAATTTCAGAAATCGGCGCTCGAAAAGCTTTTTTATCGAGTTTTTCAATTCGTTTTCTAATCTGGTTACCGATAATTCTTTCTCCCTGGGTCAGACAACAATTTGGCCAAGTAATGATGGCAATTTTGGTCATCGTCATCGTGTTTGTGTTTTCCTTTTTCCGAATGATTTCCTCAGTGGCAATAATGCCTTGGAATCAGGAAATTATTCCAGAATCCATACGGGGTGTATTCTCAGCCAAACAATTGGCGGCATCCAATGCCGTCAATATTTTTACAGTGACATTGGCAGGCTTATATATCGCGCGTTCAGAAGGTATTCAGCCATTTAATATATTATTTGTCATTGGTGTGATTTTTGGCCTTATTTCAGCCTGGATTTCTACACGATTTCCTGGAGGATCATCCAAACAAGGAATTAAAAAGTCATCCTCTATTGTTGGAAATTTAAAAATCCCTGTTAAAGATAAAAATTATATGAGGTTTATCCATGGTATAGGATGGATTACTCTTGCGGAGTCACTGTTTTCATATGTGGCTTTATTTATGAATGAAGAAATTGGATTGAGTGCTGGTAATGTTGTGTTATTACAGACCGGAGTTCTGTTAGGCGGTGTGTTAACGAGTTTTATCTGGGGTTGGGCTTCTGATCGCTATGGAAGTAAACCGGTTTTGCAGATTAATATGGCTCTGACAGCAATTTTACCCATATTGTGGTTTACCACACCCTATCGATCAAATTTTAGTTTTAGTGTCGCGTTGGGGATTTCTTTAATTCAAGGGGCCTCTCAAATGGGACGTAATATTGGTGGAGCACGTCTACTCTACAATCGTTTGGTTCCGATTAAATTCAGCACCTCCTATTTTGCCCTGTACAACGCCAGTTTAGGTTTGGTGATGGGATTAAGTCAAGTTTTTGGTGGCATATTATTGGATTCTTTGGATAATATCTCGGGGTCAATCAGACAATTCCCAATAAATTCCTATAGCATTCTATTTGGGCTTATATTAATTTTTTCGATCATTGGAATCATGGTCATCATGACTGTAAAAAGTGAGGGTGAAGTTGGTGTGGGCGAGTTTGTCAGCTTATTCTTTAAGGGAAATCCTTTGCTTGCATTTGAATCGCTTATTGGTTACAGCCGACCTAAAAAGGAACGAGAAACCATTAACCTGACTGAGCGTTTGGGTAGAACCCAATCTTATTTGGTAATTGACGAATTGCTGGCGACATTAAAAGACCCCCGGTTTTTTGTGCGATATGAAGCAATTATCTCGATTGCCAGACATCATCCCCACCCAAAATTAACGGAAGCAATCATCGAGATTTTGAATGGTAATGATCCAGCTTTGAGTGTCATCAGCGCCTGGGCATTAGGACGGATCAAGGATCCCATAGCTTTGGATGCTTTGAGGCATTCCGCTACTCACTCGGAGTATCGTTCAGTGCGTGCCCACAGTGTCAGATCTTTAGGCGCTTTGGGAGATCGCGATTCGATACCCCCGATTTTGGCATTATTTCATAATGAAACAGATCGAGGATTATTACAAGCTTACGCCTCTGCATTGGGGCATCTTGGTGAAGCGTCGGTTTTTGATGATATCATCGATTTAATGCTCTCAAATACCGTGAAGGAGAATCGGCATGAGTTACTATTGACACTGGCAAGGTTAATTGGAAACGAAGATGATTTTATCTTGATTCACAGACAGTTGACTGAAGATTTCTTCACCAATGCTTCTATCATCATACATGCTTTGCGGATTGGCTCAGATACTGATCTTGATCCTTTATTAATTTCAACCTGTTCGTCCGAATTTGCCAAAGGAAATGTGGAAAGTGCAGCCCGGATGTTATTAGAAATCTCACACCGCTTATTTGAGGGAGCCGATAATGCATTATTAAATGCCTTGTTACACAGGTTTTCAACCCACATCGAAGGGAACAATGAAGACCTGAGAGATTTATCATTGTTGATGATCTTTGCTGTTTTTAGCTTTACTGAAAACAAGTAAATCATAGCAGGTGTATTTTTCGATAGTACTCCGCACGCGATGCACAAAGACTGTGTCTTTTTGTCAATAACCACTGGATTTTTCACCCATTAGCGGATAGATCTTTACCAGCATGATCGGTTTGGCATTTACCCCCAAAATAAAATTCTATGAGCTGTTTTTTGATGTTTGAGCCTTTGATTAAGCCTCCTTTTGGCGACGGCGTTGTCGGTAACTTTCTCCAGTATTGCCAAGCAAATGAGAATGATGTGTTTGGTCATTGCACCACGGCAGATATTACAAACATCCTGACCTACCGACTGAAGATAATGTCTGTGTTTTAATCATGCATTTTACCAATCCTAACCCAAAAATCCCGGCTATCAACCGGGATTTTTAGGTTCAGCTAAAATAATATTTTAAGCTACAGCCAGCCACGCAGCTCCATTGCCTTAACCACTTTATCAATCGCCACCATGTAGGCAGCATCGCGCATGTACACATCCTGCGCTTTGGACATATCGTACACAGAGGCGTAAGCCTGGGTCATTTTGTCATCCAATTTTTCCAGCACCTCGGTCTTGGTCCAGTAGAAGTTCATGTCATTCTGGACACCCTCAAAGTACGAGGTGGTCACGCCGCCTGCGTTGCACAGGAAGTCGGGGATCACAAAAATGCCGCGCGCTTTCAACACCTCATCTGCCTCAGGGGTCGTGGGGCCGTTGGCGCCTTCAGCCAGGATCTTCACCCGGCTGTGGATCTTCTTGACCGATTCACCATTGACCTGCCCCTCCAGCGCCGCCGGGATGAGAACGTCCACCTCTTTGGTGATCCATTCATCGCCATCTTCGATCGTATATCCGGCGCCTACCGCCTGGTCCTTGTTGATCGATCCATACTGATCGGTGATGCTCACTAAGAAATCAAGGTCGATGCCATCATCCTTGCAGACCGTGTAAGAGGCGCGATCATCACGATCCCAATAGCTGACACAGATCACCTTTCCGCCCAATTGTTTGATAAAGCCCTCCGCCACAAATTGAGCCACGTTGCCAAAGCCCTGGATAGCTGCCGTGGTTTTGGTCGAATCGATCTTGAGGTGCTTCATGGTTTCACGCACGGTGTAAATCACGCCGTAGCCTGTGGCTTCTCGCCGACCGAGGGAACCGCCGCCGCCCACCGGCTTGCCGGTGATTACGCCCGGGGTGTACTGCCCGGTGATGGTTGAATATTCATCCATCATCCAGCCCATCATCTGCGGATTGGTGCCAACATCGGGCGCAGGCACGTCCTGCCGGGGGCCAATATTGCGCCAGATACTGCGCACATACGCCCGGCTCAGGCGTTCTTTTTCGTCCATGGACAGGGTGGCCGGGTCGACGACGACGCCGCCCTTGCCTCCGCCCAGGGGGATATCGGCAACGGCGCATTTCCAGGTCATCCACATGGCCAGGGCGCGCACGGTATCCGCTGTTTCACCCGGATGAAAGCGGATTCCGCCCTTCGCCGGTCCGCGGGCATCATTGTGCTGCACACGATAGCCCTGAAACACGCGAATACTGCCATCGTCCATCTGCACCGGCAAGCGCAGATGATATTCGCGCAGCGGAAACCGCAGTATCTCTCTGACCTGCTGGTCGAGTCCCAAAAGATCTGCAACCCGGTCAAATTGCTTCTGAGCCATGGTAAAGGCATTGGTGTGTTCTGACATAATTTCTCCTATCAATTGGTGTTTATTAAGTGTGTCTGATTACTCTTTGCAGGCAGTCAACGCATCTCCATGCTGGTCATGATTAATAATACGCAGGTATCTCGTATGAACACCCGCGCGAAATTTGGCTCAGTTGTCTCTGGGTTAAGAACATGCCTGCTCCATCGAGTTCTGAATCGAATTAACCATAACTGAGATTCGATTTTCCGTCAATATGTATGCTGTAAAGCCTTCCGGATGCCATTCGTCATGTATCCGTTATACAGGATTCCGCCGGGGTGATCGCAAAGTCAAACACGCTTGCCCGACCAATGATGATTAGATTGCGAACCCTCCTTCCCATCCTTCGTGCCAGTAGCAGCATGGACCCGGCCCCCTCCCTGAAGAAAGGGGGGAGCCAAAATGGCAAAACCATGCTGGTTTACACATGGTGGGTGGAAAATGGAACCCCAGGCGCATAAAATACGTCTATGTGACGAAAGTAAGCAGAAGATTGATACTCAAATCGTTTTTGGAGGTAAAAATGTCTAAAAAATTAAATTTATTGTTCGTCAGCATCCTGGTTTTGGGCGCACTGGCAGCCTGCTCGCCGAAAGCCCAGCTCACCAGCCCGGAACATAACCGCTCACTCTCGGTCAACGGGATTGGCCGGGTCACCATCATTCCCAACATGGCAACGATCAACGTCGGCGTCCATTCCGAAGCGGAAGCCGTCACCGATGCCCTGGAAGCTAACAGCGCCCAGGCCAACGCCATTTCACAGGTTTTGCAAAAGATGGGGGTTGAAGAAAAGGATATTCAAACCTCAAACTTCAATATCTATCCGAACGACCGCTGGAACCCCATGACCGGAGAGGTGGAAGGTCGCTACTTCGCGGTTGATAACACCGTCAATGTGACCGTGCGCGATTTATCCACCCTGGGTGAAGTGCTCAACGCAGTTGTAGAGGCAGGTGCAAATTCGATCTACGGTATTACCTTCAACGTTGACGATCGCTCAGCAGCGATTGCCGAGGCACGCGATTTAGCGATTGCTGATGCAAAGGTTAAAGCCGAAGCGATTGCTACCTCAGCCGGCGTCAGGTTGGGCGAGATCATCAGCATCAGCGTCTATGAATCCAGCATGCCCATCAGTGTCTATGATGGCATGGGTGGGATGATGGCAGCAGAAACGGACGTCCCCATCGCCGCCGGCACGCTGAGCGTTGTGATGGAATGCAACGTCAGCTACGCCATCAAGTAAGCCGGGTTGCCAAAAACCCCAAACAAGTAGAGACATGCCCAAGTGCATGTCTCTTGTGGTTTAAGCGTTTTTAAGTTTTCACAAAAACTGGCCCCATTTACATCTTCCTGAGTATACTATTAACCTTGTTAGGATTTGTCTAAGTCAACAAATTCTGGTTAAGGTTTTTTCAAATAAAGCATTAAATTGGAGGTTTACATGCAAATTGTAACCGATAGCGGCTACGACCTTTCACCGCAACAAAAAGAAGGTCTCCCAATTCATTCACTGCCGCTTAAGCTCACCTTGAACAGCGTATCGTATCGCAGCGGGATTGACATCCAGCCGGAAGAATTCTACGCGATGCTGGAAAAAACCGACGCTATGCCCACAACGTCAACCCCGTCCCCAGGTGAATTTCTTGAACTCTACCAAAAAATTGCTGAAACCGATACAGACATCCTCTCCGTTCACATTTCATCGGGTCTGAGCAGCACACTCAGCGTGGCGCAGGTTGCAGCGAGCCAGCTACCACACCTTAATATTCAACTGGTCGATACCCGGACGCTTTCTGGTGAAATGGGCTGGCAAGTCGAAGCTGCCGGGCGAGGCGCCCTTGAAGGATGGTCGCTGGAGGCGGTATTACAGCGCCTGGCGCAGATCAGGGCCGCATCGGAGATTGTATTCACCCTGCCCAATCTCTCGTACCTGATCCACGGGGGACGGATCAGCCACCTTAAGGGTTTGCTGGCCAACCTTCTGGGGATTAAACCCCTGATCGGGGTTGATAAAACCGATGGCAAATATTATGATCGCGGCAAAGCTCGCACCTTCCAACGCGCCATCCAGGCCATTCCCGCTTACATCGCCAGTAAATTTCCAGAAGGCACTCACCTTCGCGCCCAGGTCGGCCATGCGAACAATCCCGACGCAGCTAACAAGCTGCGAGAAGCTACAGAAGCCCTCTTTGAATGTGATTGGCTGCCTGATTTCTCAATCTCGCCTGTTCTGGGCGCACATACCGGGCGAGGTTTGGTCGGTCTGGTCTTTGCGCCGTTAAGCAGCCTGCCCGCCTGAGAATCAGCATTTACTCGCGCCTAAATCAGGCTCTGAGGCTTCAATACAAATAAAAAGCAACCCCGAGGAGCTGAATTTTTGTACCTCGGGGTTGCCGCGTTAGAAAGCATGGCTTATGGCATGGGGTTATTATTCGCCCAATCATCACCAAGGATAAAAATAATATCAAAACCAACATCCACCTCGTCATTGTAGTGAATGTTGAGGGATGTTAACCCTGAAGTTTCTGCCAGGAATTTTAATGCATAGGGTTTGCTGTTATACAGGAATATTTTACTGAACACCGTATACTCAGCGTTGGTCTCCTCAACGATATTGAAGCCCTGCTCACGCAGCCACGCCGCAGTCTGAGCTGCCAGGCCGCCATACGAGGACCCGTTGCGCACAGAAACCCGTGCACCTTCCTCAGCGATGATCTCGCGCAGGTCGCCCTCTGCAACAGGGCCAAGGACATCCCCATCACCAAAAAGCTCATCGCGCAATAAACGGATTTTATCGGGCACCGGCCTGAGAATATCGAGCCCATCTTCTGATACGGCCATGGTGGTATATTCATTGCTAATAACCCGTGATTTGATGTCCCCGCGGTCAATATCGAGGACTGACCAGCCCAGTTTGATTACCTCGTTAACCGACATGTTGGTATGGACGCCGGCGGAAATATCGTTATAAATCTGCCCCGCATTTGCCACCAGTTTGGGCATCATATCAAACTCAAGAATGCGGTCCCGCACAGCGATAATAAAAGCCTGCTGTCGTTGTGCCCGACCAAAGTCGCCGGCTTCACCTTCCCGCGAGCGCACATAAGCCAGGGCAAATTCGCCCGGCAAGGTATAGGTACCCGGTTCAATGGTGACGGTGTTCTCCGGGCCGCGGCGGTCCAGCACCATGGGCTCGTCAAAGGTCAATCTGACGCCGTCAATGTGGTCGATAAAATCCACAAAAGCCTGAAAATCAATTTGGGCATAATATTGAATTGGGACCCCTATAAGTTCCTCAACGGTTTTCATTGCCAAACCCGGCCCACCGCCCGGTAAATTGTAAACCTCTCCAAGGTAATAGGCTGTGTTGATCTTATGGTAATCAAATCCGGGGATGGGCACCCACAAATCCCGCGGGATTGATAGCATGCTGGCTGTATCATTCAGGGGGTCAAAGGTCATTAAAATCATGGTATCGGTGCGCGGGGTTTCTCCCGCTTCCCAATCCCGGTAGTCCAGTCCCATTAAAAGAAGATTAATTCGGCTGATTCCATCCCAGGGCTCCGGTGTGGGCAGGTTAGCGGAGGGGACAAACTCAGACGCCGGTTTATCTGAGGTTTCGCTTTCCTGATCCCCGTTCGTCAACGGTGTGTTTATGATTGGGTCGCCCGGCAGTGAAAACGTCTGGTTGGTAGCCACGATGTGCCTGGCGAAGCGAAAGCTGAAGTATGCTCCGACCAGCGCCAGCACCGCCAAAACGCCGAGAATAACCCGGGTCGTTCGGTCCTTTGGAAAAGTTCGGGCAATGTTTTTAAAGAAGGATTTCAATTGACCCTTTGTGTGTAAAAATAATTAAAGCAACTGGTACTGAATTGCAACAAGCAACCTGGGTTCAAACATTATCAATGCAATCCAGGGAAAAATAAGCTCCCCAAACCCCGCTATTTAATCGGTGGAGGGGGAATCGGCAGGTCAGCTTTGTCTGTCTCAATCCATTGATCGCCTTCGTCGATCAACATCACCGGGATATCCTCAACGATAGGATATTTTCGACCGCAATCCTGGCAGATCAGCCAGCATTCCTGAAAATATTCAAGCAATCCCTCACTGTTTTGAACACAACTTGGGCAGCGCAACATATCGAGCAATTCTTGATTAACCATCGAGCCTCCAGTAATCCATCATCAGGTGCGTTCCTGAGCGACAGATTTAATTTTAGTCTATCTCATCGGATCCGTCTACCACCTCAGATTCAGGCGTTCAATCTGATTTTTGCTCCGGGATGCCTTCCGTGCCGGGGCCATATTCGAAGATCGCCTGCCAGGGCGCGAAATGCGTGTAGAAAGCATCGGAAAAATAAACCTGGTCGTGCAGATAGACGGTGCGGGTAACAGTGACATTCGCGCCATCAGCAGCGTAATCAACCTGCTTGATCGTGCCTTTGGACAGGTCGGGATTCTCGCGATAAAGGGGATCCGGCGCTTTAACGATGTTCGTCGGCCCTGTGGTATGCCAGTCCACGGTGCGCCCGGTGCTGGTGGAATAGAATTTCCAGGTCAGCGAAGAGCTTCCCACATAAGTTTCCATCAAAAGCCAGTGATCCGTATCATTGGTGAACTTAAGGTCAACAATCGGCACGTAAACGGTGGCATCCAGACCCGCCAAATTGGGGTCTCGAGCGCCGTTGCTCAACAGCTCATAATACCCAACCCGGTAGGAATGGGCATGGCGCTCGTTAATGGGAAAGCCGGCAAAAAAGGCCGCCCTGAAGAGGGTGGTGCTCACCTGGCAAATCCCGCCGCCGATGCCCTGGATGGTCTGCCCCCCGTAGATAATGGGCGCTTCAGCATAGCCGTTATCCAGGCTGATATTGCCCAATGCCTCTGCCATAGAAAAGGTCTCCCAGGGCGCAATCAGCAAGCCATGAAAGCGGCTGGACCCGGCGCGGATATTTTGCACACGGGTGCTTCCCGAATCAAAGAAATAAGAGGTGTATGTCTGCACCTGCTCGATGATGCCCAGCTCTTCCCCGGTCATATCATCGGTCACAGGCGGCTTGAGGGTGATGAAGGTTAATGGGATCTCATGGACACCGTTTAGCAGTTCAGCATTGATTTTTTCAATCGTTGTTTCGATATCCAAATCTCGCCCGATGACTGCGGGTTCCAGCACCTCTAACTGCCGCGTATCGTCGTTGAAGATAAAGCGTGCATTAACCGGGTAGACAAACAAGCCGGGCGCCAGGCTGCTGAGGTAAATGCGGAACAACTCATGATTGACTCCCACTTGATACAAGGTTTCTTCCCCGTCATCAACACGTAAAATGGTCAGCATCCCCGCCAGGTCGCCGGGGGCAATCGACCAGGATTGGCTTTCATCTTCACCGTTAGCCGGCGCGGTCAGTACCAGGTGATCGCTGAGGATCTTGCGAGCCTGCTTGGCCTGGAGTTCAACATCCATGATCATCGGTTGTGTTTCATGCACATTCAGGGCGATCAACGCATCTTCCATCTGCACAAGGTGGGTCGCAACTTCAGTCAGCGCTGCAGAAAGGTCAACCTCAAGCCCCACCTGGCCGCTGACCACAGACACATCGGTATTGTCTAAGCTCAGGGATGCTTCGACCACCGGACGATCGATTTCTTCAGCAATGGATTGCAGCGCCTGCAAAGCAACCCGCTCATCGTACAGCGCAACAGGTGCAATTTGCATTCCGGTAAACCAGGCGCTGGCTTTCTCGATCAGGTTTGCGCCAAACCAGCCCCCCCGGCCCACGTCAAACGCCTGTTCAGCGCTGGATGAGGGGTCAACGCTATAACCCAGCTCAACGGGCGTGAAGCGCCAGTTCTGATCCTGGTAAGTGAACTGAAGCGTGCCGTGCTGGCTGAATTGGAGCGCATCGGCTAATTTTTCGTTGGTTTCTTCAAGGGTCATCCCGGACAAGTCGATATTTTGCACACGCACACCCGGGTAAACCCGATCCGCATAGGCAGCCTCATACCCCACCAGAGCAGCGATGAGGGCCAGGCTAAAAATCACCCCGGCAATTGGCAATGCCCACAATATGCGCAACAGCGGTTGTTGTGATGGATTTGCTCGGTCATTATTGTTGATCATGGTTTTCGATTGTACCGTATGGGTCTTAAAAATGTGTTAGAAGAAAGTTTTGCAAGGGGTAAGACGTTTGCTGATCGGAAAAAGTTCCTCAACCTGGCGCCCATGGTTATCAAGAATACGTTCTCGTTTATAATAAAGCAAACCAGATTGAACAGGAAAGGCAGACCAAGTTATGACCCTTCATATGGTTTTATTGATCATCATTATTCTGGCTGCGCTGGTTCTATTTTCGATTGAATTCTTACCCGCAGATGTCATCGCTTTGGGGTTGATGATGACGTTGATTCTCACCGGCATCCTGCCGGCCAAAACTGCCTTCGCTGGTTTTGGCAGCGATACCTCCTTGATGATATTGGGGATATTGATTTTAACCGCAGCCCTGGTGCACACCGGCATCGTGCAGATTCTTTCACAGAAGATTATTCAGTCGGTCGGCGAGGATAAAAAACGGCTGTTCTGGATCATCACCGGCGCTGCAGGGATTATTAGCTCATTTATCTCCAACACAGCCACAGCGGCTTTTTTCACCCCGATGACAATCGGATTATCAAGGCGCTTGAAAATCAACCCTTCTAAAATGTTAATGCCGATGGCTTTCGCTACCATTCTTGCCAGTTCGGTTACGCTGGTTGCTACATCGACCAATGTGGTCGTCAGCGGGCAATTAACCCAATATGGGCTACCTCCCCTGGGTATGTTCGAGATGACGGCTGTAGGCGTTCCTATTTTAATCGTTGGCCTGCTGTACATGTACTTCATCGGACAGCACCTCATCCCGATTCGGGAAACCAAAAGCCTGGATCCACAACAGGAGATCCTCTCATATCTATCAGAAATTAAAGTCACACCAGACTCCCCCTGGGCTGGTAGATCACTCCAGGAAATTGGTTTAGGCAAGGAATACGATCTGTATGCTCTACGAATATTAAAAGAATCGGGCATCCACGTAGAACCCCGTTCATATACCATCCTCCATCCGGGTGATCGCGTTTTGGTTGAAGGCAACAAAACCGACCTGATGACCTTACGCGAGAAGAACCTGGTCGCTTTTACCGGTGAATTTGACCCACAATCGGATATCTCGAAGAACCTCTCGCTGGCGGAAGTGATCCTGCTTCCCGGGTCGCCATTGATCGGTCGCACCCTGCGAGGGCTTAATTTCAGGGATCGCTTTGGGCTGCAGGTGCTGGGTATCAACCGCAAAGGCGAGACCATCCGCCGCCGTATCAGCCTGACCCGGTTGCAAGTTGGCGATCAACTGCTGCTTCAGGGTAACCCGGAAACAATCCAGGGATTGGGAAAGAATACCAGTTTCAGGGTGATCACCGGCGAATTAGAAGCCATGCCCGAAACCAGAAAAGCGCCCCTGGCCCTGGCAATTTTTGGAGGCGTGATTCTACTGGTCTCGGTCAATTTGCTGACACTGCCTGTGGGCGTTATGCTGGGCGCCTTAATTGCCTTTATTACGCGCTGCATCACCCCTGAGGAAGCTTACCGCCAGGTGAACTGGAGCGCATGGCTGCTGATTGCCTGTATGCTGTCATTGGGTCGCGCCATGGAGGTGACCGGTCTGGCTACACTGCTGGCCAATCAGATTGCGGCGCTGATCGGGGCATCTCATCCGCTACTGCTGCTATCGACGTTCTTTTTTCTGTCAATGCTATTAACCCAGCCCATGTCGAACCAGGCCGCTGCGGTGATTGTCACGCCAATTGCCATGCAGGCTGCTACACATTTGAACCTCAATCCCCGCGCCTTTGCCATCATGATCGCGATTGGCGCCAGCAATTCCTTCATCACCCCCCTGGAGCCCGCGTGTTTGATGGTCTATGGGCCGGGCAATTATCGATTTTTTGATTTTCTCAAAGTGGGCGCCATGCTCACCGTTTTGATCTTCGGGATTGCAATTTTAATGGTGCCCTGGTTGTGGCCATTGTGACCGGGCAGATCAACTGCGCTTAAAAGCTGAGATTTTTAATTAAGGCTCTTGTGAGCGTGATAGCTCGCTCGCAAGCCCTTAATTCTCGGAAAGGTTCTGTCATGCTCCTTCAGCACAGCCAGCACCGCGCTGAAATACTCCAAAACTGACCATAATTTGCTATCACAGATCGGTTCTGCCACGCGGTCAGCCGGATTGCCCAGCAGCTCCTGCCACGTAAATAAAAAAAGCCCCGTACACCGGTGGTGCGGGGCTATTTTATGATGGATAACGACACACTAACGGGCTGCTGCCGGGCCGATATATCTGGCTTTCCCAAAACCAAGGATCATCATAAAGATAACATTTAAGAACACCAGCCCCAGTCCGAACCCGGTGCCCTTACCAAAGGAGCGAGCCAGATCAAAGCTGATTATGAAAATCACGACCAGATTCACAATTGGGATCAACAGCAAGATCAGCCACCAACCGGGCCTCCCGACGATTTCCAGCAGCACGAACAGGTTGTAAATGGGGATTAAAATCGCCCAGCCAGGCTTGCCTGCCTTGGTATAGACTTTCCACATCGCTACCAGGATCAGAATACCCAGCACGAAGCCAACTAATCCGCCCAGCAACCCACCAATCATTCCAACAACCGATGAGATTTGATCTTCCTGAGCCAGAATATTCAACAAATAAGGCAAAAACGGTAACATATTTCTTTTCCTTTCAATTGACTTTCTTTAATCAAAGTAATTCAGACAAATCTTATTATATTTGTAGACTATTAAAATGTCAACTTTTTTGGAAATGTGTCGTGTGCGATTCGCCTGACAGGACATTCAGCCCTGGTGATTTCTCAGCGGGTTTTACGAGATTTCTCGGGTAAAACAGCCAGGATCGCACCGAAGGTCAACACCGCTGCGCCAATCCACAGCCAGGACACCAGCGGGTTGTAATAGATGCTGAAGGCACCCTGATCCTGCGAATCTGGCTGCCAATCGATCAGGATGGCATACAGGTCTGCCGCCAGGTTGCTTTTCAATCCAGGGTGGGTGATTGCCAGTCCCATATTCGTAAAAATTTCCCGCCGCGGGTAAAGCGCACCCCTTGGCTTTCCATCCCGACTGATGGTCAACACAGCTTCTGTGATCAAACGCCCCGCATCCTCAGAATGTTCCAGCGATTCAAACTTGAAAATGAATCCGCTCAGTTCGACCTGCTCACCGATGGCCAGGTTTGTCTGGACTTCCTGTTGTAAGCCCTCAATCCCAATAATGCCAATGGTCATCAGGATAATGCCCAGGTGCACCAGCACACCGCCGTAGCGACGCAAATTGCGTCTGACAGGCGCCCACAGATTCGTACCGCTCCACACCGCTAATGGACAAACCCCTACCAGGAGAACCAACACAATAAATAGCGGACCGGTAATGCGCTTATACCAGGCAGGCCCAACCGTGATCTGCGTATTTGTGAGCAGC
>Ga0172382_10005485_pt1 | contig 18894 bp, 20 predicted proteins | sample Leawel138RmetaG_FD_122245 | JGI IMG/M metagenome (GOLD analysis project Ga0172382, IMG submission 122245) | Leachate microbial communities from a municipal landfill in Southern Ontario, Canada - Leachate well 138R metaG | ecosystem: Engineered > Solid waste > Landfill > Unclassified | place...
ACGGAGGGTTAGTTTTGATCCTTTAACGGGCCTTCGTCATTTTTGTCTTCCCGCACAATCCTGATAAGCGCGAATGTATCACTCCAATTCACGCGCAGCACGTAACTTTGCCTTCCATTGTATTTTCCTTGCTTACCGAGATCTGTCACCAGTTTCTTCAATTGAGGAATATTTTTGAAAGTGCCAAGCAATTCGCAATGTGCCCTGGCGAACGCAGCCGTTGCATCGATAAATTCCACAAGCTTCTGCGTTTCTCTCCCCTGTGGATCCCTCAGTTTTAAGGGGAAATTGCATTTGCTGTCGACGCTCACGGCCGCGCTTATGGGAAACCACCGGGGCTGGAAAACGGTCTCTCCATCCATAGAGCATCGACATGCCCAGACCCATCTCCCGTGCAATCTCCTCTTGGGAGATTCCCCCTTAAGAAGCCTCAATACGATCTCCTGTTTCCTCTTGGGGGTCCATAATATTTTCTTCTCGTCCTTTGGGGATTTCAGGATTATTCCATAGGTCGAGTGTCTCGGTCAAACCGGGGTCAGTATAAAATTAAACGTGTGTGACGGCGACGGATTCAGAAAATTGAGAACTAGCAGATCTTCCAGGCGGTAGCATCCTTCCACTATTTCGTAGAGCACTTCGTATGTATCGATCACATCGGATCTTCCGTTTATGAAACAAAATCCGCCGCCCAGTCTCACAATTGAGTCTGTGATACCCCTGATGGCAGTCGTTTTGCCCGACCCGGTCGTGCCTATAAACATTCTATGCCGGGTGATCTCGAAGATTGGGAGGAGAGCGGGTATTCCGAATTCGTCTTTTCCCAGGAAAATGACGGTATCTTCAGATCTTTTGGCAAAAACTGGTCGGGGAGAGTTGTCCGACACCATGAGTTGAATTATCACACCGGCAATTAATGTGGACAAAGCAAGGAAGAGGCTAAAGAAGGCCGTTGTGGCCGAGCATATCGCCATGATGAACGGATTTATCCAGCGGATCGTGGGCCATGTGCGGGGGGGCGTAACCGGGAGGCAGGTGTGATCTTTGCACGTTCGGTCCTGTCGTTGATAGACCGAGACATCTAAGGGAAAAATAGCACCATGTCTGTATTGACAGATCGTAAAGAATATATATGGTTTATTGAGGAGTCTTGCTCGTTCTTATGGTTCAAAGATGTCTGGTGTGGTATATTACGGCATATTTACTTCGATTTAAAAAGGAGGATATCGTGAAAAAAACCAGCTTCAGGATCTCATTTTTCTTCATCATCTTTCTGGTTCTTCCGGTATTTTTCTGCGGTGCCGCTGACGATTTCGTTTTCATGGCAAGTACCATAGGCCCGATCGATTCCGGGATCATAGGAACCCTTGAAGACCATTTCGAAAAGGATACGGGGATCAGGGTCCGGCACGTCGGGGCGGGAACAGGAGCAACCCTTGATATCGCGAAAAAAGGCAACATCGACCTGGTCTTGGTGCACGCAAGGTCTCTTGAAGAAAAATTCGTCGCTGAAGGTTACGGGACGGAGAGGATCGACCTCATGTACAATGATTTCGTCATCGTCGGACCTCAATCCGACCCTGCCGGGATCAAAGGTATGAAGAATGCCGGCGAGGCCCTAAGGAAGATCTCCCAGAAAAAAGCTCCTTTTCTGACCCGCGGAGACAAATCCGGCACCCACGTCGCCGAGCTTGTCATCTGGGAAAAAGCCGGGATAAAACCGGCCGACAGCTGGTATATCGTCTATGAAAAAGGCACCGAGGGTAACATGCCAACACTGCGCGAAGCAGACAAACGCGGCATTTACACGCTTATGGACCGGGCGACTTATCTTAGCCTGCAAAAGGAGATCAAGCTTGTGATCCTCGTTGAAAAGGACGAGGCGCTCATCAATTACATAACCCTCATCCCGATAAACCCGAAGAAATTCCCCCAAGTGAACGCGAAGACCGCAATGACATACGTGAAGTGGCTCACGGACCCCGGCAAAGGCCAGCTCATTATCCGGGATTTCGGCAAGGATACATACGGAAGCCCGCTCTTTTTCCCCAATTCTAAAGAATGGCACACACGCAATGCTGTACAAAAATAGCCATATTATAACATGATAGAGAGGAGGCAGTTATGATGAAAAGACTCGGCATTGGTTTGATCACAGTCCTGTTATTTGCGTTGATGGTGATCTTTGCACCGACCGGCATGGCGGCATCCGCCGAAAAGAACATCATCCTTGCGACTACAACGAGCACCCAGGATTCGGGTCTGCTCGACAAGCTTATCCCTATCTTTGAAAAAAAGACGGGATATTTCGTGAAGACGATCGCCGTCGGCTCGGGACAGGCGATGGCGATGGGGCAGAAGGGCGAGGCTGATGTTCTGCTGGTCCATTCACCAGCCGCGGAAAAGAAGTTTGTGGAAGGGAAGTACGGTGTAAACAGAAGGCTGGTCATGCATAACGACTTCATCATCGTCGGCCCGGCAAGCGACCCGGCAAAGGTTAAGGGTTCGAAAGCGACGACCGACGCCTTCAAAAAGATCGCGGCGGTGCAAGCCCTTTTCATATCACGCGGGGACAATTCAGGGACACATACGAAAGAAAAGGACATCTGGAAAGCGGCGCAAGTCCAGTACGAAGGCCAAAAATGGTATCAGCAGACTGGTCTCGGCATGGGGCAAACCCTGAACGTGGCAAACGAAAAACGGGCGTACACCCTTGCCGACCGCGGGACGTACCTTGCGCTCAAAAAAAGGCTCGACCTTCCGATACTCGTCGAAGGTGACGCCATTCTGCTCAACATTTATCACGTGATCGAGGTGAACCCTGTCAAGTTCCCGAAGGTAAATGCCAAAGGCGCACAGGCATTCGCAGATTTCATGGTCTCGACGGAAACGCAGAACATTATCAAGACATTCGGCGTCGATAAATTCGGCTCGCCGCTGTTCTTCCCCGACGCAGGAAAGAAAGTGGAAGACCTTGGAAAATAAATGGATCTGATATATGAAGGGATAAAGCAGGCGATCATACTCCTCGTCACTCTCGACCCCGAGGTGATGAGGATAACCCTGCTTTCCCTGAAAGTATCCGGTTCAGCCACACTTATCAGCCTTTTTATCGGCATTTCCGTAGGTACCCTGGTGGCGCTTACACAGTTCCCTGGAAAGAAGTTCGTGGTCAGCCTCATTAATACCGGCATGGGGTTGCCGCCGGTCGTCGTGGGCCTTTTCGTAACGATCTTTCTGTGGAGGAGCGGACCGCTCGGGTTCTTCGGACTGCTCTACACCCCCACCGCCATTATTATTGCGCAATCGGTTATCGCAACACCGATCGTTATGGGCATTACGCTTGCGGCCATGCAGCAGCTTCCAAAGAAAATGCGGCTGCAGGTCCTCGCCTTGGGGGCAACACCGCTGCAGACGGTCTGGGTCCTTATTCGCGAAGCGCGGCTTCCGCTCCTTGCCGCGGTTATGGCCGGGTTCGGCGGGGTCATCTCCGAGATCGGGGCATCGATCATGGTAGGCGGGAACATCCAGAGATACACCCGCGTGCTCACAACTGCAACGGTAATGGAGACCGGAAAAGGCAACTTTGAGATCGCGATCGCGCTCAGCATCATTCTTCTTGCCCTCGCATACTGCATCAATTATATTCTTACCCATATTCAGCAAAGGGAAAGACGTTTTTAAACCCGATGGGCGAACAGAAAAACACTATTCTTGAAGCACACAATATCCGCATAGAGAACCGTGGCATTGCAACCCTCGATGTGGAAAGCCTTGTCGTCTATGAGGACGAGGTCCTTTCCATCATCGGGCCCAACGGGGCGGGTAAAACCACCCTGCTCCAGCGGCTGGCCATGCTCCAGAAGAAACCACGCGGAGAACTATTCTTTCGCGGCAGAAAGGTTGGTCCTGATATCCCGGTGACCGACTACCGCAGACATGTGACGATGGTATTTCAGGAGACGCTTCTTTTCGACACGACAGTTTTTGAAAATGTCGCAGCAGGCCTTAGGTTTCGGCGTGCCGGTAAAGACAGCATCGAAAAGGGGGTTCTCGAAAACCTTGAGCTCTTCGGTGTCGGCCATCTCAAGGAACGTTCTGTCCGGACCTTGTCTGGCGGTGAAGCGCGTCGAGTCAGCCTTGCCCGTTCTTTTGCCGTCAGGCCGGACATTATATTCCTTGACGAACCGTTCTCCGCACTCGATCCTCCGACCCATGAAGCGATCGTAGCCGACTTGAGCCATATCCTCAGACGGCCCGGCATGACAACGATATTTGCGACACACGATCGGTCCGAGGCATTGAGGCTCTCAGACCGCATCTGTGTGATGAGCAGGGGAAAGATCCTACAGATAGGCACACCCGACGAGATCATGAACCGCCCTGCCGATGAGTTCATTGCGTCGTTTGTAGGAGCCGAAACGATACTTCCGGGAATAGTGGCCGATGCGAACGCTGGTACCATCTCGGTCAATGTGAATGGTCAGAGGGTTATGGCCGTAAGCGACGCAAAGACCGGCCAAAACGTTCTTCTCTGCATACGCCCCGAAAGCATATCACTCACAGCCGAACCCCGGCTCGATGCTACGAGTGAACGGAACGTACTGGCGGGAACCGTAACCGACGTGATGTCACTTGGGCTTTACTACCGGGTAACGGTCGACTGCGGTTTCATTTTGAGTGCGTACGTTACCCCGGCGTCCGTCAGGAAGCTTGAACTGGAACGGGGCAAAACGGTATATCCCTCCTTCAAGGCAACCGCCGTCCACGTCCTGAAACGGTAAATCGCAAGTCTTTCACCTGAAGGATTTTGCCTCCTCACAACTTATGACCGACGACTTACGATTTTCGAGTCTTGCCCGGAACATCAAATCATGGTAGATTTTCACTGCTTTTTGAGATCTGCACGTCATTCCGTGGTGATGCGAATCTTTTTTTGCAGCAGGCATCATACTATCACAAATCATCTGAAGGAGCAACCATGCTGTTTTCCAAAATGTTCATTCCAACAGTTAAAGAAGACCCGAAGGAAGCGGAGGTTGCAAGCCACCGGTTAATGCTCAGGGCGGGCTTCATAAGGCGTCTCGCATCAGGCGTATATACCTGGCTTCCCTTAGGTCTTAAGTCGCTCAGGAAAGTCGAGAGAATCATCCGGGAAGAAATGAATAAGAAAGGTGCACAGGAGATCCTCATGCCTGCCGTACAACCGAAGGAACTGTGGGTGGAGAGCACGCGATGGGAAAAATACGGCAAAGAGCTCCTTCGCTTTGTCGACCGGAACAATCGTGAATTATGCCTCGGGCCCACCCATGAAGAGGTCGTTACCGATCTCGTCAGGCGGGAGGTGAAGTCATACAAGGACCTGCCCGTCAATCTTTATCAGATCCAGAACAAATTCCGCGACGAGATGCGCCCCAGGTTCGGAATAATGCGTTCGCGTGAATTTTCCATGAAGGACGCGTACAGCTTCGATGCCGACGAGCCGTCAGCGGAAAAGAGCTACATGGAGATGCATGAAGCGTATGTCAACATCTTTGAGCGGTGCGGATTTAAGTTCCGTGTTGTCGAGGCGGACACCGGACAGATCGGCGGGAGCTTCTCCCATGAATTCATGGTTCTCGCGGATACCGGAGAAGATATTATTATATCTTGCGATGCATGCGGATATGCTGCGAACCTGGAGCGCGCCGAGGTCGGCCTCATGGGCGAAGCCCCCTCAGGCCCGAAGATAGGGCTTCACAAGCGCGTGCCCACACCTGACCAGCGCAAGATAGATGAGGTTTCCCTGTTCCTCGGGATAACTCCGGATAGGCTCCTCAAGACAATTATCTACAATACCGATCGGGGTACGATCGGTGTCCTGGTTCGCGGAGACCGCGAGATAAACGATACGAAACTAAAGAATCTCCTGGAGCTCGATGAACTTGAGCTCGCAGACGAACGGACCATCGAGGAGGTCACGGGGGGCCCGCTTGGATTCTCCGGCCCGATCGGTCTTACAATACCTTTGTACGCAGACATGGACCTTAAGTTCATGGAAAACTTCGTTATCGGCGGTAATGAGCGGGACGTCCACGTCGTGGACGCCAATCTGGGTGATTTTTCTGTGAAGGGGTTCTACGATATTAAGGTTGCGGTTGCCGGAGACAAATGTCCCCGGTGCGAGACGGGCAAGCTCGTTGCGACGCGCGGCATCGAGGTCGGTCATATCTTCAAGCTCGGTTTGAAGTATTCGCAGGCCATGAACGCAACCTTCCTTGACAGTGAAGGCAAGGAACGGTTCATGATCATGGGATGCTACGGAATTGGTGTCGGCAGGACGGTCGCAGCTGCCATCGAGCAGGGAAATGACGAAAACGGCATGATACTTCCCCTTCCCATCGCCCCGTTCGAGGTCGATGTCCTGCCCGTGAATACAAGCCACGCCGAGAGCATGGACGTTGCGAGGGCTATATACGACGAGCTTTTGAGTAAAGGGATCGACGTCATTATGGATGACCGCGATGAACGTCCAGGCGTCAAATTCAAGGATTGTGACCTGATCGGCATTCCGTTCAGGGTAACCATAGGTGAGCGCGGTCTTAAAGACGGGATCGTCGAAATAAAAAGACGCGAAAACAAGGAATTCGAAAAGGTGCCTGTTGCAGAGGTGGCCGGGAGGGTCATACGCTATGTTGAAGACGCTAAACACCGGTGATCTTACACCGAAAATCGAGGTAGACGCGCGGATCGACAAGCTTCGCGCGGGAATGGCAGCAAGTGGGATCGAACTTGCGATAATTCTCCAGAATGTCGATATCCTGTATTTCACTGGAACACTCCAACGCGGGGTCCTGGCGGTATCGGCCGACCACGGCCCGGCATTCTTTGTCGAGAAGAGCATCTATCGTGCGCATATAGAAACTCCCCTCGAGATCATCCCTATCAAACGCGACAAAGAGGTCAAAGATATACTCCTCGAAAAGAAAATGTACCCGGCACGATGTGCAATGGAACTCGATGTCGTCCCTGTCGCGATATGCGAGAGATGGAAATCTCTCCTCGGCCTTACTGAAGTCGGTGACCTCTCTGCGATCATCCGCGATTGCAGGCTCATCAAGAGTGAATTCGAGATAGAGCAGTTCAGACGATCGGGCGAGATCTGCGAGCGCGTGTTCGAAAAAGCGAAAACCATCGTAAAAGAAGGGATACGCGAGGTCGATATCGATGCAGAACTTCTTGCCGAAGGTAGGAAATGGGGGCATCAGGGATTATTAAGAATGCGTGGCCTGAACCAAGAAATGATGAGCTGTTATGTCACCCATGGATACTCAACTACGGTCACTTCAGGTGCGGATGTACCGATATCCGGCATAGGCCTCACACATGCTATCGGCCAAGGCGCATCGGTCAATGTGGTCAGGCATGGCATACCTGTGATCATCGATTACGGTGGAGGATACAACGGGTATATCACTGACGAGACCCGCGCGTACGCAACGGGGCCTTTGAAGGAGGTATTTCATAAACCGTTCGAGGTCTCCAGGGATATTATCGATGGGACAACGGCTTTCGCGAAAGAAGGTGCGGATGCCACGGAGATCTTTGACCGGGCATTCAAACGTGTCAAAGCGGCCGGCCTTGAAGATCATTTCATGGGCTATGGAGAGGGGCAGGTGTCATTCATCGGCCACGGCCTTGGGCTCGAGATCAATGAATTGCCGGTGATCACCCCGCGCCACAAGACAATACTTAAGGAAGGTATGGTCTTTGCTTTTGAACCGAAATTCATTTTTCCCGGAGAAGGAGCGATAGGCATTGAAGTCGATTTCGTGGTCAGGAAAGACGGACTTGAAAGACTGACGAAAACACCGCTCGATATAGTCTATGTGTAGACGGGTAATGGATGATGGGTAATAGGGGTTTTCATTACCTGCAACCCACTACTGTCTAAGATAATCCATTTCTCAATCTATTCCTCTTATAGAACAAGGGCTTAGGACAGGCAAATACCTCATTTCGAGATGGGGTTGGCCTGTCCTGAGTCTATTCCAATATCCTGTGCTGTCCAACATGTCAAAATTCTAAAGCCAGCTGTTCTTCTGTCGGCACGACAGGAGGAACCTCGTAGGGACTGTCGATCCACGCCCACAGGTCACGGTATGTAAACAGGTTATAACGAAGCATCGCCATGAAGTTCTATAATGACCAAACCGGGAACGGAACATGAGATACTTGAGAAGAAGGATAGATATTAATGCTGTCCAGATCTGGATCATGACGGCATTTGCCGAGGTGCCGACAAAGGTCTTTATCTTGAGGTTCTACTTTAATGTCTTAAAGAATATCTCGATCTGCCAGCGGTCCCTGTAGATGGCTGCGATGGTGGTGGCGCCAAATTTGAGGTGATTTGTGACGAAGACAACGCTTTCCTTCTTCTCGTCACCTCGATGCGGCGGAAGGGGTGGGGGTAGTCTTTTTTCGAGTAACAATAACTGAGGGTCATCAACTGATCCTTAAGGACAGAACGCTTCTTCGGGGCAGGCCTTTCTTCAATGACCGTGCAGCTGGCGTTCACCCTTTGCCTGCTCACAAAGAAAACGCCTTCATTGAGCCACCGGGCGAAGAGATCATGACCTACATACCCTCTACAATTGATCCTTTCGGAAGGGACAGGATCCGTGCGACCCTCATCTCATGGGTGAGCGCGTCCGTGATCCGGGCGAAGACGGGAAAATACCCGTCGTGGTCGAGGAGAAGGTGCAATTTAACCGGCCTCTTGGTCTGGTGGCAGGTGGCCCAGTCAAAAAGGGACAGACAGAGTTCCATGAGTGTGGCGTCGAGGCTGAAGAGCTTGTTCTTGAAACGGAACTTCCTCTTCCCCGGTGCTATCTTCTGGACTTTACCGAGGAGTTGGTAGAAGACGGATTCGTAAAGCTTCCATGTCTTCTTTTCATTGGCATAGGCAAGCGTGGAACGGGGCGAAGTTCATGCCGGGATGCTTTAATTTCCCGAGACAGCTTGCAAAGCCCCCTGATATCTCCCACAAGGAACGGGCCTGGCCTAAATGACAGAAAAGCATAGAGACGAACTGGTCCCAGGAGGAGAAACCTTTCGCTCCTTTCTGTGCCCCCGTCTCCTTTACTGTCGAATAAAAATCTCTTTTTGAGAATATCTGTAGCACCTGACCGAACATGCTGCTAAACTTATTCACGGGGATTCCTCCATACAGGTTTATTTGTTTTTTGGTAGAAACTAATTTTACCGGCTCGGGAATTCCCCTTCAATTTATTTTGGACAGATACGACCTATAACCCATCACCTTTTTTATGACTATGCTCGAACCTTTCGAAATTTGCTCCATCAGGCCCCCCACCGAAAATTTCAGCCTGACCTTTCGGCTTACGCGTAATTGCGGATGGAACCGCTGTCTTTTTTGTCCTGTTTATAAGCAAGGAATGAAGTTTTCACGCCGCAAGATGGACGAAATAATGAAGGATGTGGACAGGGCAAAGGCCATTGACGACCTCATCATGCAGGCGATGGTCGATGCCACGGGCCGGGACATCTTTCAGGTCGCCGGAGACCTAGTTCGCCAGATACAAAGGTATGGAGGGAAGGCAGACCAGCCCCCGCTTGAGACCTCACCCGAGGAAGACGCGAACGGGTCCGGCAACGGGTTCTCGTCATGGTTCAAAGATAAACCGACGATCGAGGATAGCGTCCAGCATGTTGCGGCATGGCGATACTATGGCGGGAACACCTGCTTCCTCGGGGACTCCAATTCGCTGGTTCTCAAACCCGACTTCTTCCGGGAGGCGTTGTCGTATATACGGCATGTCTTTCCCGAGCTCAACCGCTTCACCATATACGGCAGGACAAAATCTGCCGCCCAAATGACGCTCGACGACCTTCGTATTTTCAGGGATGCCGGGCTCGACCGCATTCATTTCGGGTTAGAGAGCGGCTGTGATGAGGTCCTGGCATTCATGAAAAAGGGCGTGACCGGCAAGGAGCACATTGCCGGCTGCAGGAAGACGATCGAGGCAGGAATATCCTGCGGGGTCTATGTCATGCCCGGGCTCGGCGGGGCGGAGTGGGCCGAGGAACACGCTCACGATACTGCCCGGGTGATAAGCGCGAGTTCGCCGGATTATGTCCGCTTGAGGACCCTCGAGATATTCCCCGGCACGCTGCTAGCGGACGCCGCCCGCAAGGGGACTTTTGTCGAGGCCCCCGAAGACATGGTTGTCTGGGAGATACGAACGCTTGTCGAGGAAATTGATACGGACACCGAGATCGTCAGCGACAGCGCTTCGAATCTTCTCGACGTATCCGGAAGGCTGCCCGGGGACCGCTCGAAGATGCTCTCCGTGATCGATCAATACCTTGGGTTGTCCCCCCGGGGCAAGCTCGAATTCAGCCTGTCGTCACGGCTTCAATCCTTCGTCGGTCAGTATGGCGGAGTGACCCAGGAGATCCTGCGGACCATAATGCCCTTCATTGATGGCGACAGGATCGACCTCGGCCGGGCGTCCTATACCGAGGCCAATAAGGTCATCCAGCTTATCCGTTCCAAGCTCATGCCATGAAAAGTCGATAAGCCTGCTAAATTGGTTGCTCCTTCGTACTCTGCCGGATATAATTGACAGAGCATGGCATTCGAACATTTTTTGCGCGAGATCGGGGAATTTCTCAAAAAAGATCAGATCATCATCGATCGGGACAACCTGTCACATTTTTCCTACGATGCCACGGAGAGACATTCAATGCCCCAGGCAGCTGTCCTGCCCGAGGATACGGAACAGGTCTCGCGCATCATGCAATGCTGCTCAAGGTATAAAGTTGCCCTTACCCCGCAAGGGGGAAAGACCGGTCTGTCGGGCGGCGCGGTGCCGGTTGCCGGCGGGGTGGCCCTGTCATTCTCGCGTATGAACCGTATTCTCGAGATAGATGAGACGAACATGTTCGCCGTGGTCCAACCGGGCGTCATATCGCATGATTTGCAAAAGGCGCTGGATGAGCGGGGGCTTTTCTTTCCGCCGGACCCGTCGAGCACTGTCGACAGCACCCTGGGTGGCAATGTAGCAGAAAATGCCGGATATACGCGGGCCGTAAAATATGGTGTGACCAGAGATTATGTGTGCGGTATTGAAGCCGTCCTTCCATCAGGCGATATAATAACCCTTGGCGGGAAGACCCTGAAAAATGTCGCCGGATATGACCTTATCTCGCTTATCACCGGTTCGGAGGGAACACTGGCGATAATAACAAAGATAACATTGCGTATCTTGGCGAAACCTCGGGTCCGCCGGACGATCGTCGCATACCTCGATGATCTCGGGTCCGCCGCCGATCTCATCGTGGCTGTATTCAAGTCCGGCATTATGCCATGTGCCGTGGAGTTGATGGACACTATCACAATAAATACCGTCGCCAATCACGTGAATATCCCTCTCAACCGGGATTCCGTCGCCATGGTCCTTATCGAACTGGATGGGTACAACGAAAAGGGTGTACATGACGAGGCCCGCGAAATGTATTCACTGTGCAAAACTTCCCCGGGTACGTTCGATGTCCGCCTCGCCACCGATACTGCCGAAGCCGACAAGTTGTGGCTAGCACGCAGGGAGGTGCTGCCATCGCTCAAGGCCCTCGGAAAAGATCACCTGGAAGCTGACGTCGCCGTCCCCAGGTACAAGCTCCCTTTTCTCGTCCGATTCGTCAGGGGTCTCAAACACAGCGATACCCTGCAGATAGCGACATACGGCCATGCGGGAGACGGTAACCTTCACATCACGATACTCTATAGGAGGAGAAATTTCGCCGAACTCGATGAGGCGTACCGTCTGCTCGAGATGATCTATCAGGAGACAATTGAAATGGGAGGTACCCTCACAGGTGAACACGGCGTGGGGTTAACCGTTATGGATTATCTCCCCATGCAGTTGACCGGCGAAACGTTACCCCTTATGAAAAAGATAAAGGATGCCTTCGACCCGGAAGGACTCTTGAATCCCGGCAAGATCTTCAGAGGACCGGCCGGGACCAAACCTAGACAAAGAGGTCGGTGAATACAAAACGTTCACCGTCAAAAAGCCCCCTCCCACTGAGCTTGAGCTTTGGGATGACGACGAGCGCCATGAAGGAAAGCGTCATAAACGGGGCATCGAGGGTGCACCCCAATTCACGGGCAAGCATATTCAAACGGTTGTATTTTTGAGCAACACTGTAGCCGTCCTCATCGGACATTATACCTGCTATGGGGAGGGGCAGTACCATCTTCATATCATCGGATACGACCGAGATTCCACCTTTTTTTTCGATAATGCAGTTCACCGCATCACAGAGCATCGCATCGGACGCACCTACCGCGATTATATTGTGGGAATCATGGGCTATCGAGGAGGCGATGGCGCCCCTCTTCAGGTTGAACCCCCGTACAAATGCAACGGTGGGCGGTTCGTCAGAATAGCGGTTGACGACGGATATCTTGAGCAGGTCCTTACGGGTATCACATATCACTTTTCCATCTTTCACCGGAGCGTTGACGGTGACTGAACCCGTAACGATCTGACCTTCGATGACCTCAATGACCCTGATAAGATCGGATTTTTCAGGGATACTGAAATCATCCGGTTGTTTCACCGTTGCGTTGAAAACATTGATCGGTCTGGGTGTTGTGTGACCGATCCTGCACACTCCGTTTTCAGCCACGATCCGCCCCCTTACAATTGTTTTCAGGATATTGAAAGATTCCAGGTTATCAATGACGATCATATCGGCCGGATCGGAAATACGCAACAAGCCGACATTTAGCCTGTAATGATCGACCGGGTTAAGGCATGCACACCTAAGGACCTTCAGGAGGTCGATCCCTTTGCGTACCGCCCGCTTCACAAGCAGATTAATATGGCCCCGCACGAGCGCGTCGGGATGTGCATCGTCCGTACAGAACATGCATTGCTCCGGATAATCTGTAATGAGCGTGCAAAGCGTATCAAAATTCTTGGCCGCAGATCCTTCCCGTATGAGAATTTTCATACCAAGCGATACCTTTTCCCGCGCCTCCTCGATCCCAAAAGACTCGTGGTCGGTCGATATGCCTACCTCCCTATATTTTCGAAGGATATCACCGCGCAACCCGGGCGCATGACCGTCTACCGGTTTACCGCACGCCTCGGCTGCCCGTATCTTTCCGAGCACTTCGGGGTCGCCGTTGACCACTCCCGGATAATTCATCATTTCACCGAGATATCCGATGTCGTCCCGGTACAGCAGCGTCTGTATCTCACTAATGCCAATATTCGAACCGGACAGTTCGAAAGGGCTCGCCGGGACGCACGACGGCGCACCAAAAGAAAAAATGAAAGGTACGCCAGCGCCATTTTCGATCATGTAATCGATGCCCTGCAAACCCAGGATGTTAGCAATTTCGTGCGGGTCCGATACTGTGGCCACCGTTCCGTGGACCACGGCGAGCCGGGCAAAACCGGCGGGCGTCAACATAGAACTTTCGATGTGGACATGCGAATCGACGAAACCGGGGAGAATATACCTGTCATACCCGTATTTTTCTTTCTCGATACCCGTAATAATGCCATTATTTATATGAATACGACCGGGAAAGATGGTCTCATTATGGATATCGACAATATTACCGGATATGCTGGTCATGGACCCCTTCCATGGTGCTATCTTGTACATCAACAAAAAAATAACCGTCAATCACCCAATGATCGAGCAATCCGTGGGATACTGCATTCCCGGATCATTCGGCGGCTGGCGGTTATCTGCACTGCCTGTGCAGTGTTGTCTGTTATTCCGCGTTTATTATCGTTGCTTCGTTATACGCCCGGGTATAGGCATTGATATTCTTTTGCCCGTTAACCCCGAAACGGTTGCGGACAGGCTCTTCGAGCGTGCTTAATTCAACGACCCGCGTGGCACGGACGAGCGCGCCAAGCATCGTTGTGTTCGTGATAGGAACGCCCAGTTCTTCTTTGGCTATTTTTGTTGCGTCCACAGCAACAATATTCTGTCCCGGGAAGATTTTCTTCAATTCCTCTACGGATTTATTGGAATTAATAATAATGTAGCCGCCTTTTTTAAGGCCCGCCGTCGGGTTTGCGGATGCGACCAGTGTCGGGTCGAGTATCAGGACGCTATCGGGTTTGTAAACCTTTGACCTCAGTCTGATCGGTTTGTCGGACACACGCAAAAAAGCCTGTACCGGCGCACCGCGCCGTTCCGGCCCGAAGCTGGGGAAAGCCTGCGCGCGCATACCCTGCTTGATCGCGGCCTGGGCTATGATTTCCGCGGATGTAACAGCTCCCTGTCCGCCCCTTCCATGAAATCTGACTTCTAGCATATGTGTTCTCCTTTTAAGAAACTGAAGTTTTTATCCGCCATTGTGTGCCTTTTGGAGTGTCAAGAAGCATGATCCCTTTTTCGGCCAGCATAGTCCTGATCTGGTCCGCCTTCTGAAAATCCTTGGCCTTGCGCGCTTCGATCCGGTCGTTTATCGCATTCTCGACGAACGCAACATCGAGGCCCATGCGCGCGAGGTGTCTCGATTTCCCCTGAGACTCCAGCGATTCAAGGGTATCCTGAAGAAGCCCGAGGGTGTCCGCCAGGTATTCATATGCGGTTTCCGCTGCCACAATAAGCGGGACCGCGCTTTCATCTTTCTCGTCAACCATCCGGTTGATATCCTTTGACAGATCGAAGATATATGAAATGGCCAGTGCCGTATTGAAATCGTCGTCCATGGCCTCGTTGAATTTCCTGACCATTTCATCGGCCATTTCATATGACTGCGATGCGAACATCTTGCCCTTTTGAGCCTCGGCTGCCCTTTCGCGCGTATAATAAAGCCGGTATAGGGCAATATTTGAGTCTTCTATCGATTGGCTGTTGTAATCGACCGGGCTGCGGTAATGGTTCGAGAGATAAAAGAGCCTGAGCACTTCAGGATGATATTCTTTGAGAAAATCGCGGATCAACAGCGTGTTGCCGATAGATTTCGACATCTTCTCGCGGTCGATGTTAACAAACCCGTTGTGTACCCAGTAATTTACGAATTTACCCCCCGTTGCCGCTTCCGTCTGCGCTTTTTCGTTCTCATGGTGGGGAAAGACCAGGTCTTTTCCGCCTCCATGGATATCAAACGGATTGCCGAGAAAAAGTGTGCTCATGGCGGAGCACTCTATATGCCATCCAGGCCGTCCTGCGCCAAACGGGGCATCCCAGGAGGGTTCGCCCTCTTTGGAAGCCTTCCACAGCGCAAAATCTAGGGGATTCTTCTTTTTTTCATCAATGTCCACACGGGCGCCGGACATCATTTCTTCAAGCGGGCGTTTCGAAAGCTGGCCGTAATTCCTGAAGCTGTCGACGGAGAAATAAACGTCGCCTCCGACGTTGTAGGCATGGCCCTTCTTCAAAAGCGTATCAACGAGCGTGATCATGTCCCCGATATGCTCCGTGGCGCGCGGTTCATGGTTCGGTCTCAAGATACCGAGTGCGTCCATGTCCTCATAAAAAGACCGTATATATGTTTGCCCGATCTCCTGCCATGCTATGTTTTCGGCATGGGACCTTCGGATGATCTTGTCATCGATATCCGTAAAATTTCTGACATACGTAACGTCATAGCCCTTCGATCGCAGATACCTGTATATGGTGTCAAAGACGATCGCACTGCGTGCATGGCCGATATGACAATGATCGTACACGGTCACTCCGCAGACATAGAGTTTTACCTGACCCTCGGTTACGGGGGTAAAATCTTCTTTTTTGCCAGATATCGTATTGTAAACCTTCAAGCCCATAGCGTTGACCGTAATATTTACCATAGCTATCGCGGACTTGTCAAAGCAATTGAATCAGGGAATCCGCGCCTCTTCAAGGTTTTACGAACCTTTACAAAAGTTTTCCATAAGGTCCTCCAAGAGGTCCCTGTAATACGGCATCGATCCTTCCGCAGTGTCCGCTATCACTTCGTTTGCTTTCTATTGCGTTGGCATGATCACGGATCGTGAGAACACCATGGCTATCACCCTGGGCAGACTCGATTTCCTGAATGCGCAGGGCTCCCACCTACCGGGGTAACTTGCTTTCATATAACATCTGGGAAGGCATCGATCGCGGCAAGATATTGTTCAAGGGCCCGGGAAGGGATATTCTTCAAAATGCCGTTCTTGTTGGCAACCTGGAGATAACTGCAGGCCATATCGACAAATCCGGCGGGACCTGTCATAAAAAATCAAGTTTATCGAGAACAGATACCGGTTCCTGTGCCCTAGCCACGCCCATCGTCACCGCTGCTACCTGCCGGGCCTGAGGAAGAAAGACCCATTCCCCGGTACATGCTGCGGCATATTTGAAGATGGACTCGAATAGCTGAAAGATATCATTTTCTGACAACGTTCCGGCATCGTGTCCTTTCGTGAATATCTTTATGGACCGTTCCATATCGCTGCGTTTAACTGTCCGAAGCTTTTCCGAGTATTGCCGGAGGAGATACTCCCGGTGGGCGGATGAGATGCAGGACAATACATCCTCAATGAATTCTGGTATCGGAGCACCTTTAGCCATGACAAACCCTGACACAGCAGGACATGGCTGGTTCGTCCTCACGGCCCGCCGTGATCTTTCCTGGACATATTTCTGGAATATCGGCTCGACCTTGCCTGACATATCCATTTCTTTGACAAGATGATCGTATCCCCAGGCTCTCTCCTGGCGGCCGATATGATCTCCGCGGCCTTCCTCAATGTATTGCAGCGCAGGCCAACGCCCGCGCCGCATAAGACCGGGTGGGCCCATGCCCGCTGTCTTTCCCGGACCCAGCGACGGGAGCTTGAGGCAAGGGTTGTTTTTCATGTATGACCTCTCGTAATATCGAGACTCGTTTCTGCTCTTCTTTCATGGCTTCGAAGATGGCCACCTTTTCCTAGATCGTAAAATCCTTCCTGCATATGTTCTCATCATGTTCACCCCGTATGATACTGTCGATATCGATAAAATTGATGTGAACGCCTTCGGTGAGTTCGGTAATGCCCAACTCTTTGAGGGCATCCAACCTTCGAAAACCTGCAACAAGCTCGTTCGTCCCTTTTTTCACCACCATCGGCTGGAGCAATCCCAGATCGTATATTAACTGTTTCAAGAAGTCTATATCCCTCAAATTGATCCTGTGCCGTTTTCCGACAATGATATTGTGAATATTCATAGGCCTCCTTCAGCTTTTTCAGCATGTGGTTCAATGTACAATTTGTATAGGGGGTAAACATCGTTGGTCACGCGTTACAACCCGTACAAACTGGGAAATGGATCGCTTGCCCAGGACTAATAGGTGCATTCGGGAATCATATTGGCGAATGCCATTTCATCGTAGCGGCCTCTCGTGGCCCCGTGTGCCGCCTCTTTCGTCAGGACAGCCTAGATGAAACCATGTTTCGCAGGGAAGAAAGTAATAACGATTCACATTTCCTCTACCACTGCCGGCACGCCACATTATTATCCAGTGATCTTTCAAGGTCCTAAGGGAATCGATGCTCTTCCTTTTCGACATCCCTGGCATATCTGCTATCTGTACGATAGACAGACCAATGCTTTTTTTTAATATAAGCTGCCGGCTTTTTGTCATTTGCATGGGAATGCGAGATGAGTGAAAAAATACCGAAGAAACGAATGGTCCCAGATGGGCCATATAGTGATTCACGTAATGCCGGGCCATCTCTGCAATCCTAGGATCAGCAAACGTTTCATTATTTTTTGGCATTTTCCCCGGTATTTTATGTTTCACCCAACATTGAAGACACTAAGATCGACAGAATATTGCGTTCTCTTTTGTTGAGATCATATCCTGCAGCAAGATCAAACCCTGTTCTCGTCGATGGCACTGGTGATGCGTCAGCTAATGTGCCCTCAGCATGTGCGTCGGGGTCCTCAAGGTACCCCTATAAGACTTCATCGAAGTTTGATTCAAGATCATCCATATCGAGCAATTTCTCCATGTCACCGTGCGAATCCGACAGCGAAAATCGCCAACGCTGATCTTTTCTGGCAACCCTTTTCACCCTTTGCTCTATCCACAGACAAATATAGGACGCTATCTCACCCACCGATTTTTCCAGATCCAACCTGCCCTGCCGAGCGATCTGGATCAGCACGACCTTCGCATCCTGGATATAATCATCGATCTGATCGCCAACATATTGGCCCCCTATAGAGCCGTCTGAGAATTGCCTGACTATATTACCGATCGCTCCGCTCGAATAGAACTCCTCGACGATCTTCTGTTGACCGTGCACCCGTGCTTCTGGAATTAAACGGGCAAGGTTGTCGGCATCTGCGGAACGGAAAAAAGCCCTGACATAGATCGTCATAGCCTGCGTGCGCTCACCGCCTGTGTTTATCTATGATCTATTTTCCAGACCGATTATCATGCTGCACCCTCTTCCAGGGTATTGCAAGGATCTTCCGGATCTTTAGCGAATATGACAACCTTCGCCTTGCCATATTCCAGTAACACCAGGCGTTCTCTGAATCCCTTCGGGAACAACCGGGCTGCGACCGAGCACGGAATATTCACCTTTTCACGGGCTGTATTGAAAGCATCTCCCAAATGTTGAGGGGTCGGAGATCGATCTCTTTATCTGCTCGATCATGCCGGGCTCTAAATACTCTCCTACCAGCCGAACAAATCCTTCGACACCCCTGCCTTGAAAAGACCGAACACTTTCCCGTTCTTCATACAGACGGCTTCGAGCGCTCGTGACCGTGAGGTATGATGGCTTTAATGGACACCTAAGTTAAGGTAAAATACCAAACGGAGGTGTCAGGATGCAAAAGGTCCCAAGAGCTGTATTTACGAAGGAGTTCAAGGAAGAGGCCGTGAAGATGGTGATTGAT
>Ga0172382_10005486_pt1 | contig 18891 bp, 17 predicted proteins | sample Leawel138RmetaG_FD_122245 | JGI IMG/M metagenome (GOLD analysis project Ga0172382, IMG submission 122245) | Leachate microbial communities from a municipal landfill in Southern Ontario, Canada - Leachate well 138R metaG | ecosystem: Engineered > Solid waste > Landfill > Unclassified | place...
ACGCTGAATTAAATGCAGAGTGTTCCGCCGCCGCCTTTATCCAAGCTGAAGAGGCGATGCACGACTGGCAAGAGCGCTGGAACACCTTAACTGCAGACAGTGCGCAACCCCGCAGCGAAGCGCAAGTGCAGCGCACACGGATTGATCAGCTGGAGCAAAATACTCAGCGCTTAAGCACCCGTCAGCAACGTTTGCACGATGAACAGCAAGGCCTGCAAAACGATCCACACGCTGAGTCGCTGGATGAGTTGCAAGATCGCACCGATGAAGCCCAAGCGCAGTTGGATGAGTTATCAGCCACTCAGCAATTACAAGCCGCGCAGCTGCAGGACACGCAAGAACAGCTCAGCGCAAAGAACCAGCAACAGCAGCAGGTACAAGGCCAATTGCAACGCTTACAAGGTCGTATTTCTGCCTTAGAAGCGCTGCAGCAGGCCGCTCTGAACCCTGAACAAGGCGTACAAGAGTGGCTGGAAAGCCAGCAGTTACAGCAACAACCGCGTTTGCTCGAAGGCTTGCGCGTGGAAGCAGGCTGGGAGTTAGCAGTAGAAACTGTTTTGGCGGCGGACTTACAAGCCGTGCAGATTGACAGCTGGACTGATCTGGATCTGAGTGGCTTACACAGCGGTCATTTGCGACTGGTCAGTGATAGCGCTGCCGTTACTCCGGTCAAAAACAGTTTGCTGAATAAAGTGTCGGCCTCGTCATTGGATGTATCGCCGTGGTTAGCTCAGGTGTATGCCGTTGAGACCTTAGATGAGGCATTGCAGTTGCGCCCGCAGTTAAACAGCGGCGAAAGCGTGGTCAGTAAAGATGGTTATTGGTTGGCCGCGCACTTTTTAACCATGCAGCGTGGCGATGAATATAGCAGTGGTGTGCTGGCACGTGCACACGAGCTGGAAGAGTTGCTGTTAACCGTTGCTGAACTGGATGAGCAACAGCACGCCTTAGCCGATCAACTGCAGGATCTGCATAGCAGCCGCCAAACCGTGCAAGAGCAAAGCGAGCAGTTACGTCGCGATGAGCAAGGCGCACACCGTGCGTTAAGTGAATTAAAAAGTCAGCTCGCGGCCAAGTTAGCGCGCGTAGAGCAGCTGCAATTACGCCGCACCGCAATTACCGCCGAGCTGGTTGATGTGAGCGAACAGCAGCAAATCGAAGCCGAACAGATCGCTGAAGCGCGCTTATTACTGCACGATGCGCTGGATAATATGGCCGCCGCTGAACAAAGCCAGCAGCAATTGCAGGCTGAGCAAGGCCAATTACGCAGCCAGTTTGAGCAGTTACGCCAGCAGGCGCAGCAAGATAAAAATACCCAGCATCAGCTGGCGCTGCGCATCAGTACCTTAAGCACGCAACAGCGCTCCACCGAGCAGGCGTTACAGCGTTTAGAGCAACAATTTGCCCAAGCCAATCAGCGCCGCGAACAGCTGAATCTCAACTTAGCAGAAGGCGAGTCGCCGATTGATGAGTTGCGTGCGCAGTTAGAAGAATTATTGCAAACCCGCTTAGCCACCGATGATGAGCTACGCGCGGCCCGCAGCGCCTTAGAAAATGCCGATACCCAGATGCGCGAGGCCGATAAACAACGCAGCCAAGCGGAGCAACGTGCGCAAACTGTGCGTGAACAACTTGAGCAGCAGCGCTTAGGCTTGCAAACCTTAACTGTGCAAAAAGATACGCTCAATCAGCAACTGCAAGCGCTCGAGTTGGATGTGCAGCACGTGCTTGAGCAGTTACCCAGCGATGCCGAGCACAGTGTCTGGGAGCAACAACTCAGCGCAGTGGCCACACGTATTGAGCGCTTGGGCGCGATTAACCTCGCGGCGATTGAAGAATACCGCCAGCAGTCCGAGCGCAAAAACTATCTGGATGCGCAAAACGATGATCTGGTTGAAGCGCTGGACACCTTAGAAAACGTCATCCGCAAAATTGATAAAGAAACCCGTAATCGCTTTAAAGAAACCTTTGATTTAATCAACAGTGGTTTGCAAGAGCTGTTCCCGAAAGTCTTTGGCGGCGGCCATGCCAGCTTAGAAATGACCGGCGATGACTTGCTCAGCACCGGCGTCGCCATTATGGCGCGCCCACCGGGTAAGAAAAACAGCACCATTCATTTACTCTCTGGTGGTGAAAAAGCACTGACTGCGTTGGCCTTGGTGTTTGCCATCTTCCAGCTCAATCCCGCACCCTTTTGCATGCTCGATGAAGTCGACGCACCCTTAGATGACGCCAACGTCGTGCGCTATTCACGCTTGGTTAAAGAGATGTCGGAGAAGGTGCAATTCATCTACATCACCCACAATAAAGTCGCCATGGAGTTGGCTGATCAATTGCTCGGCGTGACCATGCATGAGCCAGGTTGCTCAAGGTTGGTGGCGGTGAATGTGGAAGAGGCTGCGGCGTTGGCGGAGAGTTAGAAGAGTGAATGATATTGAGGCTGGTTGTTTGTACAGCCTATTTTATAGGTGTGTATTTATATGATTATTTGTCAGATTAAGACGACCTGTTTATCTTTATTTATTATATTTAAAGATAAATAAATAAATTAGTTATAAAGTGCTCTATTAATGTGGTCTGCATGCCGCAAACAGGATAGTAGGCATGCTTGATTTGAACCTATGGATTCTCTGGCCTTTTTTGAAAAAATCTTTTAAATACAGATGCTTATATTCATTAATCGTAATTAGCTCTTTGTTTCAAAATGAGCATGCTTACTAATAAGCTGTTAGCAATCAATAGGAGAGAATCGTTGGCAAAGAGAGATCCAAACAAGACGGCCCGTAACAGGATGATTGAAGCTATTAAAGTCAAACTGAGAGAAATGTTGCCGGAAGTTATTAAAGAAACTGGGTTTAACAATGAGCAATCCCTAAATGCGAAAATAGGGAGTAAGAACGATGAGTTCTTTGACCTCAAAAATGATGTGATTCACAGTCAGGAGGAGTTTGTCTCCCGATGGCTAGAAGGTTTAAAGAGAAGTGCTTTGGAATACGGAGTTGCATCGCATTTTTCGATTTGGGACCTCTTAAAAAAGCATAAAAAATTTAGAGAATATACGGTTCTGTTTTTAAAGCGATCTTATCTCAAGCATTTCGAAGAGCTTTCTAAAAATCGTCCAGAGATTGAGGAGGCCGAGCTATGGATAGGCCAAGAAAACGCGAATTACGGTCTTCTTGTTAGCCCACGGTTCAGGGCAGGGGCTTGGGAGAACGACAAGAGCGAAATCAGAGCTTTTGCCAAAGCGTATTGGACTATCGGGCACGTGATGTCTACAGGGCTGGTTATTCCTGGCAAAGACAAGATTTTTAAGTTTAGTGATGTCGAGCAATACCTTTTGTTCTTTCAAGATACTCTAGTCCGAAATTCTGGGTCGAAGTATGAATACGAGATAGCTGGACACTATTGTGACTATGTCCGAATGCAAAAAGATCCAAATCAAGTTCCTCTTCTAATCCCGGAGTTTAGGTATGCAGGATTAGAAAAGAAGCATGTATACCGGTTAGATTTTCTTGTGATAAACCCGTATACCCTGGATAAGATTGGATTCGAACTCTCGCCTTGGTCTACACACGGCTATCTCTCGAAAGTCAAAGAGTTAACTCAGAAAAAGATCAACGAGATGGCTGCAGACAACTTTGCAAAAGAAATGAAAAAGCATCGTTCCTATTTCAAAGAGCATTCCGTCATGTGTCTTATATACACAGATGATGAACTAAAGGACACGAAGAAGCTTTTCGACGAGGAGATTTTGCCGCTTCTCATGCCTGAAAAGACACAGGTCCAACTTTCTTTCCAGATAATGGAGGAATTCTTTAATGCTTAACACAGCTGCCAGTAGGTTGTTGCTTGCTAACAATGCCAAGCACGGCGACGGCTTTTTCGTTGCGGCTTTGCCTCCACTACAAAGCCGCGCGTGTTGGCGGCGTTAGGTGCATGGGAGATAACATGTCAAATTTAGAAAATAATTATGAAGAATGGAAAGAAATACGCTCTCGAATCGACTCAATATCTAATGCAGTGTTTATTATCTCTGGTGGTGCGCTATCCCTATCTATCAGTGTTCTGCTAAGCAACAAGGCTAGCGGGTTAATATCACCTACAGCCGCTTGTAAAGCAGCATCGGCGTGGTATTGGCTCTTGGCCTCTGTGATAATATTTTTACTTCTCAAAGCTAAATTAATTTTGCAGTCTTATATGCTGCAATTCCATACTGAATTTGTAAATCGGCATATTTACAAGTTCAATTATTTAGGTTGGGCTGTTGGTATCGCTGGGTTTATTGCTTTTGTAGTTGGGTTTATTCAGCTTGTTAATGTTGCTGTTTTGGTAATAAGCACCTAAAAAGTTGCTAAATTTTTACGGCCGCAAAAGTTCGGTTCGAAACGGGATAACTGCGTATTGCTTCAGCTGTCTACTAGCAAAGTGTTAACTTCTATTTCGATTATTGGAAGTTATTCAATAAAGGAAAGAAATGAGTAAATTTAGGCAGTACCTTAAGAAAGCTGTAGAGAATGTAATAAGTCACGGCGATACTGATATTTTTCCATTTCCGATAGAGAATATCCTTTTCAAAGATAAGAAGACTGAAACAATAGATTTATTAGAGATTATTCACAAAAATTTCGACTCATATCTTACAGAGTACCCACTTCTTCATGAACGATCTCTTCAAGCGGTTGGTTATTATGGGTTTAGGTATGGCACACAACTAGATCCGTTCTGGAATGCATATCTGTTAGCGCAAGTGATCGCTATCTCTGACGACATTGAGAAAGCAAGGGTTCCGCTATCAAGAAACAAAGTATATTCTTATCGTTATAATTACGACAAAGAAAAACATAGTCTTTTCGATAAAGAATATAATTGGTCGGCATTTAACAAAAGAGCAACAGAACTTGCAAGAGATTATAAAGTAGTACTCAAATGTGATATTTCAAATTTTTATCCTAGTGTTTATCATCATAGGATCGAAAATGCGCTAAAAAAGGCAAGTTCTAATACTGAGTCGATTAGTCGAACACTGAAAATTTTAACAAAGATATCAAAAGGTGTTTCTTACGGACTCCCTGTTGGAGGGCCTGCGGCTAGAATATTAAGCGAATTACTATTAAATAGAACTGATAGGCTATTGCTTTCTGAAGGGATAGAATATTGTCGATATGCAGATGATTATATAATATTTTCAAACTCTGTTGAAGAAGCATATGGACAGCTAATATTTATTAGTGAAAAACTACATGAAAATGAAGGTTTAGCAATACAGAAGTCTAAGACTCAAATTATGAGTTCCAAAGAATTTTTAGCACTATCTGAGTTTGGAGATACAAGTGAAAAATCAGAGTCTGACGAGCAAGAATTTAATTTCTTGAAATTAAGATTATTTTATGACCCTTATTCTCCTACGGCAAATGAAGATTATGAAGAGTTAACAAGTGAACTTTATAAATTTGATATTGTTGGAATGCTTGTTAATGAAATAAATAAAAGTAGAATTAATCAGGCTTTAACACGAAGACTTATAAATTCGATTAAATATCTAAATAATACACAGAAGAAAGCAGCGGTTTATTCTATTTTTTCTAATAATGAAGATAAAAAATCCAATCTTGATATTCTTTATCCTGTGTTTCCTTCAGTTATGATTTTAACTAGAGCAATTATTTCTGAATTAGATGATGAAACAAAAGAAATGGTTTTCTCTGAGCTTAGAAGGTTGTTACGTAATGATTCATATATAACTCAAGTGCCTGTCAATCTTTCGTATGCTGTTAGAATACTTGCCCAAGATAAGTCAGAAGAGTCAGACTTTGTCCTTTCTAAAGCATTCAAAGAAGAAGATAACCCCATCATAAGAGCTGATATTATTCTAGCAATGGCACAAAAAGATTGTGACTTTTGGGTTTCGGATAAGCTGAAAAGTTACGGATCATTAAGCCGTTGGGAAAAAAGATCATTACTAATTGCATCATATATACTGAAAGATGAAGGTGAGCATTGGAGAACTAAGGTTAAAAAAGAGTTACCAGAAGTAGATCTATTATTGCTTGACTGGTTTTCAGGAAGATTCAGTAATAATGATTGGGGCGTCGTATTGTGATAACTGCTACTCAATTATCTAGAAATTATCCTTCTTTATGGAAACGCATATTTCCATTTTTAAGTAGACTTGTTAGAAAATTTAACCTTCAAAAAAATAGCTTTGATGATCAAATGCTTTCAATAATTGATTCGTCAAGAAGAGCTCTGGTCAATGAAATTGGATTCAAGATCTTCGAAGAGCTAGTATCAAGTACTATATCTGACCCTGATTCTATCAATAAAAAAAAGCTCAGAGATATTATTGAAAGTACATGTGAATACATTTCTATACTTGAGAGAGTTGACGAAAAGCTTGAGCTTGATACTGATGAACTACCAGAAGCATTTAATATTGCTAGAAGAACTTTACGCTATTTTAATTTATATGAAAAAGGTTCAATATTAGATGTTTCCCCTTTTTTTTCGGGCTGTGGAATAGTCTCAGATTGTTATGGTGATGTATTAGTTGGAGATACATTGTATGAAATTAAGTCTGGTGAACGAGAATTTAGAATATCTGATTTAAAGCAGCTTTTAATTTATATCACCTTAAATTTTTCTATGCGCAACACAAACATTTCAAATGTGGCAATATTAAATCCAAGACTTGGAATATTTGTAAAAATAACAATAAAAGAGTTTTTAGAATTATCTTCCGGAAAAAGTACAATTGATACATTTAATGAGCTTATAAATTTTTTCGATAACACTGATGACTTTAGATAAGAAGTTAACAGGGCCAAGTAATCTGACTCTGCGAACTGTCACCTTTTGGCCTACAAACGCACAAAATATGCCAGCTTTCTACGCAGTTATTTGCCGCGTTAGGCATCATTCATGACTCCGAGTGTTTTTGTACTTGCGTTCTTTTTGTACGGGATAATTGTCTATGTCACCAAGAGAGCACTTTATCCATTTGACAAGGAGTTGCTCTCAAGTCCTATTGCTGAGTGGCAGTGTGGGCATGAACATGCACTTATTGTTAGTCCCGATTATTGGTGGGCATTTCGCTTCAAATCACGTATTAAGGGCAGAGTTCCAAATGCCTGCATGAAGGAAGTACTAAAGTCATATGTAGAGACAAATAATAAATTTAATTTATTATTTAGTATTGTCTTGGCAATTGTTTGTTTGGTTCTCTATTGTTTTATACCAAGTTTTCTGCTGTCACAAACATTGTTTGCGACTGCTGTAATACGTTTTTTCTCGCGGAGCTATGAGATTGCTTATGCTTTTGGTTGCGACGTCTTCCAGTTGCATGAGTCCTCTACGGGACTAAAGAAACATGAGCGAATTCGCTTGGCGCTTTTTAGTTATTTCGAAATATTTTTTTATACTGCGGCGGCATACACTACGTTGCCAACAATAGATTCTGCATCCCAGGCAGTTACATTGGCTTTGAATGTCGGAACCCTTACAAACGTTGGATATGCCTTTGCTGAATCTGGGGCATCGTTCGTAACAAACATTATATTTGTTCAGGTCTTCGCCACGCTGAGTTTGGTTGTGCTTAGTCTGGCAGCATATCTATCAAGGAACGAAAATACTTAACAGTTTTCTCAAGGTGAACGTTCCGAGTCTGTGGCCCTCAACTGAGATAGCGTTACGCGCAGTCCCTTAGCAAAGGATTAGGTTATTAGACACTTATTATATGCATAAAAATATTGCAAAGGAGAGTTATGACGGTTGTTGTTTCTTGGACTAGAAAAACTAAAACGGGTCGTGAGCTGTGGGTAATGTCAGACAGTAGGCTTAGTGGTGGAAAATGTTGGGATTATGGCCCGAAGGTATTCGGGATGGGTCGAAGTGATGCGGTAGTGGCGTTTGCAGGTGATACAGCGTGGAGCTACCCTTTAATTGCACAAATCACATCTTACGTAGAGTCATTTGTGAACTTGCGAGAACGAGCGATAGATTTCATTGATGCACGAGAAAAAATAGTTCAGGTGCTTAACGAATCACTTAGTTTTGTTTTCGATGCAGTAGATCCATCATTAGAAGTACCAGATTGCACATTCATTTTTGCTGGTTATTCTGCCCGAAAAAAAGACTTTATTCTTAATAAAATAGTTTTCAACTCTAAGTGCAGAAAGTTTGAAATTAGGCCTTCAAAAAAAATCAACGGTGAGTTACTAGCTGTAATCGGTGATAAGGGGCCTGTAAGCGCCATTTCTCGTAGCGTATCCGGAAAAGTAAAAAAGTACATTGGTACTGATTTTAAACTTGATATGATTCCATCTGAAGCATTTTTCAATGTGCTTTCATCTAAACGCTTTCGGGAAATTGGTGGGGCTCCACAATTAACTAAGATATACCAAACTATGAACCAACAACACTTTGGTGTTTATTGGCCTCCTGAGTTACCAAATGAGGAACAGAAAATCTATCTTCGCGGTCGTGAACTAGGGAAGTATGAGGTTCTGGACCATCCATGGGTGTTTGATCCATCAAAAGGCCAATTTTATTGGCATGACTTTTCTCCAGATGAGATGCGAGCTAAAGCAAATGCCGAAAATAAACTAGGTACTTTGCCGTATATAAAAGCCTAACAAAGTATTTAAGAGTAATTCCCAGCGCTTGGCATTCACAGTTTAAGGTTGGGTTTCGTGTTTACTGTACAATGCTTTAGGTTAGGTGGTTGCGTTGCTCACACCTTAATTAGGCATTATGAGTCCAAACCATCCCATGTTTAATGATCTTCAAATTAATGGACTGAGATCTATAGCAGTTTCTATTTTGCAATCGAGGCGGTGGAATGAGCTTCCGTGGTCTGACGCATTGAGCGGTGCCTATCCCCTCAAGCCGAGCAATTCAGATATCGAGATGGAGCTGGCGTTGCTGCAGTAAAAAGCGACTCGTATTCTGCAGGGAGGTGCATTGGAAGATGAGTATCGCAATGAGGACGAGCACGTTCGTATGATCTATCTTGAGTCAGCATTAACATTCAGCTTGTATCGTACTAATGAGAGCTTATAACAAGTCAGTGATGTTCGTTTCAGTGCTGTGTATTTCAGTCAGTCAGGCTGTCTGCGCTGGGCGCGGCCTACTCTATACCGAAGTGTTATGTCCTATAAGAATATGCTGAAAACCGGCGAATAAAATAAACTAGAAGAGCTATTGAGACTGGCAGTAGACGAGCCAGCACATAGGCCGGATTTTTGCTCGGTATTGCTTGACCGGAACATTGCTGCAGACCAATCATTGAAATTGGTATTTCGCATAAAAGGAAACACAATGAAAAAAATCTTACTGGCTATTGGGCTTGTCGTGCTTGTTCCCTTCGCATCTGCAGCTGAGCCGTTTTGCAAAACTAACAGCATTCATCCAATCGATGCTCAACTTGAACGCGAGATGAATGCCAGTGGTGGCGTTACAGAACATATGCGCAATGCTCAAAACAGAGCTTATGAACAATGGGATAGAGAACTAAATATTGTATATAAGGAGTTGATGGGGCATCTGTCTGCTGAAGAGAAGGACTCGTTGAGAAAAGCACAAAAAGCATGGCTGGTGTTTCGTGATGCTGAGACTGAGTTTTTTTGGTCTGAGAGCATTTCTGGCGGTGGTACTTTGCAACCTATTACAGTGTCTGGGTACAGTTTAGACTTGGTTAAGACGCGCGTTTGCCAACTTAGCAATTTTATTCCTGCCGATGGAGATGGTGGCTGGTCAGTAGAATAAGCATGGTTCGCTGCGATTTTAAAAGAGGCTAATTGCTGTAAAAGGGTGCTGAGCTGGTTTAAATATTTGGAGGCAATAAACGCGACTGGATCAGTACGGGTACTCGCGGCATACTGGTTAAACTAAACCCATCACTCTTGGAGGGCTGCCATGAATATTTCATCTGTTGGCCATTCTTTTGCAACTCAGGCTTATGCAAGGCGTTCGGAACCGGACGCAGTGGATAATGTCGAGGGTAAAAAGCAGCAGGCAGAACTAGCAGTATCTTCTGAGCAGCTTAAAGAGTTGCAGCAGCTCAAAGCGCGTGATCGTGAAGTGCGTGTTCATGAAAGGCGCACTTGAGTGCTGCCGGTGGCTTGGCAACGTCTGGAGCCACTTTCACTTATCAACGCGGGCCTGATGGTGGCAGTTATGCCATTGGTGGTGAGGTCAAGATTGATACGTCGGCCGGTCGTAATCCGGAAGAAACCATCCGCAAGGCACAAACGATTCGTGCCGCCGCTCTCGCTCCAGCTGAACCTTCAGGCCAAGACCATGCAGTGGCTGCCCAAGCGACGCAAATGGAAGCCCAAGCGCGTGCTGAGCAAGCTGCTGCTGTTGATAGCGATGATGAGCAAGAGCAAGACATTGTTGCTGAGAGCTCAGAGCCAAACACTGAAAAAGGCCAAGCGGCCACTGAGCAGTACCAAAGTGTTGCCGCGGAGTTCAAGAATGACTCGCAGCTGCAGGTATGGGCGTAGCTCAGTCGTCTGCGTTTTTAGTGTTCAGTGATTACCCTGATTGACTGCTCTGCAATATAAGCTGCAGCAGTGCTTGAGAGCTACTCCGGCATAATCGGCCAGTCGACATAATCCACTACATCTAATGGCTGCGGTTTCGTATCGCATTGCCAGTGTTTGATATAGCGGCGCTCTGGATCGTACTCTTGGGTTTGTTTGTCGAGATTAAAGTGGCGTCCGCCGCGCGGATCTTTACCGACACCGGCCAGGTATTGCCAGTTGCCCCAGTTAGAGGCGACGTCGTAATCAAGCAGTTGTTGCTGGAAATAGGCGGCACCATAACGCCAATCCACCGCGAGCTCGTTGACTAAACAGCTGGCAACAATTTGTCGGCCACGATTTGACATAAAACCGGTGGCATTCAATTCTTTCATACAGGCATTCACCAGTGCGTAGGGCGTTTCGCCGTTGCACCACTTTTTAAAGCGTGCGCTGTAATAGCTGGTTTTAGGCTTATGTTCGGCTTGGCCTTGAAAGCTAAATAAGCGCGCCTGTTGCTGCAGTGCCGACCATTGGAAATACTCACGCCACAAGAGCTCAAAACCAATCCAATAGGTTGAATCATTTGCGCCCTGTTGCGCCTCATACTCTTTTAATTGCTGCCATAGATAGCGCGGCGATAGATTACCCAGCGCTAAAAAAGGACTGAATTTGCTTGAGCTGTCCCAGCCATCTAACTGATTGCGCGTGAGCTTATAGCTGCTGGGCGCTGCGCTGGAAAAATAATCGTGCACATGGGCCATGGCGTGGTGTTCACCGCCTTTGAAAGGATTATCCGCTGTGCTTGGCGTCACGTATTTTTGTGCGAAGTCTTGCAGGGTTAAACCTTGTGAATAGGGCACTTGGATGGACTGCGGTAGCCTACTCAGTGCATCGCCTACCGGCTGCACGGCAATTTTATGATACTCAACATGCTTTCTAAAGCTGGAAAAGCTATTGAGATGTTGTGGGGTTAAGGCTAATTGTTCAGGCTTAAACAGTGTGTGGTTCCAAGTGGAAAAACAACGCACCTGCGGCAGGTGTTCTTCGATAACCTGCCAGGTTTTTTGTTCATACCAGCCCACAGGTTTAGAGCGCACCACAGCATCGATCTGCTGCTCGGCAACAAAGCGGCACACTGCGCTGGCAGGTTGCCCTTCTAAAATAATCAGACGATGACCTAAGGATTTTAATTGCTGCTCAAGATCGAATAAGGACTGATAAATAAAGCGTATTCGCTGTGCGCCGATGGCTTTATGTTGATAATTGTTCGGACCCAGATCGTGGGGGTTGATGACATAAATAAAGGCAATGGATGCGTAATGGTTGCAGGCCCAGTTGAGGGCAAGGTTATCTTGTAAGCGCAGATCATCGGTGAACCAGAAGGCGACTTTTTTGGGCATATTCGACATGTGCAGTGTCCTTGGTCGGCTCGTATGGCACAGAGCGAATGAGGGTTTTTAAGGTCAAGCGGTAACAGTAAATCAACTGAGACTACTTTATCCACCTGTGGCACATTCTTAAAGAGCGCAGAGTAGGGCTGTCGTGTGTTTTTAGTTTAATATGAGATTAATTCTCAATATACAAACTCAATCATACGGGTGAAATGATGCACGGCGAATACAAAGTACCGGGTGGTAAGTTAGTGGTGGCAGACGTTGAAGTGCACGATGGCTGTTTAAGCCAAGTGAGTATTTCGGGTGACTTTTTCTTAGAGCCAGACACCGCTTTAATCCTGATTAATCAAGCCTTGATGGGTTTGCCTAGCACCGCGAGCCAGCACGTATTAGCGACTGCTGTGGCAGATGCCTTAGATGCTGACGTGATGATGTTTGGCTTCTCTGCAGAAGCAGTGGCCATTGCCGTACGCCGTGCTTTGGGCAAGGCCAGCAGTTGGCTTGATCACTCATTTACCCTGATTCCACCAGTGACTTTACCCGCAGTCATGCATGTGGCTTTAGACGATGTAATGGCTCACTCCGTTGCTCAAGGTTTACGCGGACCGACCTTGCGCTTTTGGGATTGGGATGATTCGGTGGTGGTGATTGGCTATTTTCAATCGGTCAAAAATGAAGTGGATATGGATGCGGCTCAGTCCAATGATGTGCAAGTGGTGCGCCGAATTACTGGCGGCGGGGCGATGTTTATGGAGCCGGGCAACTGCATTACTTATTCGCTCACGGTGCCCACCTCAATCGTAGATGGCATGAGTATTGAGCAGTCTTATAAGTTTTTAGATACGTGGGTGCTGGAAGCCTTAGTCGAGGTCGGGATTAAAGCGCACTATCAGCCGCTCAATGATATTGCCTCTGAGCAGGGTAAAATCGGTGGCGCGGCGCAAAAGCGTTTTGGTAATGGCGTCTTAGTGCACCATGCAACTTTGGCATATGACATTGATGCCGACAAAATGCTGCAAGTGTTACGTATCGGTCGTGAAAAGCTTTCGGATAAAGGCACGACCAGTGCCAAGAAGCGGGTTGATCCCATGCGCAGTCAAACTGGCTTAAGTCGAGCGGCGATTATTGAGGCCTTTATCAGTCACTTCACTAAAATCCATCAAGCCGCAGTCGGGGACTATTTGCCAGAAGAGCTCGCCAGCGCTAAGGCGCTCGTCACTGAAAAATTCCTAACTGAGGAATGGCTCTACAAAGTGCAGTAGGTGATAAGCACAGGTTCTAATCAGGTCAAGCAGCGCGATAATATTATCGTGCGCCACTGTACTCAGCATTCGCTTAAGATTGACCACGCGAGGGTTCACAACTCATAATCTAGCTTCCAATGTTTTTAAGCGAATCGGATAATAATAAAATATGCTTTTAGACATTCACACACTGTTGGTTGCGGTGGCATTGGTCACGGCATTTTGCGCGGGCGCCAGATTTTTACTTTGGCGGATGCATTTATCTATCCCGGGGTTAGGTCGTTGGGCCTTGGCCGGTGGTACTACTGTCATCACTTTTGCCTTGATCTTTTCCTATGGGACGTTTCATTGGCAGCTATCTTTATCCATCGCACAATTATTTATCATCATTGCTCTGGTGCTGAGTTGGGATGGTTTTCGACGCTTCCTTGATAAGCCGCCTTTAACACCCTTGATTTTAGTTGGTATTGCGGGCATCGGGTTGATTTGGGTTGTAATAGCACAGGCCTACTATTCAATCGAAGTTAAGGCCGCCAGTAATGCTGCAATAGTGGCGGTCTTGTCAGTATTGATTGCCCGTGATTTGCTCATCTCTCCTAAACAAAACACCCCTGCGGTACGCATCACCGGATGTGTTTATGCCATCAATGCCGCTATTTTTTTGCTCCGCGCCATTGTTGCTCATAAAAACCCAGAAATAGTCGATCCAGTGAACCCCAATGGCGTCGCGGCTTTTATGTTGCTTTGGTTGTTGTGTTCAATTATTGCCATCACGCTTGGGATGGTGTTGATGACCGCCGAGCGCCTCCAAGCAGATCTCAATAATCAAGCGAATCATGATCCCTTAACCGGTGCACTTAATCGCCGCTCCTGTGATTTGCTGTATGACAAGGCCATCGCCCACGCTCGGCGCCACCAGCTCCCGCTAAGCGTGTTAATGATGGATCTCGATGAGTTCAAAAAAGTAAATGACAGTTTAGGTCATGATCTGGGTGATAAGGTTTTGTGCCGCTTTGTTGCTGTTGCGCAGAAAATACTCAGGGAGGACGATATGTTTTGTCGCTTTGGCGGTGAGGAGTTTGTGGCTTTATTGCCAAACACTTCAGCAGAGGCGGCGTTAGTCGCAGCCAATCGGTTGCGTAATGCTTTTGAAATAAATTCAGCCTTAATCGAAACTAAAAAACCCCATCAGCCTTTTGCATTGACTGTCAGTATCGGTATTGCCGAGCTGCAACCCGATGAGGTTTTCGAAAGCCTTCTTCGTCGTGCCGATAGCGCTTTGTATCGGGCCAAAGATAATGGGCGTAATCGTTGCGAGATTGCCGGATAAAGACGTCTCAATTTCTGCCAATTGATAGTGATTTGATCGGCTAAGAGGGCTTTATAGCCTAGCGCAAAGCCTGAGTAGTACAAGAATTCAGCTTCAGTTAAGCGCTAGCAGTGATAATTTTAGTTTCAGATTATCCTTGTAAGGAATTTAAAATGGATACCCGAGGCTTGCTTGATCAACTACTAGGCGCCGGAAAATCATTACTTAACAAAAGCGGAGTGACCACTCCCGACGGGAACATCAGCGACTATGGCAAGGGCGCGGCTACGGGTGGATTGATTGGTCTGCTGCTGGGCAGTAAAACAGGTCGCAAGCTGGCGGCTTACGGCGGTCTTGCCGCTTTGGCTGCTATGGCGTGGCGTGCTTATAATAAAAAGCCCTCCGCAGCGACCTCTAGCGTCTCGCCGCTATCATCGGTAAACAGTCAGGCTGAGAGTCGAGTCGTACTGCGTGCGGTTTTGGCGGCGGCGCGGGTTGATGGTCATATCGACAAACGTGAACGTGCTCTGATCGATCAAGAGATTGCTCGCTGTGGTGGTGATGCGTCGTTACGAACCTGGATAGAGACGCAGCTGAGCGCGCCGCTGGACCCGCAGGCGATTGCCAGCGAAGTAGCGGGAGACCCACTACTGGCCAGCGAAGTTTATCTGGCTAGTGTGTTGGTGATTGGCAGTGCCGATTTTCTCGAGCGTAGCTATCTTGACCGCCTTGCCGAGCATCTCAATTTGGATGCAGAGCTGCAACAACGCCTAGAGAGTGAAGCGATTAGCGGTCAAGTCTATTTAGCCGCGCGCTAGGGGTATGGCAAGCCTAGTGACGACATGAGTCGCTCAGCGTTGGTAATTTTCCCGCGTATTACCGACTGCCTCAGCAAACCTGTTAGATTAAAACTGATGCTTTAATTTAAAACAAAAGGTGATGCACATGAAAATTACTATGGAAATAGATATGAGCCCAGAAGAAGTCAGAAAAGTGATGGGCCTGCCTGATGTTGAACCCATGCAAAAGGAATTGATGGCAAAGATGCAGGAGAAAATGAATACCTATGTCGATGAAATGAGCGATCCTGAAATGTTTATGAAGCGCATCATGCCGATGGGCATACAAGGTATGGATCAGGTTCAGGAGTTCTTTTCGCGCTTTGCTAATGCGGCTGCAGATAAAAAAGACAATAAGTCTTAGGGTAAAAACGCTTAAAATGAAGGGTCGATACCAGCCTATCGGACGTCATTCCGATAGGCTCTGAGTGCTTATCCAACTTTATGATCGCTCGTATTATTGGACGACTCTGCAGTTAATGCTTGATAACTCATCCGACAAGGCACTGTCTCTATGACCGAATTCAAACCACTTGCTGGTCTATCATTGGATCGACTTAGCACTATTGAAAGCCACATTGATCGCCACTATATCCAGCCTGGAAAATTGCCCGGTACCCTGACACTGGTCGCCCAACGAGGTGAGATTGCCTATATAAAAGCGCAGGGGCTGATGGATGTTGAGCGCAATAAGGCGATGTGTCGGGATACTATTTTTCGCATCTATTCCATGACCAAGCCAATCACCTCGATTGCCATGATGCAGCTTTACGAGCAAGGGCGGTTTTTGCTGGACGATCCGGTGCACCGCTATATTCCGGCATGGAAAAATCTGCAAGTTTACAAAAGTGGTGTCTACCCTGATTTCATCACCACACCTGCAACCCGCGTCATGACCATTCGTGACCTGCTCACGCATACGTCAGGACTGACCTACGGATTTATGCAGCGCACCAACGTAGACGCGGCCTATCGCCAATTGGGACTTGATGGTAGCGAGGGTTTAACTTTAGAGAAACTGGTTAGCCAGCTGGCGGAACTGCCGTTAGAGTTTTCACCGGGTACGGCCTGGAATTATTCCGTTGCTACGGATGTGTTGGGTTATCTGGTGCAAATACTGGCCGATCAACCCTTTGACGAGTATCTACGCGAGCGTATCTTAGAGCCTCTGGGTATGCTCGACACCGGCTTTCAGGTGGCTGATGCTCAGCTTGAACGTTTTGCTGCCTGTTATCAGTATCAGCCTAGCAATCAGTTTAAGCTGCAGGACGATCCAGCGACATCAGCTTTCCGCCGCAAAGGAACCTTTCTGTCTGGCGGCGGTGGGCTGGTCTCGACCATTGACGATTATTTCCATTTTGCCCAAGCGCTTTGTCAAGGCGGGGCGTTGCAGGGACAGCGGATTATTGGTCGCAAAACACTCGAGTTCATGCGCAGCAACCACTTACCCGGTCATCAAGATTTGCCCAGTCTCTCCGTCGGATCGTTCAGTGAAACACCTTACGCTGGGAGTGGCTTTGGCCTAGGCTTTTCGGTAAAGACTGACGTTGCTAAATCTCAGATCAACGGGTCGGTTGGCGAATACGGTTGGGGTGGTATGGCGAGTACCAATTTCTTTATCGATCCGGTCGAGGAGCTGGTGATGATTTTCATGACGCAACTTATTCCCTCATCGTCCTACCCCATCCGCCAAGAATTGCGGGCTATAGTGAATGGCGCGTTGATATAAAAGGTACCATTGCCTGGTTGCGGTTTATATCAATGCGCTTTTTTTAGCCTCTGAGTCAATCTTTCTTACTGCGAAAACAATACTTACAGCCTCAATAAGTAACGCGCTTATTAGCGACTGCCCAACGTATCTTCTGCTAATGCAGCAGCCAGCTGTTCACTCACTTGATCCCACGCGGCTGCTAAGGTGCGCACTAAGGCGGGGTAACCGTCAGCGGGTAGAGGCTGCTCAATCCTAAAGTTTTTTTGCTTGAGTAGCTGTCCGCTTTCGCCTAACAACAGCCATTGACCTTGCACGATTGCCTTGCCGTTATAGCTGCCCTGAAAACCATTGACGCTGACTCTGACTTCGCGCTGCGCTAAGCCGGCTTGCAATGGCTGGCCTTTAGCGACGATTTGCGCCTGCGGTAGGCTTAAGGTGAGCCGCTGCTGCAGTTGCTGTTGTAACTGGATGCCAATGTCCTCAGCCCATAGGTGCTGGCGCGCCTGATACACTTCAATATCATTGAGCTCCATCACTATGCCTTCATTATCCAGTAAACCGGTGAGGCGAATCGGTGCGATGGCCACAGCTAAGGCGCTGGAATACTCTTGCTCAGGGGCGCTGGCGGGCAACATATAGCTGCTGGGCTGAGCTGTTTTGCTGGCACAGCCGGCAATCAGCAACAGGGTGACTCCTGCGAGTAGAGCGCGCGAGCCAGTTAATGCGACTCGGTGAATCAGTGCACAAAAACTCATGGTTTAGCCCTCGGTTGTGGGTCTTCAGTTAGCTTCTTATTGAAAATAAGCGCATTCGGCTGATCGCTTAAGGTACGGATCACCGGCTGCATCTCTTGCATCAGTTTTTCTAAGCGAGATAAGGTTTGCGTGAGCTCGTTATAGCCTTGTGAATCGGGCGCAAAGCCGTTCAAGGTATCGCGCAGCTGGCGCATAGTGCTATCAATATGATTGGGCATCTGGCCGATGGCAGGATCAGCGAGCAGTTGATCGACTGAAGCAGCAATGCTGTTCACTTTTTCCATGGTCTGCTGCGTACTGAGCAGTGTCTTATCCAGCGAGGCGATCACCGGCTCGACGTTGAGATTGGTCAGCTTATCCAGTAAGTTCGAGACCTTTTGCTCGATTTGTGCAAAACCGGCTGAGATGGTGGGGAACACCTTGACCTCGGCGAAACTCATTGGCTTAAACGGTTCTGCATCTTTATAGAAATTAAGGTCGACAAATAAGGCACCGGTCAGCAGATTGCCGGATTTAAGCGTGGCACGCATGCCATAGTCAACCATCTTGTCGAGACGCTTGGCCCATGCCTTTAGATCGACGTCTTGCGATTCGTCACTGTTCAGGCGTTGAGGCTCAATGCGGATCAGTACTGGGATGGCAAAGCGGTTCATAGAGTCGGGTTGCAGGGCGGTAAAGTTCCATGGCACGCTGATCACAGTGCCGATGCGCACACCTCGATATTCTACCGGCGCATTATCACTTAAGCCGCGCACTGTATCGTCGACCAGCAATACATAGTCTAAGTAGTCATCGTAATAGCCTTCTTGAGCACTTTTTTCGTCATTAAATAAGACATAGTCGGCATTTTCTTTTGCTTGGCTGCCCATCGCTGAATTACTGGCGACGCCAAAGGTGATGCCACCGCTAACGAGCGATTCTAAGGAGCCCATTCTGACGTTAAAACCTTGCGAATCTAACGAAATGTCCAGCCCAGAAGAGGTCCAGAAACGGGTGTTGCTGGTGACTAACATTTCATAAGGCGATTGAATATACAGACGGTGGTGCATTTCACGCTTTTCAGGATCGAAGCGGCTGTCTTCCACGCGGCCAACGGTGTAGCCCTGATAGGAGACC
>Ga0172382_10005488_pt1 | contig 18884 bp, 15 predicted proteins | sample Leawel138RmetaG_FD_122245 | JGI IMG/M metagenome (GOLD analysis project Ga0172382, IMG submission 122245) | Leachate microbial communities from a municipal landfill in Southern Ontario, Canada - Leachate well 138R metaG | ecosystem: Engineered > Solid waste > Landfill > Unclassified | place...
AAAACGCAGTCACTACAAACCAATGTCAAGTACAGCCTTACACCAACCAGTCTTATTAAACGAAGCAGTTGAGTTGCTTCAAGTTCAGCCACAAAACTGGTATCTTGACGCCACTTTTGGCCGAGGTGGTCACACCAAGGCTATTCTTGACAAACAAGCGAAACTGTTAGCGTTTGATGTTGACCAAGAAGCTATCGAGTATGCCCAAGAAAAATTTTCTGCAGAAATCGCTGAGGGTCGGCTGGTCATTATTCGTGCTAACTTTTCTAACCTAGAAACTGAAGTTAATAACTTTCAGTCATATCAAGCTGAAACCGCCTCTTTCAGTGGTATCTTGTTTGATTTTGGCACCAGCCTAGATCAAATCAGGGCTCCTCACCGCGGTTTCAGCTTTGATAATCCTGAGGCGCCGTTAGATATGAGAATGGATCAATCTTTAGGTATTACCGCTTCAGATTTACTAACCGTGCTATCGCTCAAACAAATGATTAATTTATTTAAAGATTACGGAGATGAGCCACATGCTAAAAAAATAGCTCAAGCGATTGACCGCTATCGAGGCAAAACTCGCAGTAACCGGATTGAGACGGTAGGTGAGTTGCTAGAGGTTGCTTTTAAAGATATTCCTAGGGAGTCTCATCTACATCCCGCAACCAAGGTTTTACAGGCGCTCAGGATTGCTGTGAATGACGAGTTAACCAGTATTGAACAAGCGTTACCACAGGCATTGAAGATTCTAAAGACTGGTGGTCGAGTCGTCACGATTGCTTTTCATCATGGGGAAGACTCATTGGTTAAACACCAGTTTAAGTATTGGCAAGATCAAGATCAGGGAAAGATCATTACAAAAAAAGCTGTGTTGCCATCAGAAACCGAGATTAAAAGGAATCCTGGTGCGCGCAGTGCTAAATTAAGAGCTTTTGAAAAAGCTAGTTAACCACAACATTACTATTTAACCTATTTATTATTAAAACCATCTTAAACCTATGTTAAAAAAAATAAATTTTAAAAGAGTTGCCAAGGTGTATTACTTGGTGCTAGGGTTTGCATTGATTAGTCAAGTTGTGACCACTGTCTTCAAGCTTAGCCAAACCATTTCTTACCAACATCGTATTAGTGTTTTACAAACCCAAAAACAAACTCTCACCAAAGAACAGGAAGAGATTCAGATCGAGATCAGTCAGTTAAGTTCTTTGAGAGCCGATCGTCATCCAGAAGTAGATGAGTTTGTGCCTATCTCAACCGTTTATATTATTCAAGCAGATCATACCCTGGCTTTACAATCTTAAGCAAAAAATTTAAAATCCTGCCTAACTTAACAGCTCTAGCATTCTGGGATTTATTTTATGTCAAACAAGCATCCTGCAAACCTACGGATCAACTTGTTTTTTTATACCATCATTAGTTGTATGTGCTTGATCTTGATGAGGCTGTTTTACTGGCAGGTGATCAAGTCTCAAGCCCTCTCCTCTGAAGTGATCAAGCAGATCGCGACCCAAGATATAATCCAAGGGCGACGCGGTCGAGTTTTCACGGCTGATAACTATCTGCTGGTTGGCAACCAAACCGTCTATGACCTGTATCTTAACAAAAAAGAAATCACTCTAGATCAACTCGAGATTATTAACCAATTAGTAGAGATCTTTAAGTTATATTACCAAGAGCAAGAAGGAGCACAAGATGATCTTTCTCAAGACGAGACTCAAACCCCAGCTCCAAAACCAGATTTTAGCGCAGAAAGTTTTAAACAGTCTTTATCAGATTCCTTCTCCCGCTCTAGTACTTGGTTAAGATTAGAGCGGTCTTTGCCAACAGAGTTAAAGTTAAAAATAGAGGACGCCAAGATTAAAGGTCTCCATTTAATCGAGGAGACTGTTCGTTACTATCCAGAGGGGTCGATGGCAGCTCATGTAACTGGTTTTGTTGGCAAGGATGAAAACGAGAATGATCAGGGTTATTTTGGGATCGAGGGAGCTCTAGACAAGGAACTTAAGGAGCATACAAAAAGTATAAAATATAAAAAAGATGCTCATGGTATTCAGCTAGCTGATCAAAAACTAGACTTTTCAAATCTTGATGGTCGAGATATTACCCTTACCATTAGACGTGACATTCAGTTTATCGCTCATGAGGCCTTGATTGAAGGCATTAATGCCACTGGAAGCAAAAGTGGTTCTGTTGTAGTTATGGACCCTGCCACCGGTGCGATTCTAGCTTTAGTGGCCTGGCCTAACTACGATCCTGCTAACTATCACTTGTATACTACCGAAAGCTATCGTAATCCCACCCTGGCTGATTTGTTTGAACCAGGCTCGATCTTTAAGATTTTTACTCTTGCCACTGGGTTGGATACAAAAAGCATTACTCCCGAGACAATCTGCACTCAATGTGCTGGCCCCAGAACCTTTGGCAGTTTTAGCATTAAAACCTGGAACGAGCAATATAATCCTAATATTAATATGACCGAGGCATTAAAAAAATCTGATAATACTGCTCTCGTCTTTGCAGTAGAAACAATCGGACATGATAGATTTGTTGAGTATTTACACAGATTTGGCATTGGCGAAGAACTCAAGATTGATCTGCAAGAAGATCGCTCTTCTCCCCTAAAAGACAGTTTTAGACCAGTAGAGCTGGCCAATGCCAGTTTTGGCCAGGGTTTTTACACGAATGTGCTCCAGATGCTTCGTGCTACCGGTGCCATTGCAAATCAGGGAATAATGATGAAACCATATATTATTGAAAAAGTGAGTGATTCTCAAACCGGCGATGTCATCGAGTATCAGCCAGAAATATTACGCAAGGTGATCGAAAAAGAGACGGCTAACACTCTTACCCAGATGATGGTTTATGCTGCACCGAATCGAGATAACTGGATAAATCAACATTACCTGGTTGCAGGCAAGACCGGCACAGCGCAAATTGCTAGTGCGCAAGGGGGTTATCGTGAAAAAGGAACCATTGCTAGCTATCTTGGTTTTGCACCCGCGGACAAACCAAAGTTTGTGATGATGGTAAAGTTAAATGAGCCACAAAATAGTCCTTGGGCCGAGGTCACAGCAGTACCGATTTGGTATGAAATCGCGGATAAAATAATGCTTATTTTGTGAGGAGTTTATTGTGACTTGTTTTTTTTCCTTCCTTATATCATAATATCAACTCTGTTATGACAAAATACGCTATTATCAAACTAGCAGGCAAACAAGTCAAGGTTGAGGAAAACGACAAGTTTATTGTAGATCAACTTGAAACCGAGCCTGGTAAATCAATCACCATTAACGAGGTCTTGTTAACTAAAGACGATAAAAAAGTCACTGTGGGGACTCCCTTGGTTGATAAGGCAAAGGTTGAACTCAAGGTTTTAGAACATTTTAAGGACAGTAAACTCAGGGTCGCTAAATATAAAGCAAAGTCACGCTATCGCCGAGTTTATGGTCATCGTCAACACAAATCTTTAGTGCAGGTTGGCTCCATTAACTAGGCACGATCCTAACTCTACCAATCATTCCTCAAGCATGCCTGAATATCTTTTTTTGCTCGGCAACACCCCCCAGCTAGCACTGGCTGAAATCAGCTCGCTTATTCCGCAACAGGAGGTTGTACCTTGGCATAAACATCTAGCATACACTCGGCTAGAGTCTGATAAACATGCGCAACAACTTCAGGCAATTTTAGGTGGTGTTTTTAAGGTTCTCAAGATTATCAAACCTCTCCCTAGTTCCGAAACAGAAGCAGAGCAAGAAGTTGTCAATTATTTACAAGATTTTCCAGACAAAATAATCTTTGGCCTGACCAGCTTTCGTCAAGATCAACTCCGCCTGCAAGCCTCGCAAGTTAAAACTCAATTAAAAAAAATGGGTAAGACCGTTCGTTATCGAGAAACAGAGCAATGGGGCCTGTCTACCGCGATCATGTCGCATGAGGAGCACTGCTTTGACCTTTTGCTAATTAAACTCCAAGATCAAGTTTATCTAACTCAAACCATTGCTTTTCAAGATTTGGAGTCATGGGTAGAACGCGACCGAAACAAGCCATATACAGCTGGTAAAAAGGGCATGTTGCCACCAAAGTTAGCTAGAACTATGGTAAATCTAGGCTTAGGAAGATTAACTTCTATAAAAACGCAAAAACCGGTTTTATATGATCCGTTTTGTGGTACTGGCACGGTATTGATCGAGGCAATACTTCGTGGCTGTCAGGTGATCGGCTCTGATATTGACCAAGAAGCAGTTGCCGGCACTCTCCAGAACCTTGATTGGTTTAAGACTAAAACTCGGCTTCCGGCTGAGTATCAAGTTTTTCAATCGGCTGTAGCAGAGGCTCACAAGCGAGCCTGGGAAACCAAGGTAGACCTAATCGTGACCGAGCCATTTCTAGGTAAACCTAATTTAAAACCTCAGGAACTTAACAATGCTTTTAAGGGCTTAACCTCTCTCTACCTGGGCGCTTTTAAAACCTGGACCAAGATTTTAGCCAATCAAGGTGTGATTGTAATTATCTTTCCTCAGGTTTCTACTAGAGAAAAAAAATATAATCTGTTAAAATTAATTGACAAAGTTTCAGAATATGGATATACTCTTGAGGTTCAACCGATAGAGTATGGTTATGAGAAAGCGATCGTGAAAAGGCAGATCTTGGTTTTTCGCTATCTTTCTACAAAAAAAAATAATTAACTTAATAAACTTAATACACAAATATGGCTCACGTTAAAGGTTCAAGAACAGTTAAACAGCAATCTCAAAAAAAACGCCGTGGTAAAAGACTTGGCGTGAAACTGCATGATGGTCAGATCATCAAGGTCGGACAGATCATTCTCAAGCAAAAAGGTATGGTTTATAAAACTGGAGAGGGAGTTGGTGTAGGTAGAGATCACACTATCTTCGCCATGAAAGATGGTCTAGTAAGATTTGGTAAAAAACATGGTAAAACCACTGTTTCGGTTGTAGCAAAAGGTTAAGTTTTTTCAGAGATATAAAATTAACAACCAGCTAACTACCTTGAGAAAAATTTATGTCAAATAATCTTGCGTATCTTGATATTGAGCAACTTCAACCAAATCCTTTTCAACCTCGCGATAAGATCAAGCCTGAAAGTATTAAAGAACTCACCGAGTCTATCAAGCAACATGGCATAATCGAGCCCTTGTCTGTAGCGCAAACTCCAGCCGGTTATCAAATTATTGCTGGAGAACGTCGCTGGCGTGCTGCTAGGGCAGCGGGATTAGATAAAGTGCCGGTGATTATTTCCAAAACTACTCGTAAACAAATGTTAGAGATTGCTTTAGTTGAGAACGTGCAACGTCGTGATCTTAACGCAATCGAGAGAGCGAAAGGCTTTCAACAGTTGATGAGAGATTTTGAACTGAGCGTCAAGGACTTAACCGAGAAGATCTCAAAATCTGAACCTTATATCATTAACAGTTTAAGATTGCTGTCATTACCAGATGCTATCAAAGATGGAGTGATTGATGGGGTGATCAGTGAAGGACATGCTCGGGCGTTGGCTGGTTTAGGCTCAGAGTCGATGCAGATTAAATGTTTTCGAAAGATCGTTAAAGAAAATGCTTCTGTCAGAAGAGCAGAGCAGATAGTTAGACAAATCAAGCAAAAGGCACAACAAGACGGTAGTAAACAACTATCACAGGAAGGTAAGGATGGTAGAATTGTTCAGGTTGAAAAAGTTTTAAAAAAAGAGTTTCAGTCTCCCTCACTCATTGATTTAAGAAGATCTAACAAACAAACCAGGTTAACCATCACACTTCACGGCAACCCAGAGACTACGGAAAAAGATCTTAGTGTGGTACTCAATAAACTCCAAGGTTAAAAACCTTTTTTTCAAAACAACCTTTGCTTAAACTATTGCTTAATATTTCTAGTTTATTCTTAACTTGAGTGCGGGTGCTTGGTGTTCAATAAGGTTGAACACTATTCCAAAAGAGATCATAAACGCAATAATCGAGCTACCGCCATAAGAAACCAACGGTAGAGTTAGGCCAGTGATTGGCATTAGCCCCACATTCATGCCAATATTAATCATGACATGAAAAAAGATATTAGCGATAACCACCAAGATGAAAAACCGATGACGTTTGTCTTTCATCTTGATGCAATATGACCACATCACCAAGATTAATGAAAAAAACAAGCAGACCAAAAGGGCTGAGCCAACAAAACCCCATTCCTCAGCAATAGAAGCAAAAACAAAATCAGTCTGTCTTTCAGGTAAAAATTTTAAATGAGACTGCACTCCAAAACCTAACCCTCTACCAAACATTTGCCCAGAACCAACCGCGATTAAAGCTTGTCGAGCATTGTAGTCAGCATCTGTCTCTTGAGTTTCAGATGAACTAAAGAAACTGATAACTCTATTTTTTTGATAAGGCTTCAACACCGAGTTCCAGGAGACAATCACTACAATCATGGAGAACAACCCAAACATTGCGAGATGCTTAATCTTAACAGGTGTAAAAAATAAGATCGTACTCAAACTTACCGCAAGCATCAAGCTTGTACTAAAATCAGGTTGAAGAAAGATCAGTAGTACAGGCAAAATAATCAAAAAGATTAAGTTTGCAAGACCTTGAATCGTTTTTGTTTTTATCTTTGGCAAAATAAAAGACAGATGCAGAGCTGTTAAAAGCGAAGCATATTGAGACGGTTGAAGTTTAAAGCCAGCAAACAAATCAATCCAACGCACCGTGGCTCTAGTACTTTGACCAATAATCAACAACAATAATAACACTAGGTTTAATAGCCAAAAAAGGACTGTTGATGGCTTTTCAAGTTGCTTAAACTTTAAATACCGCAGTAAAAAAAACAAAATAAACCCGATCACAAAATAAAAAAACTGCCTAAAAACCAGCTCAGGCGCTATGCTGTGAAGAGTGGTTAAACTCAGGCAAGCAAGAATAAAACTAATGATCGGGATTGACCATTTCATAAGGCAGTTGAAAAGTTAAAAAATCAAGCAATTATACAAAAGCAGAATGATCCAGGTTTTAACTAACCTTTAAGTTAGTTTTTATTCTTTAACCGTTGACCTTTAGCCGTTGACCAATCTTTAAGCTTTGACTGTTAACTTTAATCAACTTGGTATTGGTTTTCTGCTCGATCTCCTGTTGCCAGTCATGAGGCCAGTCTGACAGTTCCAGCTCAACCTGCTCATCTATCTTAAGTTTTTCTTGGCGACGTAAGTCTTGAATCTCTCTAATTAAATCCCGAGCTTGAGCCTCTTGTTGTAATGCTGGAGTAAGTGTCAGGTCATACTCTAAGCTAGGTTCTGCCAAATCAGGCTCAACTATCCAACTGATCTTTTTAACATTTAGTTCCTGAGCTATCAGCTCTGTTAACTCATCTTGGTAGGTAAAAGAGTTGCTTACCTTAATACTCACGCTTGCAAGAGGATGTCTGAGTTTAAGACCTTGATCGCGTCGCATACCCCGTCCGAGCTCAACCAACTTAACTACTACAGCCATCTCTGACTCTAAAACAGAGTTAACTAGTTTTTTCTCGGCTTTAGGGTAATCAGTTAAATGTATAGAGGTTTGGTCATCAACTAGATTATGATGCACGATCTCACTAAAAAACGGACACAAGGGAGCAAATAACCGAGCCAGGTAATACAATCCTGCCCCCAGTGTTAGACTTGCTTCAGTATTATTATCACTCTTGATTCTTTCTCGAGATAAACGCAGATACCAAGTAGAAAACTCATTAACAAACTCGATTAAACTCCGACTCGCCCTAACCACATCATATTCCTGAAAACAGGCGGTTGCTTCTTGGGTTAAGCTATTAATTTTACTTAATAACCATTTATCTAGAATATGGTTAACAGTCAATGGCAACCGAGTTACGTCATGATCTTGATTAGCAAACAGTTTATAAAAAGAGATTATGTTCCACCAGATTAAAAACACCTTACGACGCAAATCAGACACCTCTTTTTCACTAAAGTTTAGGTTCTCAGACTTCATCACTGGAGAGCTCATCAAGTATAAGCGTAAACTGTCAGCTCCATACTGATCAACTAGGTTCATCGGATCAGGAAAGTTCTTTTTTGACTTGCTCATCTTGCTACCATCTTCAGCCAAGATCGTACCGGTTGATAAAACATTTTCAAACGGAGGTTGGCCAAAGATCCCGACCGAGATCACATGCATGGTATAAAACCAAGCCCGAGTTTGTGCAATATACTCACTAACAAACTGCGCCGGATAATTTTGATCAAAAAAACCCTTGTTTTCAAAAGGATAATGAACCGAGGCAAAGGGCATCGAGCCTGACTCAACCCAACAATCAAAAACTTCAGGAATACGCTTCCCCTTTATTGTTCGCTCCTCATCTAGATAAATCTCTATCTCATCCACAAACTCACGATGAATATCAACTAGATCTTCAACTTTTTTTGGATGAACCGCAACCTGTTTAAGCTCATCTAGGGAGCCGATCACTTTCCTGATAATCTTGCCAGCTTTATCAACTCCTTGCCAGATCGGCATGGGCGTACCCCAATAACGAGACCGTGAGATGTTCCAATCTGGAGCATTCTGCAAACCCTTTAAAAAACGACCATGTTTTAGATGTGCTGGCACCCAGTTGATCTTTTCGTTTTGCTTAATCAGTTCATCCTTGAGAGCTAGAACATCAACAAACCAAGCGGGAACAGGAGCATAATAAAGCCGAGTGTTGCAACGGTAACACACTGGTACGGTGTGAGTTAACTGGTTTTCCTGATATAGCAAGTTTCGTTCTCTTAAATCTTGGATGACTAGTTTATTTACCTGATCGATTCTCATGCCAGCCCAGGGCTTGACCTCTGGTTTAAGCTTGCCCTCATCATCCAGATGTAAAACAATCTGTATCTGATGATCCTTCATCACTCGATAATCATCCTCACCATATGAGGCTAAGGTAACAACCCCGGTTCCTTCTTCAGCAGTCACAAAATCATCAGCAACAACTACACCGGCTTTTTCATTAGACGTACGATTAGGAAAAAAATCATAATGCAGTTCAAACTCTAACTGCTCTAACTCCTTACCTTTAAACTCTTTTACTATTTCATAGAGAGGCTCTTTTTTAAGTACATCAAGTCTGGTCTGTGCCAGAATATAATCTTCATCACCTTGTTTAACCTTGACATAAGTTAAATCTGGATTGACAGCTAATGCAGGAGTTGCTAACTTGTTCCAAGGCGTTGTTGACCAAGCTAACAGATAAGTGTTTTCTTGATTTTTAACTTGATATTTATATATAGTTGAGGCTTCTGTCGTTTCTTGATAACTATTATCCATAGCAATCTCAAAGTTTGACAATGGTGTGGCACAGCGAGGACAGTATAAAATTACCTTCCTACCCTGATAAATCAGACTCTTATCAAAAAGCTTTTTAAAACCCCACCACACCGACTCCATAAAACTCTTATCCATGGTTTTATAGTTGTTTTTAAAATCTACCCAGCGACCGATGCGGTTGATCACCTTTTCCCATTCTTTATCTAGACGTAGCACCTCGCTTCGACAAGCTTGGTTAAACTTTGCAATACCCATCTCTTCAATCTCTTTTTTACCTTGTTTGATATTTAATTTTTCTTCAATGATATTCTCGATCGGCAGACCATGACAGTCCCAACCCCAAACTCGCTCCACTCGCTTGCCAATCATGGTTTGAAACCGAGGAATTACATCCTTGGTTGTTGAGGCTAGCAGGTGGCCGTAGTGAGGCATACCGGTCGCAAATGGAGGACCATCATAAAAAACATAAGGATTGTCCTTAGGTCGATTTGAGACTGATTTTTCAAAACTGTTGTTTTCTTGCCAAAACTCTAGAACTGTTTTTTCTAGTTGCGGAAGGTCTGGCACTTGGCGAAAGGATTTGATTTTTGGCATGTTTTAGCTTCAAGAATAAAAAATATGACAGTCAAGATCTATCGGTAAAAAGATAAAAACTCGCGACAGATAATAAAAACAAGTCACGGTAATAATCTTTTTACTTGTTGGATTTTACTAAGATTCTATTTTACTACAACTTACGTAGAAAAGCTGGAACTTCAAAGTCGTCCTCAAAAGCGGAGTCGTCATCAACAGCGGGCTGAGGAGTTTTTTCAGAAGTGAGTTGTTGGTCAGGTTCCTGATCTGGCTCGATGCGCAGACCGGTCGTTTTAATAAAAGCTTGAGTTTTTTCTTGTTCCTTTTTTTCCTCATCAGGCTGATTAGACAGCTGTGATTTAGTCACTGGCTGGGTAAAGCCATTAGGAGCTCGGTCAATCTTGTTGCCATTTTCATCAACAGCAAACTTACCCTTAGACTGTTGGCTATAAGCACCAAACATTGCCCGTCTTCCTGCAGAAGGGAGAGCCCCTTCCTCAAACCCGGTGGCAATGACACTAATCTTGATTTTATCCCCTAATGTTTCGTCAATATTTGCGCCAAAGATAATATTGGCGTCTGGATCTGCGGCGTTGGCAATAATAGCAGACGCGTCAGAAACCTCGTTCATCGTCATGTTTGAGTCACCATGAATGTTGTAAAGCAAGCCTTTTGCCCCTTCAACAGAAACTTCCAGAAGAGGGGAGGAGATCACCATTCTGGCGGCATTAACCGCTCTGTCAGGACCAGAGGCCTCACCAATGCCCATCAGGGCAGTACCTGAGTCATACATAATTGTTTTAACATCAGCAAAATCAACATTGATTAAACCAGGAACCGTGATTAAGTCGGAGATGCTTTTAACACCTTGGCCTAAAACATTATCAGCCAGTTTAAACGCGTCCATAAAGGTCATCTTCTTATCCACCACCTCCATCAACCTTTGGTTGGGAATAACAATCAAGGTGTCAACACAATCTTTTAAAACCTCGATGCCTTCTTCAGCAGTTTGCATACGTCGCACACCTTCAAACACAAACGGTTTGGTGACAACTGCCACGGTTAAAGCGCCTGCTTCCTTGGCAATCTTAGCAATAATAGGTGCGGCGCCTGTGCCAGTGCCACCGCCCATGCCTGCTGTAATAAAAACCATATCACTGTCAAACAGTAAGTCCTTGATCTTTTCTTGACTTTCTTCAGCAGCTGTTCTCCCCACCTCCGGGTCTGAACCTGCACCTAAGCCACGGGTAAAATTACTACCAATTTGCAGTTTGGTTTCTGCCTTTGACTTTAATAATGCCTGAGCATCGGTGTTAACCGACACAAACTCTACTCCATCAATTTGATTAGACTCGATCATGGTGTTGACAGCATTGCCACCACCACCTCCGATGCCCATCACTCGGATTTTTGCAAATGTGTTGTTGGAAGGTTTAACTAAGCCCATAACGATTAAATGGTTTTTAAGTAATTGATCAGCTTTAGTTTTCTAGCGTTTTAATTTTAACTTTTAATCTATCAAAACTGCAACCCTTTTAATTATTTTAATATATCAAAGTCTACCATGATTTGCAATAGATTCCTAGTCAGAAAATCGTGCCAAGATATCAAGATTAGGGAAGTAAATTCTGCAAAAACTTAACTATTTTTTTGCCCGTATTCTTGAGTTTAAAATCTTTAAAGACCTCACTTACTTTAAGCTTATGCGAGACAGCTTCTCCAGCGCCTTGGCGTTGACCATATACTAACAGTCCTACACTCGCAGAAAAACTTGGAGTTTTAATCTCGCTAATAACCCCTTCTAAATCTGGAGGATAACCAACTCGTGCTGGTAAGCCTAATACTTTTTCAGCAATCTCGATCAACTCAATGGTTTGAGCGCCACCCCCAGAGATGATCAAACCAGCAGGAACCTCAGAAAACAAGTTTTCCCGATCTAAACGCTCGCCCAGCAAGGTGATAATCTCTCTAATTCTGGGATACATAATACGATTAATCACAAAAGAACGAGTTAGCTCATCCTTAACCCCCACAATGCCATATTTATCCAGATCAATGACGTCTGCTGCTTTTTTTCGTAAAGTAAACTCTTTTTTAGACTCACCTGGCATTGGTTTTAAAACCGCATCTAGTGAGTCTGACAAAGAAAGTTTTATCTTTTCTGCATTTTCTCGATCAATTCTACAACCCAGGGCAATATCTTGCGTAATATGTCGCGCACCAACCGGTAATGATCCAGACAACTCCAAGGCTCCGTCAACATAAACGCAAAACGAGCTACTATCTGCACCGATATCAAGAGCGACAGCACCAAGCTCTTTTTCTGTTTCGGTTAAGGTTACCTCAGCAGCTGCTAATGCTGCAAAAACAAAACCTGCCACCTCGATGCCTAAATCATTAAGACATTTGCGAAAATTTTTCAAGGTGGTTCCCAAACCAGTGATAATATGGGCCTCAGACTCTAATCGAACGCCTGTCATACCAATAGGGTCTTTAATGCCTGCTTGTGAATCAACTTTAAAAAATCTAGGCACAACATGGATGACCTCACTTTCAGATGGCACGGAGATGGCACGAGCTGCCTCGATAACACGATCAACATCAGTTTGCGTAATCTCTTGATCAGGATTAGCCACAGCCACAACTCCTTTTGAGTTTTTTGAGGTGACATGAGCTCCTGACACTAAAACATAAGCACTATGAACGCTCATACCTGCCATTCTTTCTGCAGAGTTTAAACTTTTTTCAATCGAGCCTAAAACCGACTCCAAGTTAACTATGGCACTTTTCTTAATACCCATTGAAGAGACAGCAGAAAAACCTAAGATCCTAAGTTGAGGACTGTCTCCACCGTAACTGGCAATAAGAGTGGCAACCTTGTCACTGCCGATATCAATCGCGGTGATCACGTTTTCTTTTGACATTTTTAAAAAATAGTTTAAAAATTATGTGTTGTCTGTCTCTTTTTTCAAGTTAACAACTGGCAAGTTAAATCTCACATCAATCGAGTCAATCTCTTCCTCAACTTTAAGACTCTGCTTCATTTCCGAGAGGTCATTATTGATCAACTTAATCTTAACAGCTAAAAGTGCTGGATCTGTTTCATCCTCAAAAATATAATCAATTCCGTTAACTCGCAAAACAGACTGCTCTTTGTTTAAACTAAAATCATTATAAATCAATTCCTGCTGATTAAAATACTCAATAAGATTAGTGATCGATTGATGGAGCTTGGTTGCTACCTGCTGTGATTCTATCTCAGTAGTATACGAGCTTGATAAATCAACGGTTGGTAGAGTAAACTGACCTGTGTCCTCGGCTAAAAATCCCTGTGAGTTAACTACATAGGAGTTGTTGTCAAACTTTAATTTATAAACAGGATCTTGTTTATAAAGATACACGATTAAGGTGTTAGGTAATTTTTTCTCTATTTTTATGGGTTCAAAAACTTGGCCTTGTTCGTTAACTAGGGTAGAGGTGTAAAGTGCAGTCTGATCAAAACGGGTAAAAAATAAAGATTGATTTTTTAAAAAGTTTAAGGATTGACAGAACTGGGGGTCAGACTGGTCATTAACAAGACAATAAACCGTCTCGATCCTAAAACAAAACCAGGTAATACAAAAGATTAATCCGATCAAAAGAATCGCTAAAAAAAAATTTAAACTTAATTTTTTCTTCTGTTTCTTAAGGTTTGAAGAGTTTTGATAGTGGGCAGACCTTTTTTTCATTATTTAACAAGAGCGGTTAATATCTTAAAGATATTTTCCGCTGGTTCATTAGGTTTTTCCAGTTTTAATTTATTCAACTGTTGGATGTATCGTTGACGATTACTGTTAATTTCTTGTGCTGAGCGCTCAAAAGATTCAAGAGATAGATCTTTTTGTTCTAAAACTATAGCCGAGTTGTTTTTTGCCAAATACTGTGCGTTCTGCAACTGCTCATTAAAATGAGCACTAGGTAGAGGCACTAAAACCGCAGGCACTGTGTAGTGAATCAACTCCTCGATCGTGTTCACCCCAGCCCTGGAGAGAACTAAACCTGCGTGCTGATAAAGCCAGACCAAGTCCTGCTCATCAATCCATGGTAAAACATGATACTGATCTTTCTTAACCTGTTTTTCTTGAGCAACACTCATCAACTCCTGTTGATAATTATAAAGTTTGTTGGGACGACCGCATTGGTGCACAATTAAATACTTTTTACTCAATTCTTGGAGATTAAGGGCTATAAAATCATTCAAGGTTTTTGAACCTTGATTACCACCTAAAACCAACAATATTTTCTGATCTGATTGATAATGATCCAACCAGTCAGGCAGAGAGGCTTGTGCTTGATTTTTAATAATCGAACGTAACGGACTTCCGGTTAAAACCGCCTTTTGCTGAATCTTTTTTAACTCATAATTTGAGAAGTCAGGAAAACTGTACGCTATTTTAGAAGAAAACAAGAAAATAATCTTGTTAGCTAAACCCACCACGCGGGTGCCTTCATGCGCTAAGATTGGTATCCTTTTTAACCAGCCAGCTATTACAAACGGAACAGCCACGTATCCACCAAAAGACATAATAACATCAGGCTTCTGTTTATCTAAAATACTTATCGCCTTGATCAAGCTTAAAAGAAATGCAACTGGTTTAAAGACCCAAGATGTCAAGTTGTTCTGATCAAACTTAACTGTTTCAGCAGGAATAAAGGTTACTCCACGCTTGTTTACCTCATAAGCCTCAATCGCCAGCTGTTTTAAAGTTTCCTGACTATAAACTCGACCAGCAAAAACAATTTTTGTGTGAGGATGATTATCCTGAATCCAGTCAATCAAGCCCAAAGCTGGTGTTAAATGTCCTCCTGGAATAAAAATTGTCATGGTTGAAGATAATACTAATACAATAAAGCTGGTGTCTGCAACTTTTTTAGACTTAACACCAGAGCAAACAAGTTAGCAGTTATTACTTGTTACTTTTACTCGTGCCTTTCTTACCTTGTAATTTTAACCTGCCCATCTTATAAACCAAACCCGCTCCAAAAAGCATGGCTACCAAGGAAGAACCTCCATATGAAAATAACGGCAAGGGTAGGCCGGTTAAAGGTAATAAGGCCACGATCGAGCCTAAGTTTAAGATTGTTTGACCTGCCATCCATGCCAACACCCCAATCGCCAATAGTTGTTCAAATGATCGTGATTTTTGTTCTAATGCAATTTTATAAATTAAATAAAATAGAAAACTATAAACTGCTACAATCAAGAGTGATCCAACAAAACCGACCTCCTCAGCTACAATTGAAAAGATCGAGTCACTACTAACCTCAGGGATAAACGAGTATTTTTGTTGAGAATTACCCAAACCTCTGCCAAACCAACCACCGCTCCCTAAGGCTAAAGTGATCTGCCTGATCTGAAAACTTGCTCCTAATGGATCAGACTGAGGGTCAAAAAAAGTTTGAACTCTTCTTAATCTATAAGGAGAAGCAAAGATAGCGATAATCAAGAACAACAAACCTACTCCCAAGATCGGCAAAAATTTTTTGAGATTACCGCCTGAAGCTAGGTATATGCTTCCGGAAATCACCAGTATTATCAGCATCGAACCAACATCTGGCTGAAGCATCAAGATTATTGCAGGTAGTGCGATCAAGAACACAAAAGGTAGTATTCGTTGATGCTTACTCATCCAACTGGCAAAAAATATTATTAAACCAAGTTTAAAAAACTCGACAGGTTGCAGAGAGGTAAAACCTAGATCAATCCATCTTTTAGCAGCATTAATCTCTAGTCCAATCGAGGGCACTAAGGTGAGACCTAACAAGATTAACAAGACAACATACACAACAGGAGCTACCCTAGGCCAGACTTTTAACGGCACTAAATAGGCCAGTAAAAAACCAGCCAATCCAATGCCAAACCAGATCAACTGCCGAACAAGAAAATGGTGCGAGTTACCATAAGTAATAAAACTTTCAGCTGTACTAGCCTCAAAAACAAAAAATAAACCAATGACAGACAAGATCAACAGGGCAAACAAAAAATTACTGGCAATTGAGGTTTTTAATCTAGACATGTCTTTATAAAACACGGTTCATCAACAAATGAAGGTTTTTCCAACTCTATTAAATCACTGCAAGCCACACGCCAAACAAGGTTAGCATGATCTGCACTAACCAGGCTCGCTGAACAATCTTGGACTCTTCCCAACCAAATGATTGCAATGTTAAGTGAAACGGGGCTGCGACAAAAACTTTTTTATTTTTAAAATGTTTGACTAGGAGCTGAATCAAGGAGCTACTAGCTTCAAGTACAAAAATAAAACCGATCACCAATAAAGCGATCACCTTTCCCAACAATAAGCCCACCACAGCCAAGGTTGCACCAAAGGCTAAGGAGCCAACATCGCCCAGCATAATCCTTGCGGGATAAACATTAAAATATAAAAATGAAACCAGGGCGCCAATCCAAAGCGCGATAAATATTGATATGGTTAAATCTAAGATTGAGGTAGACAAGAACCATAAGCCAAATAAGGAGATCATCAGAATTCCACTAGCCAATCCATCGAGACCATCAGTAATATTAACTGCATTAGCAAAGGAGACGATCACAAAAATCGCAAACGGGATATATAACCAACCAATCTCAAAGGTGCCCACAAAAGGAATATTCAAAAACGAGATTCCCAAGTTAAAGTAAAGCATGAGCGCGATGATCAATGCCAACAAAACTTGAATCATCAACTTGAACTTCATCCGTAATCCAAAAAAACCTGCTTGCTCAAAACCAAAGAATTTTTTAATATCATCATACAAACCCAATATGGCGAATGATAAAAAAGTAAAAAACAAGACGTTAACCTCTGACTCCAAACTCTCATAAGCACTAAAAGAGTTAATACCCATGATATTTAATAGTGGTAAAACCAAGGCAAACAATAAAGCAACAACCAAGATGATTAACAGACCTCCACCAATCGGAGTACCTTCTTTTTTCTTATGAAAGTAGTTAAAAACCGTGGTTTTTGCGCCAAACACATCAACAGTGTTGTCCTGTTTTTTTCTTTGAAAACGCAGTCGATATAAAATATTAATAAACGGCACGATCAAGATACTCACCACAATAAAAGAGAATATCAGTAATCCAAGTGATAAAGCTAATGTGTTCATAGATGTTTTGTTTGATTTATATATTTAATCTCTAGAAGTCTTTTTAAAGTTAAGCTTTTTTGTTTAATTCTGTTGACCCTCAAAAAAATTTCCAGATGATAATAAACTTTTGCAGATGACGACAAGTTTCAAGCTTTTGCGATTAATTGTTAAAGATGACCTTTACACTTTTTCACCTCTACATTTTTTCACCTCGGTTTAAGTGTTTAAGTTGTAACTTTTATTGGCTTTTTCTTTCAATGCTTGCCCCGAGAGATCTAAGTTTAAAATCAATCTCCTCATAACCCCGATCAATATGATGTACGTTTGTTAAAACCGTTTGACCTTGTCCGCTAATAGCTGCCAATAAAATCGTGGCTCCAGCTCTTAAATCACAAACCTCAAACTCCCCGCCAGTAAACCGGGTCGGGCCAGTAATCTTTACAGCATTAATATCATTTTTTTGTCGGTCTTCCCAGTTAAAATTATATATTTTTTCTGGATGGGATACTTCTATGTTGATCGGCTCTATTTTAGCGCCCATCTTGTTTAAATCATGAATATATTGAAATCTATTTTGAGAGACTGTTTCATGAATAATGCTTTCTCCCTCAGCTTGCGAAATCAAGGTTGCCCAGAGAGGCTGCCAATCGGTCATAAAGCCAGGATGAATCTCGGTAGTGACGTCAGTGGCTCGTAACGGTTGTTTATAAAAAAATCGAGTACCATATTGACCTGCTTCAAAACCTCCACCGGTCTCAAGAAGTTTTTCTATAAAAGCAGAGAAGTCTTGATGTTGAGCGTTTTCAATAATCACATCTCCTTTAGTAGCAATCGCGGCGCAGGCATAACTTACCGCTTCACTCCGATCCGGAATTACTCGATGAATGGCTCCATGAAGTTTATCAACGCCCTCAATCTCGATCACTCTATCAGCGCGCTTTCTCACTCTTGCCCCCATCTCGTTTAAAAACAAGATTAAATCATCCACCTCTGGTTCTTGAGCCGAGTTCTCGAGCACGGTTTTACCTTTGGCTAAAACCGAGGCCATGATCAAGGTTTCGGTACCAGTATGAGTATTTTTTTGAAAACGATAGTGAGCACCCCTCAGCCCATCGGTTTTTAAGTATAAAAAATCTTGATCAAACTTCCAGCTCGCACCCAGCTGTGACAATCCTTCGAGATGTCTTTCTAAAGGTCGTTTGCCAATTTTATCACCACCGGGTAAAGGTAGTTTGGCTTGGCCAAATCTTGCCAGCAAAGGACCGGCAAAAAGAGTTGAGGCACGAGAAGCTAGACCATATTGAGTATCGATCTCAAACTGGTTAATCTTCTGCGGATCAATGAACAGCATTTTTGGACCCGCAACCCAAGCCTTACCTCCTAGCTCTTGAATAATACTTGCTACTAAACGCACATCCTCGATATCAGGAAGATTAAGTAGACAACTTTTGCTGTTGGCTAGGATCGAGGCAATCATCAGTTTATAAGAAGCATTTTTTGCCCCACCCACACGCACCGACCCGGTTAAAGGCGTGCCACCTTGAATGATTAGTCTAGAATGATTGTGGTTAAGGTTTTGCAGACCGAGCATGAAATAATTAAAAAACTTTTAGTTTCAAGAATGTCATCTTCAAAAAAATCTTTTAAATCCCGAATATAATAACCTTCTCGTGCCCAATGACTGTCTCATTTTCAATAACCTTCTCATACCCAATAACTGTCTCATTCTCAATAACCTTCTCATACCAATAACTTTTTTTACCCAGATAGAATAGCTTTATTGTATCCTAGATATCGTAAAAAATCGAGTGATGACCGCCTTGTTTATTCGATAAAAAAAACTTCTTCTTCTAACAAAACATCATATCTTTCGCAAACCAGT
>Ga0172382_10005491_pt1 | contig 18877 bp, 19 predicted proteins | sample Leawel138RmetaG_FD_122245 | JGI IMG/M metagenome (GOLD analysis project Ga0172382, IMG submission 122245) | Leachate microbial communities from a municipal landfill in Southern Ontario, Canada - Leachate well 138R metaG | ecosystem: Engineered > Solid waste > Landfill > Unclassified | place...
TCAGAGTCCGCGCAGATGAGAGGCCAGCGCCTCGGGCACCTCGATCTCGAAACCGAGAATCGCGGCCGAAAGCGCCTTGCCATAGTTGTCGAGACACAGGCTGCGCGACACGCCGCCGCCCAGTGCGCCATGGGCCACGAAGTTCAAGGCTTCCAGATTGTCCACCTCGTAGCGCACGACCTCGCCCTTGATGGCCCCGCCGTAGAAGGCCTTGAAACGCTCGGCGGTCAATTGCGCCTTGAGCAGCGGGTAAAGCTCGGGGGCATAGGCGAACACCGAGATGTTCGAGGTATTGCCCTTGTCTCCCGAACGCGCGTGTGCGACATGCTGCAGCATGACTTTCATGGCTCAGCTCTCGAAGTAGTTGATGGCGGCTGGCACCTTCTCGCGCGGCACCAGCGACGACCACACGCCGATCACCTCGCGCACGCGATCCTGGTGCGGCACCCGCTTGCCCGTGTGGGCGATGCCGGACACCGCCATCCCGTCGACCTCGCGGCCCACCTTGTTCGCTTCTTCGCGAGTGCGGGTGCGGGCGGCCACGCGCACGGCAATTTCATAGGGTTCCGGCGCATCGGCGGGGGTGGCCTCGCCATGGATCGCGTTCAAGCCCAGGAAATCGATGCGCAGATCGTCGGCTTTCAGGCCGACGATCCTGAAGCGCTCCTCGAGAATGCGTTTCGCCAGCTGTGCCCGCCGCAGCGCACCGGGACCGGCGTAGAAGAACATGTCCTCGCCGATGTAGCCCTCGGTGCAGCCGATCGAAGCCTTCAGATAAGGGGTACGCGGCTTGCCGCCGATGCCGGAGACCCGCACCCGGTCCGGCCCCACCTGTTCGAGCCTGGCGGTGGTGAAGTCGACCACGACATCGGGCGTCAGGTAGTTGGCGGGATCGTGCACCTCGTAGAGCATCTGTTCCTTGACGGTCTGCAGCGTGACCGCGCCACCGGTGCCCGCCACCTTGGTGATCACCGCGCTGCCGTCGGAGGCCACCTCGGCAATCGGAAAAGCCAGGTTCCAGGGCTCGGGAACGTCCTTGAAGCCGGGATCGGGGAAGTAGCCTCCGGTGACCTGGGCGCCGCATTCGAGCAAATGGCCGATCCCGTTGCCAGCGCCAAGCCGCGCATGGTCGAGCGGATCCCAGCCGAACTCGTACATCATCGGCGCCATGAAGATCGAGGGGTCGGCGACCCGGCCCGTGACCACGATCTGCGCGCCGGCGCGCAGCGCCTCGACGATCGGTTCGGCGCCGAGATAGGCCTCGGCCGAGATCAGCGACGCCGCCAGCGACGCGGTGGGCTCGCCGTTCTCCATGATCCGGTCGGCAAGCTCCAGCACCCGGTCAGTGATCAGGCTGCCGTTGACCGCCGCCACACGAACGCCTTTGAAGCCGAACTCGCGCAGCCAGTGGACGATCCGCTGGGCGGCGCCATCGGGGTTGATCCAGCCCTGGTTCGACACGATCCGGGTGCCCCGGGCCATGCAGGCTGGCAGGACGGCGCGCATCCGGTCGTCGAGCCAGGTGTCGTAGCCGGGAAACGAGGCATCACGGCGTGCACGCACCTGGGCCGCGGAGACGGTGGCCTCGGCCATGGTCTCGAAGCACAGGTAATCGAGCGCACCCTGGGCGGCATTGAGCGCGGCCGGTTCGATGCGATCCCCCCACCAGGCGGCGCCGGATCCGATCCGAATCGTCTTGTCCATGTTCTGTCCATCGATGTCCTGTCTTCATTCTCGGAGCCGGATAGCCATCAGGCAATCCGATATCCGGCACAATCCCTGTGAACTGGATTCACATCTCCGTAAACCATCGCCATGAACCGATGAACCGGTACGCTGAAATCAGCGTCTTCCTCGTCGTCGTCGAAACCGGCAGTTTCTCGGCCGCGGCTCGCCGGATGGGGCGGAGCCCATCGGCGATCAGCAAGCTGATCGGCCGGCTCGAACGCCGGCTGAATGCGCGGCTGTTCGACCGGATCGGCAGCGTGATCCGGTTGACGCACGAAGGCGAACTGCTGGCCACCCACGGCAGGCGCGTGCACGAGGCCATGAACCAGGCCGAGGAAGCGGTGCACGCCAGCCGCGACGCCGTCACCGGCACGCTGCGCGTCCATACCCCGCTCACTTTCGCGAAGTACCAGCTGGCGCCCTTGCTGCCGGCTTTCGTCGAACGTCATCCGGCGCTCGACATCCGCTTCGTTCTCGGCACGGCACGCGGCGACTTCCTGCGCGACCGGATCGATGTCGCCATCCACAGCGAAGCGCCTCCTGAGCAGAGCCTGATCGCCCGGCCGATCATGCGACGGCGCTGGCTGATCGCGGCCGCACCCGCCTACCTGCGCCGCCATGGCGTGCCGACGCGACCCGGCGAGCTGGCGCAGCACCGCTGCCTGAATTTCACGGTCCGCATCCACTGGAACGCCTGGTCGTTCAACGACGGCGGCATGCGCACGTTTGTCGATGTTTCCCGTTCCCCGATCGGCGCCGACCAGGGTGAGTTGCTGCGCACCCTCGCCATCGAGGGCCTGGGCATCGCCCGGCTCGCCGAGTTCCACATCGGCGCCGACGTCCGTGCCGGCCGGCTGGTGCAGTTGCTGGCCGAGTATCGCGATCCGGTGGACGATCTGATGTACGTGCTGTATCCCGATCGCCGCAGCCAACCCCGCAGGATCCGCGCCTTCCTGGACTTCCTGGACGAGCATTTCCAGCCCTGAGCGCTGCTCGGAAGCCGGACCGGACGCCGAAAAGCTCTCTCCCGGGAGCCCTTACCGGGGAGCCCTCTCCCGGGCGCCTTCTCCCGGGAGTTGACATCGAGCGCCCGTCGCGAAACGATCCGGGTCGGACACGAGGAGACCCTGGCGCCCTGAGCGCCGACCCCCGAACATGACCGACCAACCACGATGGAAGCAGCGCCCTGCGGGCTCGAACTGGGGGGACTTCGGCCCCGACGACCAGCTCGGCCGATTGAACCTGATCGACGCCGCCAAGGTGCGCCAGGGCATTGCCGAGGCGCGCGAGGGCCTGACTTTCTGCCTCAGCCTGCCGCTCGACTACCCAGGCGGCAATGTGCTGAACCCGCGCCGCCATCCGCCGGTGCTGCGGCCCACGGTACGCAACGGCCGGCCCAACCTGAACTACCGGCGCGACATCGAGGACCCGTCGCAGACCGATGTGGTCAGCGACGATCTGGCGATCCTGCACCTGCAGTATTCGACCCAGTGGGACAGCCTGGCCCATATCGGCCAGTTGTTCGACGCCGATGGCGATGGCGTGCCCGAGCCGGTCTACTACAACGGCTATCGCGCCGGGGTCGATGTGCTGGGGCCGGAGTCGGCCGACGATGCCGGCTTCGGCACCGGGGCGCAGCTGGCGGGCGGCTCCACCTCGACGGCGCGGGCGCTGGGCATCCAGAATGCGGCGGCGCATGGCGTGCAGGGCCGCGCGGTGATGATCGACCTGCGCGCGCACCTGGGCGACGCCCGCATGGCGGTCGGCCACGACACCCTGATGCGTGTGATCGAGGCCGATCGCGTCACGATCGAGCCTGGCGACATGGTCTGCCTGCACACCGGTTTTGCCGACCGGCTGCTGGGCATGGGCCGCGCGCCCGACGCGGCCACCGTCGGCACGCTGTGCGCGGTGCTCGACGGCCGCGACCCGAAGCTGCTGCAGTGGATCACCGACAGCGGCCTGTCGGTGCTGATCGCCGACAATTACGCGGTGGAGTCCGATCCGCCGACCAGCCATCCCGGCTGCTGCGCGGCGCTGCCGCTGCACGAGCACTGCCTGTTCAAGCTCGGCGTGCATCTCGGTGAGCTCTGGCACCTGACACCGCTGGCCGACTGGCTGCGCGCGCACGGCCGCTCGCGCTTCCTGCTTACGGCGCCGCCGCTGCGGCTGCCGGGCGCGATCGGCTCGCCGGCCACCCCGATTGCCACGGTCTGAACCATGAACGATTCCACCGAACGCGTCGACTTCCTGATCCCCGTGGCCACCGGCCTGCCGCTGTCGGCACCCTTCAAGTGGCTGGCGGCCGGGGCGCGCGACTTCGCCGCCAGCGGTTTTCGCGGCGCCTTCTACGGGCTGATCTTCGCGCTGATGGGCCTGGCCATCGTCACGATCTACGAAACCCGCTGGCAGCTGACGATGGGCCTGACGGCCGGCTTCTTCCTGCTCGGCCCCTTCGTGTGCACCGGCCTGTACGAGCTGTCACGCCAGATCGAGCGCGGCGAGCCGGTGGACCTGCCGGCAACGCTGAGCTGCTGGCGGCGCAACCTCGGTGCGATCGGTTTCTTCGCCGCCATCCTGACCTTCCTGATGGTGGTCTGGGCGCGCGTCTCGGTGGTGCTGTTCGCGCTGGCCTCGACCACCGAGTTCCCGACCATGCGCAGCGTGCTCAGCCAGATCGTGTCGCCGGACAACATCGAGTTCCTGCTGCTGTGGGGCGCCGTGGGCTTCGTGTTCGCGTCGCTGGTGTTCGCGATCTCGGTGACGTCGGTGCCGCTGATGCTCGATCGCGGCAGCGACACGATGATGGCCATCTTCGCCAGCGCGCGCGCCCTGGCCAGCAACCCGGGGCCGGTCTACCTGTGGGCGCTGCTGATCGTGCTGATCATCGGTGCGAGCCTGATGCTGTGGTTCTGGCTACTGATCGTGACTGCACCGCTGGTCGGCCACGCCACCTGGCACGCCTACCGCGCGCTGATCCGCCCGCCGCTGCTCATCAACGGATGAACTGGTCGATGTAGCCGGCGCCCAGGCCGATTTTCTCGTAATGGGCCCGGCACTTCGCGATACGGGTGAAGACATCGTCGTAGCCGGTGGTGTTGCCGTCCGGGTCAACGTAGATCATCGCGCCGTTCACCTGGAAGAAAGTGATCATTTCGTCGACATGCGGGTCGACGACCAGCGTGTGCGTCTCGCCGGGCGCCTCGTAGACGTAGCCGCCTTCGCGCGCGATCCAGTCGTGTTCGAGATAGCGCCACTCGCCCTTGAGCACGAGACCGTGCACCGGCTGCGGATGGCGGTGGCGTGACAGCACCCCCGACTTGCGCACGCGCAGCAGGTTCATCCAGTAGCCGCGCGAGGCCGACAGGCACAGCGGCCGGAACCAGACATTTTCCTCGACCGGCACCCAGACCCGCTCGTCGGCCGGGATCGCATCGGGGATGACCAGTTCGGGCGGCGACTCGGCGGGTTGCGGATGGCGGTAGGGAACGGCCTTGTCACTGGCCGGCGCAATCGGCTCGGCATGGGGCACGACACTCACTGGATGGCTCCGGATTCGATGGTTGGGTCTGCCCGGTATTGTAGGAGAAGGCTCGCCGCGCCGGCTGCGGCGTGCTAAGTTGACCCTGTCGCCCGACGATACGAGAGGTCCGTGCATGCGCCGGGTTCCGCTCTACAGCCGATCGAGCCGTACCGTTCCTGGCCCCGCCGCCGGACAGGAGGGAAGCGAGTTGCCGGCGGCGGCCGCGGTCGGGCGTAATCCGGCGGCTCGCGCAGGGGGGGCTCGCGGCGCACCGGCTGGCGACGCGCCGGCATCCGAGTTTGTGAGCACGCGGCACTCGCCCCCCCGCTGGCGCCGGTTCGGCACGGTCGCACTCGCGCTGGCCGGGGCCACGCTTGCGCTGCTGGCCCTGCTGCTCGTCACCGGCCCTCGCTGGACACCACAGGACCTGGAACTTGCGATCGAGCGGGCGATCGACGCGCGGACCCGGCCGCCATCGGCGGTGGCGGCCTGGCAGGCGATCGCGCCCTCCGTGGTGCGGGTCCGTGCCTTCGATGACGAGGCGCTCGACCGGCTCGAACGTGGCGAGAACGTCGAGGGCAGCGTCGGCACCGGCGTGGTGATGGTCAGCGACGGCCGGATCCTGACCAACCTGCATGTGGTCGCCGGCGCCCGGCGCATTCTGGTGGACTTCTTCGACGGCCTGGAATCCGAGGCCCGGCTGATCGGCACCGAACCGGCCCAGGACCTGGCGCTCATCCGCGCCCGCACGACCCCCGACGACCTGCAGCCGGCCACGATGACCTCGACCCGCAACCTGGCCGTCGGCGCCCCGGTGGCCGCGGTCGGCTTTCCGTTCGGCATCGGTCCGACGGTCACCTCGGGCGTGGTCTCGGGCCTGCGCCGCGAGTTCCGCTCCCCCGAAGGCGAGCGGCTGCTGACCGAGCTGATCCAGTTCGACGCTGCCGCCAATCCGGGCAATTCGGGTGGGCCGCTGGTCACCGCCGACGGCGAGGTCGTCGGCATCGTCACCGCGATCATGAATCCGACCGAACAGCGCGTGTTCGTCGGCATCGGCTTTGCCGTGCCGATCGAGACAGCCGCGATGGCGGCTGGCATGTCGCCGTTCTGAACGCAAGGAGACGCCAGGCATGACTTCGTCATCGACGCAGGGACCGCCGGCAGCCGGCCATGACACCGGCCTCGACGGCAGTGACATGGCGGCAGTCGCCGAGCTGATGCAGCGCGTGCTGTTCGAGGTCAAGCGCGTGGTCGTCGGCCAGGACCGCTTCCTCGAACGGGTGATGGTCGCCCTGCTCGCCCAGGGCCACCTGCTGGTCGAGGGTGTCCCCGGCCTGGCCAAGACACTGACGATCAAGACGCTGGCGCGCACGATCCACGGCAGCTTCAAGCGCATCCAGTTCACCCCCGACCTGGTGCCGGCCGACCTGGTCGGGACGCGGATCTGGAACCAGCGCAGCGGCGAGTTCACCACCTCGCTCGGACCGGTCTTCACCAACCTGCTGCTGGCCGACGAGATCAACCGCGCCCCGGCCAAGGTGCAAAGCGCCCTGCTCGAAGTCATGCAGGAGCGCCAGGTCACGCTGGCCGGCAACACGCACCGGGTGCCGGAACCCTTCCTGGTGATGGCCACCCAGAACCCGATCGAAACCGAGGGCACCTACCCGCTGCCCGAAGCGCAGGTCGACCGCTTCATGATGAAGGTGCTGGTCGGCTATCCGGACGATGACGAGGAGTTCGTGATCGTCGACCGGGTCACCGGCCCGGAGATCGCCGTCGCCTCGGTGTGCACGACCGCGCAGCTCGGCGCCCTGCAGCAGCTGTGCCGGCGGGTCTACGTCGACCCGTCGCTGATCCGCTACGCGGTCCGGCTGGTGGCGGCGACCCGCGAGCCCGCCCGCTTCGGCCTGGCCGAGCAGGCCCGCTACATCGGCTTCGGGGCCAGCCCGCGCGCAACGATCGGGCTGGTCGAGGGCGCCCGGGCACTGGCCTGCCTGCGTGGCCGGCGCTATGCGCTGCCCGAGGACATCCGCGACCTGGTCCCCGACGTGCTGCGCCACCGGATCGTGCTGTCGTACGAGGCGCTCGCCGAAGGTGTCGACGCCGACACCCTGGTTGCGCGCATCATGCGCCAGATCGCGGCACCCGAAGCGCCGCTCGAAGCCCATGTGGACCTGGCTGCGCAAGCCTGAGCCGGGCGCCGCCGGCGGCAAGGCCGAGCGCGTGCTGGCGCGCCTCGAATGGACGGTGCTGCGCCGGCTCGACGGCCAGCTCCAGGGCGAGCACCGCTCGCTGTTCCGCGGCGCCGGCCTCGACCTGTGCGACCTGCGCGAGTACCAGTTCCACGACGACGTGCGCCACATCGACTGGAACGTCACGGCCCGGCTCGATACCCCGTACGTGCGTCAGTACACCGAGTCGCGCGAGCTCGACGTCTGGTTCCTGATCGACCTGAGCGCCTCGGTCGGCTTCGGCTCGGGCGAGGTCGGCAAGCACACACTGGCCCGCGACTTCTCGGCGGCGCTGGCCCGCCTGTTCACTCGCCAGGGCAACCGGGTCGGCGCCGCACTGTACCGGGGCGCCGACGAACCGGCCGCGGCGTCGGTGCTGCCGGCGCGCGGCGGACGCAACCAGGTGCTCGCGCTGCTGCACCGGATCGAAGCGACGCCGCTGCAGGCGGCCGGCCCGACCGAGCTGGCGAGCTTCTTCGACCGCGCGGCCGGCCTGATCCGGCGCCGCTCGCTGGTGTTCGCGATCTCCGACTACCAGAGCCGGCCCGGCTGGCCGGACGCGCTCGGACGCCTTGCACTGCGCCATGAAGTCATCGCGGTGCGCCTGGTCGACCCGCTCGAACGCGCGCTGCCGGACCTCGGCATCCTGGTGCTCGAAGACGCCGAAACCGGCGAGCAGCTGCAGGTCGACACCCATCTGGCGAGTTTCCGGCGCCGCTTCGCCGAAGCCTCCGAGCGGCGCGAGGCCGCGCTCGAACAGGGTTTTGCCCAGGCCGGCGTCGACGCCCTGGAGCTGGCCACCGACGAGGATCTGGCCGACGCGGTGCTGCGCTTTGCCCGTCTGCGCAAGCTGCACGGCCGCAGTGCCGCGGGAGCGGCCCGATGAGCTTCATCTGGCCCTCGATGCTGGCCGGCCTGGCCGTCCTGCCCGTGCTGGTCGCCTTGTATGTCTGGCTGCTGCGCCGGCGCAGCCGCAGCGCGGTGCGCTACGCCGGCCTGGGCCTGGTCCGCGAAGCGATGTCGGCCGGACAAGGCATCCGCCGTCACTTGCCGCCGGCACTGTTCCTGATTGCGCTGGGCTTGATGCTGGTCGCCGCTGCGCGGCCGACGGCCGTCGTGACGCTGCCCTTCGCGCACGAAACGGTCGTGCTCGCGATGGACGTCTCGGGTAGCATGCGCGCCGCCGACGTCGCGCCGAGCCGGATGGTGGCCGCCCAGGAAGCGGCCCGCGCCTTCATCGCCGCCCAGCCGCGCAGCACCCGGATCGGCGTGGTGACCTTCGGCGGCAGCGCGGCACTGATCCAGCCGCCCACCGACGACCGGACCGAGCTGCTGGCAGCGCTCGAACGCTTCGACTTCCAGCGCGGCACGGCGGTCGGCAGCGGCCTGCTGGTTTCGCTCAAGACCATCTTCCCCGAAATCGAGATCGACCTGAGCCGTCGCGACCCGCGCCCCGGCGCAGGCCCGCGCAGCGGTGCCAGCGGTGCGCGCAGCGGCCCGGGCGGCGTACCCGGCGGCACAGCGCCCTCCCTGCCTGGCACCTCGTCGACCCCGGACACGGCGGCACCCACCGTGCCCCCCGGCTCGTACACGTCGGCGGTCATCATCCTGCTGACCGACGGCCAGACCACCACCGGGCCTGACCCGATCGCGGCCGCCTGGATGGCCGCCGAGCGCGGTGTCAGGGTCTATACGGTGGGGGTCGGCACCCCCAACGGCGAGATCCTGGTCGGCGACGGCTGGTCGATGCGGGTGCGGCTCGACGAGGAGGCGCTGAAGGCGATCGCTGCGATTACCCTCGGCGAGTATTTCCACGCCGGCACCGCCGAAGACCTGAAGAAGGTCTACGAGTCGCTGACCTCGCAGATCGCGCTGGAAACCGGCGAAACCGAGGTGACGGCGCTGTTCACGGCCGGCGCGGCGCTGCTGATGATCCTGTCCGCGCTGCTGTCGCTGATCTGGTTCAAGCGGGTGCTCTGAGGCGGACATCATGCCCGATCGCGCCCGCGAACCGGGCGCTCACCAACCCCAGAGCAGGCTGCGCGCGATCCAGCCGGTCAGGCCCTCGCCGTTGCGCACCCTGGCCCAGCCCGGGCCGTGTTCTAGGGTCTGCATGACCTCGCCGTACAGGGCCTTGCCGACCACCGGGTGATTGGTACCGGGCCCGCTGCGTATGTTGACGTCCTGACCCTTGACGACGAAGAACGGCTTCTTGGCGGTGAGGTTGCCCTGCACCCAGCCGGTGTCGCCCTCGAAGTCGCGGACCTGCAGCCAGCCGTCCTTGCGCGCAATGATCATCAGCGGATAGCCGCGGTTCAGGCGCCAGGTGGCTTCGTGGTTGGTTCCCGGGCCAGTGCGCATGTTGATCACGGGACGGTCGACGCTGACCATTTCGACGGCCTGCGCAGCCGCTGCCGAGAATGCAAGCAGGACGGCCACCAGGACACGGAAAATCGACAGGTTGCGAATGATGCTCATCGGATTCCTGACACGAGTTGGAGGAAACACTGCACCGATTCTAGGACTCCCGCAGTCGACTCCGGCCAGGACCCGGAAAAACCCTGTCCCGGAAGCCGGGCATTTTGCGAAACGACTCGTGTTAGGGTTAACAATGGCCAGTTTGTGTGCCTGCGGACCGGTCATACGTGCTGTCGTACCTGCGCACGCGGCTGCACACAGGCAGGTTTCGACAATCCCCTACAATCGCGGACTCGGTTCAGATCGATCCCGCCAACGGAGACGCTCAATCATGAAGTTCACTACGCTCGCCCTCAGCCTGGCCGTTGCCGCCGGCTTCGCCTCGGCCGCCGCCGCGCAGACGACGATGCGCATCAGCATCTCGACCTCACAGAACTCGCACCAGGGCGTCGCCATCGACACCTTCGCCAGCGAAGTCGAGAAGCGCACCCAGGGCCGCTACAAGGTCCAGACCTTCTACAACGGCGCGCTCGGCGGCGAACGCGAGTCGATCGAGTCGGTGCAACTGGGCACCCAGGAACTCGCGTTCAGCTCGACCGGGCCGGTGCCCAACTTCGTGCCCGAAACGAAGATCCTCGACGTGCCCTTCCTGTTCCGTGACAAGGCCCACGCGCGCGCCGTGCTCGACGGCCCGATCGGCGACGACCTGCTCACCAAGTTCGACGCGCGCGGCTTCAAGGCGCTGGCCTGGGCCGAGAACGGCTTTCGCCACATGACCAACAGCCGTCGCGCGGTCCACACGCCGGATGACCTCAAGGGCCTGAAGATGCGCACGATGGAGAACCCGGTGCACATCACCGCCTACAAGGCCTTCGGCATCGTCACCACACCGATGGCCTTCCCGGAGGTCTTCACCGCGCTGCAGCAGGGCACCGTCGACGGTCAGGAGAACCCGCTGCCGGTCATCATGTCGGCCAAGTTCGACCAGGTCCAGAAGCACCTGTCGCTGACCGGCCACGTCTACTCGCCGGCCATCTTCGTGATGAACAAGGCTGCGTTCGAGAAGCTCAGCGCCGCTGACAAGCAGGCCTTCATCGAGGCCGCCCGCGAAGGCACGAAGGTCAACCGGGCGCGCGTCGACGAAGACGAGGAGAAAGGCGTCGCCGACCTGCGCTCCAAGGGCATGGAAGTCGTCACCGACGTCGACAAGTCGAAGTTCGTTGCCGCCCTGTCGTCGGTTGCCGCCAGCTTCGAGAAGGAGTTCGGCAAGAAGAACCTCGACGCGATCCGCAACTACGGCAACTGATCGTGCCTTGACGACGCCGCCGCCTGATCCGGCGCGGCGTCACGAGCCGCCCGCCGCTTCCCGGCCGGGAAGCGGCGGACCCCCCGGTTCCTTCGCCCCAGGCTGACATGAAAAACGCATTCCTGCGCTTCGAGGCTTGGATGACCTCGATTGCGATGGTCGGCGCCTGCGCGATGCTCGCGATCGCCGCAACGCTCGGCATGTTCCAGATCGTCACGCGCTTCATCCTGGAGCGCCCCGCCGAGTGGACCGAAGTGCTGATCCGCTTCAGCCTGATCTGGATGGTCTTCCTCGGCATCCCGGCCGCCTTCCGGCGCGGCGCGATGATCAGTGTCGACGTGCTGTACCGGTGGAGTTCGCCGAAGATCCGGCGGATGCTCGACTGGCTGGTCTGCGTCGTCTCGCTGGTGCTGACCGGCATCCTGATCTGGTGGGGCTGGGACTACGCGAACCGCGGCGGCATGCAGACGATGGCCGGACTCGAGAGTCTGTCGATGTTCTGGGCCTATCTGGCCATGCCGGTCGGCGCGGTGTTCTGCGTGCTGGGCCTGATCGGACAGTTGCTCGATCCGCAGCGCCATGAGCTGGAGACCGCGCAATGACTGCCGCGATGGTCTTCACGATGGTCCTGTGCTTTGCACTGACCATCTCGGTGGCGGTCTCGATCGGGCTGGCCGCCATCGTCGGCATCCAGGTCGCCAACGCGCCGATGCTGATCGCGGTCAAGGAGATGTTCGGCGCGATCAACAAGTTCCCGCTCGCGGCGATCCCGTTCTTCATCCTGGCCGGCAACCTGATGGAAGCCGGCGGCATCTCGCGCCGGCTCGTCGAATTCGCCAAGAGCCTGGTCGGTGGCGTGCAGGGCGGCCTGCCGATGACCTGCGTGCTGACCTGCATGATCTTCGCCGCCGTGTCGGGCTCGTCGGTGGCCACCACCTTCGCGATCGGCGCCATCCTGATCCCGGCCCTGATCAAGCACGGCTATCCGACTTCGTACGCGGCCGCCCTGCAGGCCACCAGCGCCGAACTCGGCGTGATCATTCCACCGTCGATCCCGATGATCCTGTACGGCGTCAGCGCCGAGGTCTCGATCGGCGAGCTGTTCATCGCCGGCGTTGGCCCGGGCATCCTCATCAGCGGTGCGCTGATGCTGTTCGTCTGGCTGTACTGCAAGTACAAGGGCTGGGGCAAGCACGACGGCGACGGCCGCATGCCGCTGCTGCGCTCCACCTGGCAGGCCGGCTGGGCGCTGCTGATGCCGGTGATCATCCTGGGCGGCATCTACGGCGGCGTGTTCACGCCGACCGAGGCCTCGGCCGTGGCGGTGTTCTATGCACTGGTCGTCGGCATCCTGATCTACCGCGAGATCGGCCTGAACCAGCTGTTCGAGGTACTGCGCAAATCGGTCATCTCGTCGGCGGTCATCATGTTCATCATCGCCAACGCCGGCCTGTTCGCCTACCTGCTGACCCGCGCCGGGGTGCCCGAAGCGATCGGCCACTGGCTCGAAGCAGTGCTCCAGTCACCGGCGCTGTTCCTGCTGGGCGTGAACGGCGCGCTGTTCGTGATCGGGATGTTCATCGAGACGAGTGCCGCGATCATCGTGCTGGCACCGATCCTGGCACCGGTGGCCGCCCACTTCGGCGTCGATCCGGTGCACTTCGGGATGATCATGGTCGTGAACCTGGCGCTGGGCATGATCACGCCCCCGTTCGGCGTCAACCTGTTCGCCGCCTGCACGGTCGCGAGGATCTCGCTGGACCGGATCGTCGGCCACCTCGTGCCCTTCGTGCTGGTGATCGTCGGCTGCCTGATGGTCATCACCTACGTGCCCGACCTGTCGCTGTTCTTCCGCGACCTGGTCTACCGGTAAGCGCGGCCCGGCCAGGACACGGGGCGAGGCTTTCGGCGCACGCCGGGCCAGGACACGGGGCGAAGCTTTCGGCGCACGCCGGGTGCTTGCCCCGCTTCGCGGGGTGCCCTCCGATGCTCGCGCTCGTGGCCTGCCGCCGAACTCGCTTCACTCCCTACGCTTCGCTTCGTTCGTTTTGCTCAGACAGGCGGCGGCAAGTCAGATTGTTGAATGCGCGCTGCGCGCGCAGGCCACGAGCCCTGCGCTTCTCGGCTGCGCACAAGGCGTGCACCGAAAGCCTCGCCCCGCGTCCTGGCAGACGGTGGCCTGCGATCGAACGCAAAGCGGTCGTGCGCCCGGTAGTGCGCCGGCGGGGCAGCACGACCGGAACCTGACTCGGCAGCAAACCTGATTCGGCAGCACGATCGGGCTGCGCGAGTTGCAGGCCAGCATGACGGCCGCCTGCGAGCCGGCCAGGCGAAGCCCCCCGCATCTTGGCTCGCCCCAAGCGCTCGAACGCGAAGGAGTATCAGGCGTGGATCGGCGGCTCCTGCATCGCCGCCACCTGCTCGCGCAATTCCAGCACGCGATCCTGCCAGTAGTGCTGCGTACCGAACCACGGGAAGGCGGCCGGGAAAGCCGGATCGTGCCAGCGGCGCGCGATCCACGCCGAATAATGGATCAGCCGCAGCGTGCGCAGCGGCTCGATCAGCTGCAGCTCGCGACGATCGAAATCGACGAAAACCTCGTAGCCGGCGAGCACGTCGGACAGCTGCCGGGTCATCGCATCGCGCTCACCCGACAGCAGCATCCACAGGTCCTGCACCGCCGGCCCGTTGCGCGCGTCGTCGAGGTCGACGAAGTGCGGCCCGCCGTCGGTCCACAGCACGTTGCCGCCATGGCAGTCGCCATGCAAGCGGATCCGGCCAACGGCGCCGACGCGATCGAAGGCGGCGCGCACCGCAGCGAGCGCCTGGTCGACGATGCCGGTCCAGGCCGGGAGCAGGTCGACCGGCACACAGTCGTGCTCCAGCAGCCAGGCACGGGAGGCATCGCCAAAATCCGCGACATCGAGATCGGGCCGGTGAGCGAACGGAGCGATCGCACCGACCGCGTGGATGCGCCCGAGGAAGCTGCCGATCCGTTCCAGCGTGTGAGGATCGTCGAGCTCCGGCGCACGACCACCTTGTCGGGCGTAGACCGCGAAACGATAGCCATCGAACTCGGCCAGGGTCGATCCGCCCGCCGCGCTCGCAGCAGATGCCGTCCCGAGCACGAGCGGCGCCACCACCGGAACCTCGCGCGCAGCCAGTTCGTGCGCGAACGCATGCTCCTCGAGGATCTGCGCATCACTCCAGCGGTCGGGCCGATAGAACTTCGCAACCACCACGGCGCCGTCTTCCAGGAACACCTGGTAGACGCGGTTCTCGTAGCTGTTCAGCGCCAGGAAGCGGCCATCGCCACGCAGGCCGACCGATTCGAGCGCGTCGAGCATCAGGTCGGGGGTCAGGCGGGCATACGGGGCGCTGGGCGTCATGTCGATTTGCTCGTCGAGGCACTCGTCGAGAGCCCGATGGTGCGGCAAGGGGGCCGGGCGAACCCACGGTCCGTCCTTTGGCCGGACGGCTCTGCGCTGCTCGCCCGCGTGGCCCCGGCGCGCAACTCGCTGCGCGCCCTTCGCTTCGCTTCGTTCGCTGCGCTCGGACAGGCGCGCCGAGTCAGAGTATTGGGGGCATCTGTGGCGTCAGCGCGCTCAGGCAACCTAGGGAAATCCGGCCAACAACGTCGCCAGCCCGGCAGGGGGTGGGGGACGGTCTGGCGGGGCGCTTTGCCGGCGCCGAGTAGCGCAGGACGTGGGGCCGCGCGCGCAGCGCGCATCCAATTTCTGACTTGCCGCCGACTGTCTGAGCGCAGCGAGCGCCGCAAAGCGGCGGGAGCGAAGCGAGTTTCGGCGGCAGGCCCCACGTCCGAGCAACGCAGGGGAGTCCGGCCGAAGGCCGGGCCGCCGGCACCAAGCCCCGCCAGACCGTCCCCCACCCCCTGTCGGACCGGTACCAAGTCAGTACTTCCCCGAGATCGGCTTCACCGGCCCCTCGAAGCGCTCGCGTCTGGGCTCGTGCGACAACGGCGGCAACTCGAACGGCTCGACCGGCACCTTGCGGTCGGGCACCTGGTCGAGCAGATGCCTGATCAGGTTCAGCCGCCCGCGGCGCTGGTCGTTGAAGTCGACCACGTGCCAGGGGGCGTGCTTGGCATGGGTGGCCTCCATCATCGCGTCGCGGGCGAGTCCGTACTCCTCGTAGAGCTCGCGCGACTCCAGGTCGATCGGCGACAGCTTCCAGCGTTTCAGCGGATCTTCGGCACGCTCGGCGAAACGCTCTTCCTGATGCACCTGGTCGACGGCGAGCCAGTATTTGTAGAGCAGAATGCCGTCATCGATCAGCAGCTTCTCGAACACCGGCGTCTGCTTGAGGAAGCGCCAGTATTCGGCGTCGGTGCAGAAGCCCATGATCTTCTCGACGCCGGCGCGGTTGTACCAGCTGCGATCGAACAGGACCATTTCACCGGCAGCGGGCAGGTGCGCGACATAGCGCTGGAAGTACCACTGGGTGCTTTCGCGTTCGGTGGGCTTGGGCAGCGCCACGACGCGGACCTGGCGCGGGTTCAGCCGCTCCGCGATGGTGTTGATGACGCCGCCCTTGCCGGCCGTATCGCGCCCTTCGAGCAGCACCATCATCCGTTTGCCGGTGTGCCGGAGCCAGTGGGCCAGGTCATTGAGCTCGAGCTGCAGCGGTTCGAGCGCGTCCTCGTAGTCCTTCTTCTTCAGGTTGCCCATGGGTGGCCTGTGCCTCGGTATTGACGGATGTTCACGCGCCTGCAGAAGGCACAGCGGGTGCGCCGGCCGCTGCCGCGCGCACCTGCAACTGGCAATAGGCGGCACTCAGCAGCGGGGCTTCGAACCCGTGCCGTTCGGAGCGGGCGAGCAGGTCGCCCAGCACGTGATCGTGCTCGGTGCGCTGGCCGGCCTGCAGGTCGCGCAGCATCGATGCCGTGGTCGGCGCGCCGCGCTGGGTCAGCATGCCGAGTGCCGCCGACCGGGCCTTCTCGGAAATATCGACGCCACTTGCCTTCGCCACCGCCAGGCATTCGCCGTACAGGCGGCGGATCAGCGCCTCGCCGTCGCGGGTGGCGACGATCTCGCCGACCGAGGCTCGCATCAGAGTAGTGACCCCTGCCAGCGTGGCCAGCATCACCCACTTCTCCCACAGGCTGGTGACGATGTCGGGCGAGAGCATCGGGCGAAACCGGGCCTGTGCGCACAGCTCGATGAACCGCTCGGCAAGGCGTTGGGCCTGCGGGTCGCGCCCGCCGGCGATCAGTGAGTGGGCATTGTTCAGATGCCTGATCGTGCCGTCCTCATCGAGCGTTGCGCCGATGTGGGCAACGCCTCCGAGCACGCGCTCGCTGCCGAAGCGGCGATCGAGCACGTCCATGTGCGCATAGCCGTTCAGGAAGGGCAGGATCCGCGTCTGCTCACCGATTGCGGGTGCCACTGCATCGACGGCGTCGTCGAAGTCGTAGGCTTTGGGGGCCAGCAGCACGAGGTCGTAGACGGGTTCGAGGGCGTCGGCGGTCACGGTGCGAACCTGCAACTGGCAGTCGCCGGCCGGGCTCACGATCCGCAGCCCGTCGCGGGCCAGCCGGGCAGCGCGCGCCGGTCGCACGAGAAAGCTCAGATCGGCTCCGGCTTCGACCAGCCGACCTCCGAAATATCCGCCTACGGCACCTGCTCCCAGGAACAGCAGCTTCATCGCCTTCACTCTCCGGTTTCGCGTTCGTGGCTCGCCTCTGGCGCATCTTAGCGCCGCCCCCGTGGCGATGCGCACAGCAGGCATAATCTCCGGCATGACAAAGAACCCCAGCCGGCCGACGACCGGCACGCTGCTCGACCGTTTCCTCGACTGGCAGATCGAGGCCCGCCACTACCCGGGCGCAGTGATCCACATCGAACGCCAGGGCCGGGTCCTGGCCCGCCAGACGGCCGGCCTGCGCGATCCGGACAGCGCGACGCCGATGACCGAAGACACGCTGTTTCGCATCGCGTCGATGACCAAGCCGATCGTCAGCACGCTGGCGCTGATGCTCGCCGAACAGGGCCGGCTCGAGCTCGATGCACCCTTCTCGCGCTGGCTGCCCGAGCTGGCCGGGATGAAGCTGGTGTCCGGCCAGCCGCCGGCGCGCGAACCCACGGTGCGCGACCTGCTGCGCCATACCTCGGGTATCGCCTACCCGGGCGAGATCCACGATCCGCAAGTGCGGGCCGCCGTAGCGGCCAGCAAGCTCGACAGCCAGTTGCCCTTGCTCACGCCCGGGCAGATTCTGGCGACACTGGCCACCCTGCCGCTGGCCGGCGAGCCGGGTCCGCGTTTCCGCTACGGTTTCTCCACCGACGTGCTGGGCCTGGTGATCGAACGCATCACCGGCCAGCGCCTGGGCGATGCGCTGCGCGAGGCCCTGTTCGAGCCGCTCGGCATGCATGACACCGGCTTCGAGGTGCCCGAGGCGAACGCCGGCCGGCTCGCGCGGGCACATGGCGACGACAGTTTCTGGCATGGTTTCACCGACCGGTTCGTGCAGGCCCAGTCGATGGGCCTGCCGATGCACTGTGGCGGTGGCGGGCTGGTGTCCACCGTGGCCGACTACGCACGCTTCGTGCGGCTGCTGCTCGGCGGCGGCGAGGTCGCGGGCCGGCGACTGCTGTCGGAAGCCAGCCTGGGCGAGATGTTCGGCAACCAGCTCGATCCGCTCGACCCGGGCCCGACCGGCTTCACCGGACCGGGCTTCGGCTTCGGGCTCGGGCTGGCGGTGCGCCTCGACTGGGGCGCCGGGGCCGTCCCGTCGACGGCCGGTGAGTTGACCTGGTTCGGGATCTGCGGCACGGTGGTCTGGCTGCATCCGCGCGAGCAGTGGTTCGCGCTGCAGTTCAGCGCCAACACGCGTTCGCGAATGCTGTCGCGGATGGAATTCCGGCGCACTGTGCAGAGCCTGCTCGACGAAACCTGAAATGCCCCGATCGATCCTGTATCACAACCCGCGCTGCTCGAAGTCCCGCGCTGCGCTCGAATTGCTGAGCCAGCGCGGTGTCGAACCGGAAATCATCCGCTACCTCGACACCCCGCCCGACGCCGACGCGCTGCGCCGGCTGCTGGCGCAGCTCGGCCTGCGGGCCCGCGCGCTGCTGCGCACCGGCGAAGACGAGTACAAGACGCTGAAGCTCGACGACCCCGCGCTCGATGACGAAGCCCTGATCGCTGCGATGGCCGCACACCCCAGGCTGATCGAGCGGCCGGTCTTCGTCCGCGGCGAGCGCGCCGTGATCGGCCGCCCGCCCGAGCGCGTGCTCGAACTGCTGTAGCCGGCCGCGCCGGCCCCAGGCGGGGCCGGCTTCCCCCCGGTTTCTCCCCAATTCGATTCCTCCCCGATTTCCACGAGTGACATGGCGCAATACGTCTATACGATGAACCGCGTGGGCAAGATCGTCCCGCCCAAGCGACAGATCCTGAAGGACATCTCGCTGTCCTTCTTCCCCGGCGCGAAGATCGGCGTGCTCGGCCTGAACGGCTCGGGCAAGTCGACGCTGCTGCGCATCATGGCGGGCGTCGACCGCGAGTTCGAGGGCGAAGCCGTTCCGATGCCGGGTATCCGGATCGGCTACCTGCCTCAGGAGCCCGAGCTCGATCCGGCCAAGGACGTGCGCGGCAACGTCGAGGAAGGGCTGGGCGAAACGATCGCGCTGGTCAAGGCGTTCAACGAGATCA
>Ga0172382_10005493_pt1 | contig 18873 bp, 12 predicted proteins | sample Leawel138RmetaG_FD_122245 | JGI IMG/M metagenome (GOLD analysis project Ga0172382, IMG submission 122245) | Leachate microbial communities from a municipal landfill in Southern Ontario, Canada - Leachate well 138R metaG | ecosystem: Engineered > Solid waste > Landfill > Unclassified | place...
AATTAGCGAAGGAAACATGCACCAGCAGTAGGTGAAGCATCAACCAGATAATCCGATGAGATGCCGGTCTGTCTCACTCTCATGCAAAGGTAAGATCAACCATTTAATCCGCTTACCCAAAAAAATAAAGGCCAGTCAGCCGAGCCGGCAAATTATATCGCCGAATGGGGCTGCCTGCCTCTTTATCGGCTGTATTTGCTGCAATTGAACGCGCAAGCAAAGTGTGCACCGCTTCACGCAACTGAGTTGCAGGCTGTGATGGGCTTTGCAACCTGCGCGTTTGACCGCAGGGCAAAGATTGGTTAGCGTGTCAAACGGTCATTTGAAACAGCGCTGACGGTCAGCAGGAGAACCGTTCCGGCTGTTCGCAGGCCAACCACTCTGAATAACAAGATGAAGTACGGAGTCAGGCCATGGCTGCAGATGTATCCTCCATCGAGATTCGTTCCGAGAAAGTTACCATCGTTGCCCGGGATGGTTATCTGCTGGGCGCAAATCGTTTTCATGCCCATGGTCAGGCCAAGGGAAATCTGCTGGTAGCTGGCGGTACTGGTGTCCCGCAGCGCTTCTATCGACGCTTCGCTGAATATGTGGCGCGCAGAGGCTTCAATGTACTGACTGTCGATTATCGCGGTACCGGCGAATCGAAGCCTGCCACGCTGAAAGGCTTTGAGATGTCCTACCTCGATTGGCCGGAAAAGGATCTACCTGCGGCTGTTGACCTGTTGAGCCAGGAGGGTCTGCCATTGTACTGGGTGGGGCATTCTTTCGGCGGCCATGCCATTGGTATGTTGCCCAATCACGACCGTCTTACGGCCTGTTATAGCTTTGGTAGTGGGGCAGGTTGGGCGGGCTGGATGCCGAACGCTGAGGCACTGAAGATCCGCCTGTTCTGGAATGTCATCATGCCAGTGATCGTGGCCTGGAAAGGCTATATGGCCTGGAGTCTGCTGGGCATGGGTGATGACCTGCCGCGAGGCGTCTACCGGGATTGGAAGCGTTGGTGCAAGTATCCGCACTATTACTTCGATGACCCCACCATGCCCCATGTCCATGCACGCTATGCTGCGGTGAAGACGCCCTGCGCCTTTGTCACCTCGCGCGATGATCCCTGGGCTCCGCCGCAATCGCGGGATGCTTTCGTCAAGGGCTACGTCAATGCGCCCTTGACGCTGTATGACATTGAGCCGGCAGCGGGCAAGCCAGTCATCGGCCATATGGGCTATTTCCGGCCCGAGGCCCAGCCTTTCTGGGATGAAGCATTGAACTGGCTGCAACAGGCCGCTCTGCCGGTCGGGCAGGAAGCTACCAGCCTGGCGGCGTCTGACAACTGAACCAGAGCGGATTCATTTTGCATCACGCCCATGCGGCCGTTGCAGATTCAGCTGGGGCCCGAGCGGGACTATGCCGGTGGGGTTGATGGTGAGATGGCTGCGGTAATAGTGACCCTTGATGTGCTCAAAGTTGACCGTATCCTCCACGCCGGGCAACTGGTACAGCTCGCGTACATAAGCTGACAGGTTGGGGTAATCCTTGATGCGCTTGAGGTTGCACTTGAAGTGACCGTGGTAAACAGCATCGAAGCGAATCAGCGTGGTAAACAGGCGCCAGTCAGCTTCGGTCAGGCTGTCACCCAGCAGGTAACGGTTGCTGCCCAGACGTTCTTCCAACTGGTCGAGCATCTCGAATAGTGGCCAGAACGCCTGCTCATAGGCTTCGGCAGTAGTGGCAAACCCGGCCTTGTACACGCCGTTGTTGATCCGGTCATAGATGCGTTCGTTCAGCGCATCGATCTCATCCCGCAGGGCAGCGGGGTAATAATCACCGGGAGCGGCGCCCACCTGGTCAAAGGCGCTATTGAGCATGCGGATGATGTCAGCGGACTCATTACTGACGATGCGCCGCTGCTGCTTGTCCCATAAAACCGGCACCGTTACCCGCCCTGTATAGTCAGGCGTGTCGGCAGTATAAATCTGGTGGAGAAAGAGTGCATTGTTCAGCGGGTCGGCTACCACGCCGTTATCCGGCTCGAATGTCCAGCCATGCTCGCGCATCAAGGGGTTGACCACGGACACCGTGATCATGCTTTCCAGCCCCTTCAGAGTGCGGAAAATAAGGGTGCGGTGAGCCCACGGGCAGGCCAGCGAGACATACAGATGATAGCGCCCCGGTTCGGCTTCGAATCCGCCTTCGCCGGTGGGGCCGGCGCTGCCATCGGCGGTGACCCAATGGCGAAACTGGGACTCGCTGCGGACAAACCGGCCTTTTGTCGAGTCAGTGTCATACCACTGGTCTACCCACTTCCCATCCACAAGCAGTCCCATGTTCATCTCCCGTTTCTCTATGGCTTCAGAGTCATGATCTATCCAAGAGATTCCGAAGTTAAGGGCAAATGTCAGGATGAAATGATCGGCTTTTCCAATGATGGGGTGTTACGGCGCATCAGGCGTGTCTACTGTCCAGGTGAGTTCTCCCCGGGTGACAGCCAGTAATTGCTCTTGCAGCTCACCAGAGCGGGTTATCGGCAACCGTACGATCAGCTGCACGGCGTGCGTATGCTGCACCTCCAGCAGTTCACCGCCGACCTCGGTTATCAGGTGACGGGCGATTCCTTCGTGGGCATAGGGCAGCTCGCAGCGCAGGGTCAGACTCGGGATATGCTCGATCTTCTCGGCTTGCAGCAGGGCCTGGGCCACCGCATCGGTATAGGCGCGTACCAGTCCGCCGGCACCCAGTTTGATGCCGCCGTAATAACGCACTACGGTAGCCAGCACGCCATCCAGTTGCTGGTGGCGCAGGACTTCAAGCATGGGGCGGCCTGCCGTGCCGGAGGGTTCGCCAGCATCCACTGCGGCACTGTGACCGCCGGCCAGCAGGGCCCAGCAGACGTGCGCGCAGCCGGGATGCTGGACGCGCAGTTCATTGACCCGCGCTTGGGCTGCGGCGCGGTCAGTTATGGGTTCGACGCAGGCAAGAAATCGACTTTTACGAATATCCAGCGTGCTGGTGACCGGGTAGGCGAGGCTGTACATGGCCGCCAGCATACTCCGACACCCATGAAGGTGACAGCGGAGGCTTAGCCGACCATCTCATACTTGCCGCCGCGTTCCAGCGCCTTCTGGTAGGCCGGCCGGGCATGATCCCTGGTTGTTGGTCTGGTTGATCCTGCCGCTGGGGGTAGCCTCGCCAGCGTAATTCAAACAGCTGTATCACGTCGACCATGCCCGCCGATAGGGATTCAATTCGGACGTTATGCGACAATCGGGGTACACAATCTGGCCCCCGGGGAACTCATGAAACTGCTGCACACATCCGACTGGCATCTCGGGCGTACCCTCTATGGCCGAAGGCGTTACGAGGAGTTTGAAGCCTTCCTCGACTGGCTGGCGCAGACCATGCTGGAGCAAGGCACGGAGGTGTTGGTGGTTGCCGGCGATATATTCGACACCACCGCGCCGAGCAACCGTGCACAGCAGTTGTACTACCGCTTTCTTTGCCAGGTAGCTGCCTCGCCCTGCCGGCATGTGATTATCGTCGCGGGCAACCACGACTCCCCTTCGTTCCTGAACGCCCCGCGTGAATTGCTGCGAGTCCTGAATGTGCATGTGGTCGGCAATAGCGCCGAGAATCCGCAGGATGAAGTGTTGGTACTGCGCGATGACCAGGACACGCCGGAGTTGATTGTTTGTGCCGTGCCCTATCTGCGTGATCGGGATATCCGTCAGGTTGAAGCCGGCGAGAGTGTAACGGACAAGGAGAAAAAGCTGCTGGAAGGTATTCGCGGGCATTACGCAGCGGTGGCCGACCTGGCAAAGCAGCAACGCGACGCACTGGGAGCAGACGTCCCTATCGTCGCTACCGGGCATCTGTTTACCGCTGGCGGCCAGACCGTGGATGGCGATGGCGTGCGCGAACTCTATGTTGGCAGTCTGGCGCATATCACTGCGGGCGTGTTTGATCCCTGTTTCGATTACGTGGCTCTCGGTCATCTGCACGTGCCACAGAAGGTCAGCGGTTCTGACATTATCCGTTACAGTGGCTCGCCATTGCCCATGGGCTTTGGTGAAGCCCGGCAACAGAAAAGCCTGTGTCAGGTAACGTTCGACGGCAGCAGCGGCCAACGCCGCACGCAGGTAGAGCTATTGAATATTCCATCATTCCAACGACTGGAGCGTATCAGTGGCGATTGGCCGACGATTGCCGGGCGGCTGGTCGAGCTTGCCGCCACGGACTCCAGCGCCTGGCTTGAGGTCATCTACCAGGGCGAGGAGGTCATCAGTGATCTGTGTGAGCGTCTGGATACCGCTATCGCCGGCACCCGGCTGGAAGTGCTGCGAATCAAGAACAGCCGCATCATGGACAGCGTGCTTGGCCAGACGCATGAGCAGGAGACGCTGGACGACCTTGATGTGAATGAGGTGTTCGAGCGATGCCTGGCGCAACACGCTGTGAACGAGGATCAGCGACCGGGGCTGGTCAATGCCTACCGGGAAATAGTTCAGTTGATTCATGAAGATGATGCGCAGGCTCACTAGGGAAGACGTTCGATGAAAATTCTGCAAATCCGCTTCAGGAACCTCAACTCACTGGTTGGCGAATGGCAGATCGACCTGACTGATCCCGCCTATGTCGCCGATGGTATTTTTGCCATCACCGGGCCTACCGGCGCTGGCAAAAGCACCATTCTTGATGCCATCTGCCTGGCCCTCTATGGCCGTACGCCGCGTCTGGGCAAAGTCAGTGCGAGCGATAACGAAATCATGTCCCGGCAGACCGGGGAGTGCTTTGCCGAGGTGACCTTCGAGACCGTGGCCGGTCGCTACCGCTGCCACTGGAGTCAGCGCAGGGCACACAGGAAATCGGATGGTGAGCTGCAGCCGCAAAAGCAGGAGATCGCCAAGGCCGATACCGGCGAGATCATCGAGTCCATGCTCAGCAAGGTCGCCGCCCATGTGGAGCAGGTCACCGGCATGAGCTTTGACCGGTTTACCCGCTCCATGCTGCTGGCCCAGGGCGGCTTTGCCGCCTTCCTGCAGGCCAGCGCCAACGAGCGCGCGCCGATTCTGGAGCAGATCACCGGTACCGAGATCTATAGCGAGATTTCCATACGGGTGCACGAACGCCAGCGGGCCGAGAAGCAGCAGTTGGAGTTGCTGCAGGCGGAAACCAGCGGTATTACCCTGCTCGATCCGGAACAGGAGCAGCAGATCCGCGACCAGCTGGAAGTTCGAAAGCAGGAGGAGGCCGAACTGGGAAGCCAACTGGTCAACACTCAGCAGGCCATCACCTGGCTCGGCACCATCGATAACCTGAATCGTGAGCTGAGCGTACTGGCTGAGGAGGCGGGCAAACTCAAGACGGAAAGTGATGCATTCGTGCCCCAACGTCAGCGCCTGGGCCTCGCTCTCAAGGCGGCTACGCTGGAGGGCCGTTACGCTGCGCTCACCACCACACGCAAACAGTTGCAGCAGGATCGTGAGGCTCTGAGCCGAGAGCAGCACGCTCTTCCAGCGCTGGAAAAGAGCGCCCTGGAGCAGGCCGAGGCATTGAAGGCGGTCGAGCAGCACTGCACGCAGAGCAGGCAACGGTTGACCGATGCCGCGCCATTGCTGCAGCAGGTGCGCTCACTCGACCAGACCCTGGCTGACCAGACCCGCACCATCAGCGTCGAGCAACAAGCATGTGATCAGGAAACGGATGCCATAAAGACCCTGTGCAAGCAGCGTGCTACGGAGCAACAAAAGCAGAATAAGGCAACCGAGCGTCTGCAGCGGGTGCAGCAGTATCTTCAGCAGCACGCGCGGGACGAATGGCTGGTCAGTGGCCTGGCCGGGGTGAGAGAGCAGCTGGAAAGTCTGCTTGACCGACAACGGGACATTGCCCGGCGCCAGAATGAGCAGAGCAATGCCGAGAAGAACGTGCTGCAGGCCAACAGCACGCTCGAAACGCTGCGTGAGCAATACACAAGGCACAAGCAGGAACGGGAGCAGGCTGGCACGCATACCCAGCAAGCCCGGGAGGCGCTGAGCCAGCTGTTGCAAGGCAAGCTGTTGCGGGAATGGCGCGCAGAAAAGGACAGTCTGCAGCGCGAGGCCTTCCTGTTGAGCCGCATCGCTCAGCTCGAAGATCAGCGCAACAGGCTTGAGGACGGCCAGCCATGCCCGCTCTGTGGCGCGACCGAACACCCCTTTGCCCATGGCAACGTGCCGACGCCGGACGCTGCCGAGCGGCAGATAGCCGAGCTGGACAAACTCATCGCTCAGGCCGAGGAGCAGGAAAGCCATATTCGTCGGCTGGAACAGGCCGAACTGCAGGCGCATACGCTTTTCGCCAACACCGAAGCCGCCGGCAAGACCGCCAACCACGAGGCGCAGAGCGCCGAAACGCGGCTGGCTGAAATCAAGAGCGCCCTGCAGGCGTTACAGGCGGACTTTGAGCGTCGCCAACAAACAGTGGCAGCGGGCCTGCTGCCGCTGGGTATCAGTGCCGTGCCAGACGGGGCCATAACCGGTTTGCTTGAGGATCTGGACAGCAGACTCAAGGCCTGGCAATCACATGCTGCCAGCAAACTGGAGATCGACCGGCAGCTTGCCGAGCTGGCCAGCGAGGTTCGGCGGCTGGATGCGCTGATCGAAGCTGCCAGCGGCGCACTGGCCAATCGCACGCAGCATCTGGAGTTGCTGCGCAAGAATCAGGCAGAACAGGCAGAACGGCGCAGAGAGCTATTTGATATCCGCGATCCAGCAGCCGAAGAACACCGCCTGCAGCAGGCGATCGGAGCCGCCGAGGAAGCCGAAAAGGCAGCCCGCATGCTGCACGCCGAACTGCATCAGCGCTGGAGTGAGCTCAGGGTGCATGTCGACTCCCTGCAGCAGCGCATCGCTCGCTGCGAGCCGGAACTGGCGCAGATGGAAGCCGGTTTCAGCTCGGCTCTGGCCGGCGTGGGTTTTGTGGATGAGACCGCCTGCCTCGCCGCCGTGTTGTCTGACGCCGAACGTAATGAACTGGCAGCTCATGCCAGAGCCCTGGATGAACGGCAGGCCGAGCTCAAGACCCGTCAGATGGATCGCCAGGCCCGCCTGGCCGCTGAGCAGACACGCAGCCTTACCGCGCAGACATTGGAGCAACTGCAGGCGCAGCAGGGCGATCAGGACGCTGCGCTGAGGGAATTACGTCAGGTTTGCGGCGCCCTGCGTCATCAGTTGCAGGAGAATACCAGCGCAGCTGAGCGGCTCCGTGAAAAGCAACAGGGCATCGAGGCGCAACAGATGGAGTGTCGCCGCTGGGACGCGCTGCACATGCTGATCGGTTCGTCCGATGGCAAGAAATACCGCAACTTTGCCCAGGGTCTGACCTTTGAAATGATGATTGGTCATGCCAACCGTCAGCTGCAGAAGATGACCGACCGATACTTGTTGATACGTGATCGGCATCAGCCGCTGGAACTCAACGTGCTGGACAATTACCAGGCCGGGGAGGTGCGCTCCACCCGTAACCTGTCAGGCGGTGAAAGCTTCATTGTCAGCCTGGCCCTGGCGCTGGGCCTGTCACAGATGTCCAGTCGTAATGTGCGGGTAGATTCGCTGTTTCTTGATGAGGGTTTCGGCACATTGGACGAAGAAGCGCTGGATACTGCGCTGGATACGCTTGCCGGGCTGCAGCAGGATGGCAAGCTGATCGGCATCATCTCCCACGTCCAGGCGCTGAAGGAGCGGATCAGTACCCGGATCATGGTGGAGCCGCAAACAGGCGGGCGGAGTCGGATAGTCGGTCCCGGCTGTATGCAGCTGTGATGGGCAATCAGATGTCTGTTTGCGTAATGTTCGAGCAGCGCTTGTTGTTCTGGATGACCAGACCAACCAGGCAGACTAACGCAACCAGAATACCGATCGGCTTGCTGTACTCCTCCGGCAGGTTAAAACCAATACCAGCGGTAGCGATATAGGCTACGGTAATTGCCGTGCCTATTACCGCTGGAATACTGACAATCCAATGAAAGGTGCCGCGGTCAAATAGATACTTGGTCGCCAGCCACAAGACGCTGGTCGACAGCAGCATGTTGGAGAAGGCGAAGTAGCGCCAGATCAGCGAGAAGTCGAGGAACGTCATCAGGTAAGCCACGCCCAGTATCGGCGCTGCCAGCACCAGCCGGCGCATTGCCGATTGCTGGATGTTGAAGGCGTCGGTGATGGTCAGGCGCAGCGAGCGGAACGCGGTATCACCCGAGGTGATCGGGAAGATCGCCACCGCCAGGATCGCCATTACGCCACCGAACACACCCAGATAGCCGGTGGCAATGTGGTTGACCACCAGACCCGGGCCGCCCATATCCAGCATGGCCTTGAGTTCCGGATAGCCGCCGGGGAAGGTGGCAATGCCAGCCGTTGCCCAGACGCAGGCGACGATGCCTTCGCACATCATGGCGCCATAGAACACCGGACGGGCATATTTCTCATTGGTCAGGCAGCGGGCGATCATCGGCGACTGGGTCGAGTGAAAGCCGCTGATGGCACCACAGGTAATGGTCAGGAACAGCAACGGCCAGATTGGCAGTCCATCGGGATTGGGGATCAGGAAGTCATGGTCATGGTGGGTATGGAAATAGGCGAACACATCGCTGAACTGGGGCAGATGGGGCGCCTCCAGCAACACGGCCAGGGCCACCAGGCTGGTCATGACAATCATCAGCAGGCCGAACAGCGGGTAGAGTCGGGCAATGACCTTGTCGATCGGCAGCAGGGTGGCAAAGAAGTAATAAGCCAGAATCACCAGCACCCAGAACGTGTTGCCGGCCAGGAAAGTGTCCTCGAAGTAGGACAGGTTGCTCAGCAGGCCCGCCGGACTCATGATGAAGACCACGCCGACGAAGAACAGCAGCATGCAGGTGAAGACCAGCATGAAGCCCTTGAAGATCACGTTGTAATAATGCCCGGCGATCTCCGGCAGACTCTTGCCGTCCTCTTTCAGGCTCATCACCCCGGAGAAATAATCGTGCACCGCGCCACCGACGATGTTGCCGATGACGATCCACACCAGTGCAATCGGGCCGTACATCGCACCGAGAATCGGTCCGAAGATCGGGCCGATACCGGCGATATTCAGGAACTGGATGAGAAAGGCCTTGACCGGACTGATAGCGACGTAATCGACGCCGTCGTTGAGGCGTTGCTGTGGTGTGGCTGCGGACGGGTCGATGCCGGCCTGCTTTTCTACAAAGGGACTGTAGAATTTGTAGCCAAGCAGCAGGATCGCAAGACTGACGAAGAAAATGAGCATTTCCTGTCCTCATACAGGGAGAGTGGTGGCACCTGCTGGCAGATTGTGCTGTCTGGCAGTGCTGTTTCAGGGCCGCATGCTATCACGGCCCGGAACCAGCTCCTACTAGTCTAAGGTAGGCTGCTGTGGGCCTGGCTGGCAAAACGCCAGGTATTGCGGCCGGCGTTCTTGGCGACGTACATCGCCGTGTCCGCAGCCTCGAGCAGCTCCTGGGCGGTGCTGCCGTGCTCAGGGTAGATCGCGATGCCGATGGATACGCCAATCTGCGCGTGTTGCTCATTGATCTGGAAGGGGGCGGTCAGCGCTGCGCGGATATGAGCGGCGACCTTTGCCGCATCCTTGGGCTCGCGCAATGGATCGAGCACCAGAATGAACTCGTCGCCACCCAGCCGGGCCAGCAGATCACCTTGGCGCAGGTTGCCGGTCAGGCGTTGGCAAACCTCCTGCAGCAGCAGGTCGCCAGCCTTGTGACCAAAGCGATCATTGACCTGCTTGAAGCGATCCAGATCGAGAAACAGCAGGGCAAACTGGCCGCTGTCACCGTGGCGGCCGCGTTTGAGCCTCAGTTGCAGATGATGCTCCAGAGAGGCGCGGTTCGGCAGACCGGTCAGTTCGTCATGCAGCGCCTGGTGGCGCACCTGTTCTTCCTCACGCTTCTTGTCGGTCACGTCATTGAAGATATGGATGTAGCGGATCAGCTTGCCATTGGCGTCATGCACGGCGCTGATCGTCTGCAGTGCGATCAGGGTTGCGCCATCGGCGCAGCGGTAGTGTATCTCACCCTGCCAGGCGTCCTGCTCAGCGAGCTTTTTCAGTACCGCCTGCACCTGCTCCTGCAGGTGCAGGCGCTGGGCCAGCAGTTCAGCGAGGGGTCGGGAGACCAGTGCTCCGGCCTCGTATCCGGTCAGGCGGCAGAAAGTCGGGTTGACCTCCACAATGGCATGCTGCGCATCGGTGATCAGAATCGCCTCGCTGGCATGGCGGAAGACGCTGGCGGCCTGGCGTTGCTGTTGCTCGGAGCGTTCCAGCGCCCGCGCCTGATTCAAGGCGATGCGCAGCATGGGGTGGATCAGCCGGTGGATCAGTAGGGTGCCGCCAAGGGCCAGTAACAGCACAGACAGTGCAGGCCAGAGCAGCAGCTGCAGGCTCTGCTGGTGCAGCTGGCCGGCCGGCACCGCCACCTGCAAACGCCAGCCGGCGTCGCCGACAGGGGCGTCGAATTGCAGCAGTTGGTCATCGTCCAGTGTGTCCAGGGCGGCGCGGAAATCAGCATGGCCCAGGCTCGCCTGCCCGGAGCCGCTGGCCATGACGTACTGGCCATGGCTGTCGGTGAGCCAGGCAATACCGCCGTCGGCCAGCTGCCGATCCAGCCCGAGCAGTGCCAGCAGCGACTCGGCGCGGAAGAACACCAGATCACGGCCGATCTGCACACCCTGTCCGTCCTGAATGGGGGCGCAGGCTTGCAGTAACAGTGGGCTGTCCGGCAGAACCAGAAAGCGGCAGGGGTAACCCGGGCTGTGGTTGTTACCGGGGCTCGGATGCGCCGGTACCAGGCCCAGGCGGCTTATCTCGTTGCCGGCCATGTCCAGGCGTACCAGCCCGACCACGTCGGACATCTGTTCCATGGCCTCAGCCAGCCGCGGTGTGGTATAGCGCTGCAGTTCCGCCAGACTGATCTCGCCGCGGACGAAGGACTCCAGCTGTCGGCGGATTTCCGTGCGGCTGACGAACTGCCGTGCGGTATCCTGGTAGCGGGACAGCTGATGGTGCAGGGCGTCCGCCCGTGCCCGGATGGTCATCCGGGTCACATCCTCGAGGTGGGCGCGTGAAGAGAAGTAATAGGGCAGTACCGCCGACAGGCCGGCCAGCAGCGAGGTCAGCAGAATGCCGCAGGCGACCAGAAGCACGATGCGCCGATGCACACGCCTGATCAGAGTGGTACTGCTGCTAACGGTTTCCGACATGCGATCCATCATCGGCCTGTAGAAAAGCGGAATGGCGCATCGCCATTATGTGATTGTGGCAATGATACACGGCCGCAGTCCGCAGTGTCAGCCGTTTGTCGCGGCCCTGGTGACGCGGACGGCCAGATCCCTGCCGGTGCCCGGGTCTCGTACAGGTTGACGTCGAACGCCAGCGAAGAAGCTGTCCAGGCGCCGGCCCGATCAAACACTGATGTCGCCGTACGGCGAACTCCGTGGCAAAGCGATAGACTGAAGCGCAATCTTCCCTCGGCAATGACAAGCGATACTGATGAATACACCACGTACCAGCGTTCCTGAAATCGATAGCCCCGGCCAGCTGACCAGCATTGCAGGCCGCCATATCCTGTTCGTGATGGCCGACAAGGCCGAATACGGGCCACACCTGCAACAACGATTCACTCCGCTGATGACCGGCATCGGCCCGGTCGAAGCGGCGGTGCAGCTCACCGCCGCGCTCGCCGCGCTGGCCCTGCGCGACAGCCTGCCGGATCTGGTGGTCTCGCTGGGCTCGGCCGGCAGCCGGGTGCTGGAGCAGACAGAAATATACCAGGCAACGTCGGTTGCCTACCGCGACATGGACGCCAGCGCGCTGGGCTTCGACAGGGGCGTCACGCCATTTCTCGCCCTGCCGGCGACCATTCCATTGCCGCTACGCATTCCCGGGCTAAAGGAAGCGACACTGTCCACCGGCGCCAACATTGTGTCGGGCCCAGCCTACGACGCCATCGACGCGCAGATGGTGGACATGGAAAGCTACGCCTGCCTGCGCGCCTGCATGCATTTTGATGTGCCGCTTGTGGCGTTGCGCGGTATTTCCGATGGCAAGGCGGAACTGCACCAGGTTGATGACTGGACGCAGTACCTGCATGTGATTGATGAGAAGCTGGCTGCGGCGGTGGATTGATGGGGGTGGCGATGGGTGGTGGGCAGTTGCGGCTCTGAAACGGGCCACAGCGTCCCCTTGCGCACAGCTCGAATACAGCTGCAAACAGCGTCCGATTCAGGTTAATGTTACCGCAAGCGCAAACTGATGCAGGAGCAAGCGGGTTCATGGACGCACGACCTCGATTGGATGAGCCTCGCTCGGAGTTCTGGTTGATGACTTTGCGCTGCTGCGTGTTGGCCGGCAGCGTGGATGTGGCCTTTTTCTTCCTCTTCCATTATATGGGCTCGCCGATCATGGCCTGGGTCAACGTGCTCAGCGTGCCCATGTATGCCACAGCCTACTGGGCGCTGAAAAATCGACGCAATCGACTTGGGGTGTCATTGATCTGGATCGAAGTGCTGGCGCACGCCGGCCTGGGTTCGCTGATGATCGGCTGGAGTAGTGGTTTCTACTACTACCTGCTGATGTTCATTCCTGCACTTTATGCCGGCAGCCGCTCGTTCCGCACAGCCACCTTTGCGGCACTTTGTCTGTGGCTGTACTACGTCGGGCTGAACATTGCCACGCATCTTATTGAACCCCTGCAACCCATCTCCGATCGCGCATTGCTTGGGGTCTACCTGTTCAATCTCAGCGTCGTCTTCAGCATGTTCGCTTACCTGTCGATGTACTACATGCTGACGGTCAAGCGGGCGTATCGGAGCTTGAGAACAATGGCTACAACCGATTCGCTGACACAGCTGTACAACCGTCGGCATATGGTCGAGCGGGCCAGTCGTGACATTCTCGGCAATGGAAATGACAACGCCACGCTGGCTTTCCTGTTGATGGACGTCGACCATTTCAAACAGATCAATGACCGCCACGGGCATGATTGTGGCGATCAGGTACTGAGCGAAATCAGCCAATTGCTGAAGGCGACCCTGCGCGATCAGGATTATGTCGGGCGCTGGGGCGGAGAGGAGTTTCTGGCTGTGCTGCCCAACGCTGATAGCCGGCAGGCACTGCAGATTGCCGAGCGGGTACGGCGGGCTGTTGCAGGGCATGACTGGAGTTTGCAAGGTGCTGATATCCCGGTCACCCTGAGCATCGGCGTAAGCCAGCACCAGCCGGGGGAAATGCTCGGTGACAGCGTAGCCCGCGCAGATGCTGCTCTATACGCCAGTAAGCATGGTGGGCGCAATCGAGTCGAGGTCGCTGGGTAACGCTGATAGCCATAAATCTCGGCCATCAGCTACTAAAGCCATGATGAACTGTGCTGCTATTCCAAGGAGGACACGAGTGGCCAAGGAGAAAACACCAGTACTGGTGTGCTGGATTGGTGGTAACGACCTTAAAGCGGCTACCGGTGGCTTGCCGGGCCCGATCCTCTCGGCTCTGCGTGCTGCCGAGTTTGCCCGGGCTGAGTTGCTTTGCTCCTATCCCCGTACTGAGCTGGAGACCTATCAGACCTGGCTGGCGGCACAAACATCTGTTCCTCTGGCAGTTACTCAGGTGCCGCTCACCTCACCAGTCGACTTCGCCGAGATCTACGAGGCGGCTGATCAACACCTGCGGCAGCTGCAATCGACCGGAGAGTCGCTGGCCATTCTGCTCAGCCCTGGCACCGCGGCGATGCAGGCTGTATGGATTTTGCTGGGCAAGACCCGTTATCCAGCTATCTTTTATCAGTCATCGCTGGAGCAGGGCGTTCAGCAGGTCGACATACCTTTCGAAATCGCTGCTGAATATGTTCCGGCCGCTTCGGAAATTAGCACGGTAAGCTTGAGCAACATCGCTCTGCAGGCGACCCCGGTCAATGCGGCGTTTGACAACATCATCACCCGTAATAAAAACATGCTACTGCTCAAACAGCAGGCCCAGGTGCTGGCGCAGAAGCTGGTGCCCGTGTTGGTGTATGGCGAGACCGGTACCGGCAAGGAACTTTTCGCCAGGGCAATTCATAACGCAGGCCCGCGATCCGATAAGCCGTTTGTTGCGGTTAACTGCGGAGCGATTCCGCCAGAGCTGATCGACTCCACTCTGTTTGGCCACAAGAAGGGCGCTTTCACCGGTGCTATTGCGGACAGGCCCGGAGTATTTCAGCAAGCGGACGGGGGCACCTTGTTCCTTGATGAGTTTGGCGAGTTGGCGGCCGACGTGCAGGTGCGGTTGCTGAGGGTGTTGCAGGAAGGCGTTTGCACGCCGGTGGGTGGTATAGAGCAGCGCGTCGATGTACGGCTGATAGCAGCCACGCATCGAAACCTGATGGTAGAAGTTGCCGAAGGGCGCTTCCGGGAGGACCTCTTCTATCGGGTGGCCGTGGGAGTGCTGCATCTGCCACCTTTACGCCAGCGAGAGGGGGATTTGCTGTTGCTGTGTGATGCGCTCCTGGCTGCCTTGGGGCAACAGGACACCTCCTTAAGCGGTAAGAAAGTTTCTCCGGATGCAAAGAATATTATTCTTGGTCATGCCTGGCCCGGTAATGTGAGGGAGCTGCAGGCGACTTTAGTAAGGGCTGCGCTTTGGTGTCATGGTGATACTATCGAGCTGCAAGATATGGTCGGAGCCCTGTTCGAAATACCGTCCGGAACGGACGGGGCAACTGCCGTTGATGTGGCGCAAGGCGTTGATATACAAAAGTTAATGGGTGAATTCGTTCGCCCTTATCTGCAGCACGCGTTGGCTCAAACAGCAGGCAATAAGACGCGCGCTGCCAGGTTGTTAGGTTTGAAAAGCCAGCAAACGCTGAGTAATTGGATGGAAAAATATGATATTGACTAGCGTTGGCACGATCTTCGCTATTCATTCAGCATGGAAAGAATAACGTATATGACATCGCTGAACTTCGAATTCCTGCGCCCCGGCAACGAATTGCTGGCCAACCTGGCGGGCTTGGCCGAAGCGGTACTGCACATCGATCCCGGCAGCGCGCTGACCCGTCTGCGCAGTTTTGCCGAAGAGCTGACCAAGACCATCTACAAGGAAGAGACCCTTCCGCGCCTGCCCCAGTCCAGTTTTTACGAACTGGTAAAAAACCCTGTATTTGCCGATTGCACCAGTAAGCCGCTGATTCACCAGATCAACTTCCTGCGTATCCAGGGTAACGATACCGCTCATGGTGCCGAAGGTGATCTGCGTAACGCTCAGCTGGCCCTCAAGACGGCTTATCAGTTGGCCATGTACATGGCAATCAAGTACTACGGCGTGCCACAGGCCAGCATTCCGGAGTTTGCTGAGGTGCCTGATCCCTCGGCCACCATCGTGGGGCTGCAAAAGTCGGTGTCAGCCTATGAAAAGGAACTGAACCAGAAGCAGGAAGCCCTGCAGCAGTTGATTGCCGAGCAGGAGCGACAGCGTACGCGTAACCTGGAAAAGCTCGATCCACCGGCTCGTCCCGACCAGCAGAAACGCCAGCGTGAGAGTCAACAGGTTGCCGACAGCCTGCAATGGAACGAGGCCAAGACCCGGGCGCTGATGATCGACGCCATGCTGCTGCAGGCCGGTTGGGATGTAGGCAACCCGGCGCAGGTGGGGCTTGAAGTCCCCGTCGACTTTGCGGATAACCCGTCAGGCAAGGGCTACGCAGATTACGTACTGTGGGGCGACAATGGTCAGCCGCTGGCGGTGATCGAAGCCAAGAAGTCCGGCAATGTCAGCCTGCAGGCCGGCCGCGAACAGGCCCGGCTGTATGCCGATGGCTTCGAGCGTATGGGGCTGCAGCGTCCGGTCATCTTCTACAGCAACGGCTATGAAACCTTCATCTGGGACGACGCCCAATACAACACCTATCGCCCGGTGTATGGCCTGTACAGCAAGGACAGTCTCGAATATCTGATCTATCAGCGTAACTACCGTGAGAAAGAGCTGGAGCGCTTCAATCCGGAATTGAGCATCGCTGACCGGCCTTATCAGATTGAAGCCATCAAGACCGTAGCCGCCCACTTCCAGAATCAGCGACGCAAGGCACTGATCATTCAGGCTACGGGCACCGGCAAGACTCGTGTCGCCATCGCCCTGGCCGAACTGTTGCTGCGTACCGGATGGGCCAAGCGCGTGCTGTTTCTCTGTGACCGCAAGGAACTGCGCGTGCAGGCCGACGATGCCTTCAAGCAGAACCTGCCCAGCGAGCCGCGCTGTGTGATCGGTGAAACTGGCAAGGTGGATCAGACCGCACGCATCTATATTGCCACCTACCCGGGAATGATGAATCGCTTTGCCCAGCTGGACGTGGGTTTCTTCGACCTGATCATCGCTGACGAAAGCCACCGCAGTATCTACAACAAGTACCGTGACCTGTTCGACTATTTCGATGCCATGCAGGTGGGTCTTACCGCTACCCCGGTGAAATTCATCAGCCGCAACACCTTCGACATATTCGACTGTGAAACCACTGACCCGACCTTCGAGTTCGGCCTGGATGCGGCCATCAATAATGAGCCACCGTATCTGGCTCCTTTTCGGGTCAAGGATCTCACCACCGATTTTCTGCGTGACGGCATTCACTACAGCCAGCTCAGTGAAGCGCAACAGCGTCAGCTGGAGGAAGACCTTGGCGAGGAAGAGGCGCGGCAGACCACCATCGCCGGCAAGGACATCGGTCGCAAGATTTTCAGCGAAGACACCGACCGCATCATTCTGGAAAACCTGATCAACAACGGCATCAAGGACGAGACAGGTTCACTGGTCGGCAAGACCATCGTATTTGCCCAGCGCCAGGACCATGCCGAGCATCTGGAAAAACTCTTCTGCAAACTCTACCCGCAATACGGTACCAAGGTCTGCAAGGTCATCCACAACGCGATCCCGCATGTGGAAAGCCTGATCAAGGAGTTCAAGAAACCGGATAACGATTTTCGCATCGCCATCTCTGTCGATATGCTCGACACCGGGATCGACGTGCCGGAAGTGGTCAATCTGGTTTTCGCCAAACCGGTCAAAAGCTGGGTCAAGTTCTGGCAGATGATCGGCCGGGGCACCCGGCTGCGGCCCAACCTTTTTGGCCCGGGCAAGCACAAGACCGAGTTCCTGATCTTCGATCACTACGGCAACTTCGACTACTTCGAGCAGGAGTATAAGGAGCCGGAGGATACCGGCAGCAAATCACTGCTGCAGACCACCTTCGAAGCGCGCCTGCAGCTGGCACAGGCGGCGCTCAAGCACAACCATGCCCCCGCTTTTGATGTGGCCATCGAGCTGCTACGCGCGGATATCAACGATCTGCCGGACACCAGTGTGGCTGTAAAGCGGGAACTGCGGACAGTGCATCAGCTGCAGCAGACCGCGCAGCTGCGGGAGTTCAATGCCAGGACGCAGCACCTGCTGGAGGCAACCATCGGGCCTTTGATGTCGGCCCGGGTTCTGCGCGATAAGCATGCCACTGCTTTCGATCGGCTGGTTGCCGGTATTCAGCGCTGCATGGTGGAGCAGGCCAGTTGCTTCGAGGACGGCAAGATCGAACTGCTGGCCGAACTGGACAAGCTGGCGGTGAACATCAACGCCGTCCGCCAGAAGGATGCGGTCATTGCCGAGGTACGCAGCGCCGAGTTCTGGCAGCAGCCGAGCATCGACCGGCTGGAGCATGCCCGCAAGGAACTGCGCGGCATCATGAAGTTTCGGCAGAGTGGCAGCGGCCCCGGCTATGGCGTCAGCAGCACGCGCACCAGCGATGACAATATCGAAGTGCGGGAGCGGGAGGTACAGATCGCCGGCGCCAACGAGGCGATGATCTACCGTCGCCGCCTCAAGGACATACTCGACGGCATGCTGGCTGCCAACCCGACGCTGCAGAAAATCCATCAGGGACAGCCGATTGCCGAGTCCGAACTGAAAACGCTCACCTCAACCATCCTGACCAGTCATCCGGGCGTCAGCCTGGAGGTGCTCAACGAGTTCTACGGGCGCACCGCTGATCAACTGCACCTCACCGTGCGGGAAGTCATCGGCCTTGACCCCGAAGCCATCGAAGAGCACTTCAAGCAGTTCCTACACCAGCACCCGAACCTCACCGCCCAGCAGGTGCGTTTCATGAACCTGCTGAAGAACTACATAGCCCAGTACGGCAGTATCGTCGTGGACAAACTCTACGAGCCGCCGTTCGACAGCATTTCCCACGAGGGCATTGATGGCGTATTCACGCCTGATGATGTGGGTGACCTGATCGCAGTGCTCCAGCCCTTCATCAGGCAGGAGGCGCGGCATGACCGATAAGGAACTGACCGAAAACGGCCTGTATCAATCCATCGCCGAAGTGATAGCCCAGGCCCGGCAACAGGTCAGGCAGGCAGTAAACCAGCACATGGTGCAGGCCTACTGGCATGTCGGTCGCTTGATTGTGGAGCAAGAGCAGCAAGGGCAAGAGCGTGCCGAGTACGGCAAGCAGCAGCTCAAACACTTGTCAGAGCGTTTGCAGGGTGAGTTCGGCAAGGGATTTGATGTGACCAACCTGCGCAATATGCGTCGGTTCTATCTGGCCTTTCCAATTCGGGAGACAGTGTCTATCGAATTGAGTTGGTCGCATTACAACCTGTTGGCACGTATTGATAACGCGCAGGCGCGGAAATGGTATATGCAAGAAGCGGTACATCAGAACTGGGGTGTGCGCGCGCTGGAACGCCAGATCGGCTGGGGGTGTCATAAATTTTGTGTTTGGGCATAACATGTTGCAGCAGAGGATGCATGTATGCCGACCAAGAAGAAGCCGGGGCGTGAAGCCCCACGAGACCTACCCGCTATTCCCAAAGAACT
>Ga0172382_10005495_pt1 | contig 18872 bp, 18 predicted proteins | sample Leawel138RmetaG_FD_122245 | JGI IMG/M metagenome (GOLD analysis project Ga0172382, IMG submission 122245) | Leachate microbial communities from a municipal landfill in Southern Ontario, Canada - Leachate well 138R metaG | ecosystem: Engineered > Solid waste > Landfill > Unclassified | place...
CGGGTTGCGCCAAAACTCGCTTCGCTCAAACAGTTGACGCAACTAATCCTCCACTGCGCTAACAGATTCTAAGCCTCTCCACAACGCAATCTTAATCAAATATATAAGCTTTTACGTAAATGCCGCGTAGTATATTATACGGGCAGCATTGTGGAGAAACCGTATAACTTCTTAATGAAATGGAGGAAAAGCGAAATCATGGCACAGACAGGACTTATTATAGCCTAGTCCTATTTAATGTAACGGGGAGAGTTTGATTTCGCCCGAATGAGTTTAGAAGTTTAGGTTTCGTAACTCTGCTGCTGTATAATATAAACCGGCATATATATACAGGCTTTATCGAAGATATCGAATACTAAGAAAGTTGCATTGATAGGTAAGCGACAGACCTGTCAAAATCATATCCCATGTGCTAAGCCTACTATGTAACTCTCGATAGACATTATATATAATATACACCAACAAAAATATAAATATATACAATATCTGAATAGTAATACATTTGTTATCCTCCTACACAATCACATTTTTAGGGCAGATTTATTAAAAACCTCCTCAAAATATCCAGTGCTTTAGTAGAAGCATTAGATTTAATTTTGATTCTATTTCCATTAAAATAGAATTCATAGGTATATACATCATTTTTAAAAGCTAAACCTATATAGCATAAGCCGATAGGTTTTTCCGCAGTTCCGCCGTCAGGCCCGGCAATTCCCGTTATTGACAGACCTATATCTGTTTTTGATATGTCTTTTACTCCGGCTGCCATTTCAGCAGCAGTTTCTTTACTTACCGCTCCATGTTTATTTATTGTATCTTCCTTTACTCTTAAAATTTTTATTTTTGCCTCATTATTGTATGAAACTATGCCATTTATATAGCTGTCAGATGCGCCTGATATATTTGTTAATCTATCTGAAACTAATCCGCCGGTGCAAGATTCAGCTATAGCAATAGACTTTTTATTCTTTTTTAATAGTTTGTTTATTGTACCTTCAAGGGTATCATCATCATAACCGTATATATTATCACCCAAAATATCTTTTATTCTTTCTATCATTTTATTAATAATATAATCTGCTTCACTTTTTTTATCAGTTTTAGCAGTTACCCGCACATGTACTTCCCCAACCTTTGCATAAAGAGCAATTGTCGGATTTGTTTGGTTATCCAATAAATCTTGCAGCATAACTTGCAGCGAAGATTCTCCTATACCGACTACTTTTAGTGTTTTTGATTCTATAATGCTATTAGATTTATCTTTTAAATAAGGAAATACGTTTTTATCAAACATAGGCTTCATTTCACCCGGGGGTCCCGGTAAAAGTATAAATATGTTTTTTTTATCTTCATAAATAACACCGGGGGCACTTCCATTATTGTTTTCAATAATTTTACCGCCTGATGGAATATATGCTTGCCTTATATTTATATCAGGCATTTCTTTGCCGGTTTTACTAAAATAGCTATTAATTTTTTCCAAAGATTCTTTATGTAAAACCAAATCTATTCCAAGTGCGCTACACAGTCCACTTTTTGTGATGTCATCATCCGTAGGTCCAAGTCCTCCTGTGGTTATAATTATATCCGCTCTGCTTCTAGAAAGCTTTATTTGTTCAATCAATCTTTCCATATTGTCACCAACTACACTGTGATAATAGACGTCAAATCCTAATTCAGAAATTTTCTGAGATAAATATTGTGCATTTGTATTAATTATATTACCTAATAACAGTTCCGTTCCAACAGAAATTATTTCACAAATCATAATGCTACCTCCAATCGCTTTTTAAAATAGGTCTATTATTAGAAACTAACCGGTAAATATATCAAGGTTTTTTAGAAAATAGTCTATGCCTGATGCTATTGTAATTATTAATGTCAAATATACCAATATAATATCCATATGCAAACCAATCAAATTAAAAGGAAAATTATTTAGCAAAATAACTATAATAGTTATAATTTGAATTGTAGTTTTTATTTTACCCAATTGACTGGCGGCAATAACTATATTTTTATTTGCAGCTACAGCCCTTAACCCTGTGACGGCAAACTCACGTGCCAATACTATAAAAACAATCCAAGCATCAATCCTACCCAATTGAATAAACATTAATAAAGCTGCAGATACCAAGAGTTTGTCGGCTAACGGATCCAAGAATTTCCCCAAATCAGTAATTAGATTATACTTCCTTGCAATGTAACCATCCAATTTATCGGTCAAGGAAGCAATTACAAATACAAAAAGAGCAATTTCCATATGATAAGGTATATCAATCGTTAAAAACACTATTAAAACAGGTATTAATAGTATTCTAATGATAGTAATTTTATTAGCTATATTCACTTAATTCTCTCTCCTAATAAATCGTATTCTGTGGCTCCATTTATTAAAACATTACAGAACTCTCCATTATTTATATGAATATCTGACTTGAAACAAACAGATCCATCTATTTCCGGGGCATCTCTATAACACCTGCCATAATAGCAACCGTCTTCATACTTTTCTGTAAGAACTTTTAATGTTTTTCCTATAAATTCAGTATTTTTCTTTAAAGATATTTCCATTTGTGCTTCCATAATTATTTCTTGTCTTTTAATTTTCTCCTTATCTTTTATCTGACTTTTCATATTATAAGCATAAGTGCCTTCTTCTCTTGAGTAAGTAAAAACACCAAGCTTATCGAATTCTACTTCTTTTATAAAATCCATTAACTCTTTAAAGTCCAATTCGCTTTCGCCAGGAAAACCAACTATTAGAGAAGTTCTAATTGTTATATTAGGAACCCTGTCTCTAAGCCTTTCCACTAGAGATAATATTTCTTTTTTAGTTATGTGTCTCCCCATTAATTTTAATATTCTATCATTAGCATGTTGTATCGGCATATCTATATATTTACATACTTTATCTTCAGAGGCAATAACATCAATCAATTCATTACTGAATCTATCGGGGTATGTATACATAAGCCTTACCCACTCTATCTCTTCTACAGTTGAAATTTCTCTTAACAATTCAGGTAATTTAGATTTCCCATAAATATCTCTTCCATACATGGTCGTATCTTGGGCAATAAGTATTATTTCCTTTATTCCATTTCTTGCAAGAAAATAAACCTCTTTAACAATGTTCTCCATACTCCTGCTTCTAAACCGTCCTCTAATAAACGGTATTGCACAATAAGTACATCTATTATCGCAACCTTCTGCGATTTTTACATACATAGAAGGAGCTTCCTTATTTATAACTCTATCTAAAACTTCAATATCAACTCTTTCTTGATTTCCAAATAAAATTACCTTTTCATTTTTTAATACTTTATCTATAACACAGTCTATATTTTTATAATCACCAGTGCCTATAACAGCATCTAGTTCCGGAAGCAATTCCATAAGTTCTTTATTATATCTTTCAGCTAAACATCCGGCAGCAATAATTGCTTTACACTTTCCTTTCTTCTTATAATTACCTATCTCGATTATTGTATTTATTGATTCTTGCTTTGCGTTTTCAATAAACCCGCAAGTATTTATAATAATAACATTTGCTTTATCTAATTTATCTACTACTTTATACTTCCTATTATTTTCTATAATCTTCAGCATCACTTCAGAATCAACCAGATTTTTAGGACATCCTAAGGATATCAAAGATACATCATATGTCAATCCACACACTCCTTGCATATATTACCTGGGCAATAAAATCAGCTAAATTCAGTTATATATTGTTGTTACCTTAAATAACTTGTGTTTATCTACATATTTCGTTACTTTTCTAATTATTGCGACATTTTATGCCATTGTTCTTTGCTTATCAGTACTTTTCTCGGCTTACTTCCTTCAAAACCGCCAATAATGTTACGCTCCTCTAATTGATCTATTATCCTTGCAGCACGGTTATATCCAATCCTTAACCGCCTTTGCAACATAAGTATAGATGCTTGTCCTGCTTCTACAACCATATCAGCCGCCTCATTTAACAATTCGTCTGCTTCAATGCTTTCCGTAAAAGTTTCACCAGATTCCAATACAATATCTTCAATATAACTCGGAGGGACTTGTTCTTTAATAAAACTGACTAAAGATTCAATTTCTTTTTGCAATATGAAAGAACCTTGTACTCTTAAAGGTTTTGATTCTCCTACAGGATAAAATAGCATATCACCTTTTCCTAAAAGCTTCTCTGCTCCGCCCATATCCAGTATTGTTCTGGAGTCAGTTTGTGATGAAACAGCAAAGGATATTCTTGAGGGAATATTCGCTTTTATTAGACCTGTTATAACATCAACGGAAGGTCTTTGGGTAGCAACTACAAGATGCAAGCCTGCCGCTCTTGCCATTTGAGCTAACCTGCAAATCGCATCCTCTACTTCATTAGGTGCAACCATCATTAAATCCGATAACTCATCAATTATAATAATGATTTGAGGCAATTTCTCTTTTTCTTCTGAGACAGAATTATTGTATCCCTTAATGTCTCTAACATTTTTCCCGGCAAATAGTTTATATCTGTCAGTCATCTCTTGCACTGCCCAATTCAATGCACCTGCCGCCTTTTTAGGATCAGTAACTACAGGCACTAGTAAATGCGGTATTCCATTGTAAACGCTTAGCTCAACCACTTTAGGATCAATTAAAAGCATTTTAACTTCATCCGGATTAGCTTTAAACAAAATACTTGAAATTAATGAATTAATGCATACGCTTTTCCCTGAGCCTGTCGAACCTGCTATAAGCAAATGAGGCATTTTACCAACATCTGCAATAATATTTGATCCGGCTACATCTCTGCCCAAAGCAAAAGAAATCTTAGATTTATTGCGCCTAAAGTCGTCCGACTCCAATACTTCTCTTATATAAACGTTTGTTATTTCTCTATTGGGAACTTCTATACCTACTGCAGCTTTACCCGGTATAGGTGCCTCTATCCTAATTCCTTTTGAAGCTAAACTTAAGGATAAGTCATCAGCAAGATTGACTATTTTACTTACTTTTACGCCGGGCATCAGCTGTAACTCGTATCTTGTAATAGTTGGACCTATACTAACTTGTGTAACATTAGCGTTAACATTAAAACTCTTTAAAGTATCATCCAATATCTTAATGTTTTGCATTATTTCTTTTTTCATGTTAGTGTTTTTGCTATCCTTTGGTAAAAATAATATATCAGTATTTGGAAGCATATAATTCGGAAAATGTTTTATTTTGGGGCTTATACTTTCATCATGTTTCTTATTACTTTCTTCATCAACTTTTCCTTTATTTTCAACATTATTCTCTTGTATTCCGCCATCGAATCCTTTAGTGAAATTTATAATTTTTATGCCCTTTTCTTTATTTGCAATTTCATTTCCATTATGTTTTATATCAGCCTTTTCTTTTATAACCTTCTCTTTCTTTACGCAGCTTTTCTTATGCCTTTTTAAAGGCTTGGCCATTGATACAAAAAAATTTTTAATAGAATCTATTAACAATTTCATACTCGTATTTGTAAAGAGTATAACTGCTATTATAAGCAATCCTGTTATAATAGCTATGGTTCCACCAATACCGGCATATTTAATTAACAAATAACCAAAACTCGTGCCGATAACACCTCCACCTATTCCTAACATTCCAAATTCATAAGACATAATAATGTTGTCTAAATAACCTGCTGTATCATGATTTATAGTATCTATATTTAACAGATGCAATAGTATCAATAGATTAATAAAGGTGATACAAATTGAATAAAACTTAGTATTTATCTTAAAACTATCCTTTAAATAAAAGATTCCGATACCATATATTAAGGGTATTATTGGAAAAATGAAAGAACCTAGTCCAAAAATCCCTCTCATAGTTTTTTTAATATATATTCCAACTATGCCGGAATCTCCTCCTAGTAAACTGATAAATAAGTATAAACTAGTTATAATTAAAATGATTCCGATTATATCAAATTTTAGCCTGGCTGTTTCTTTTCTTTTTGCCATTTATATCACCCCAAATTACAATTCTACATAAGAAATTAAAATCCTTTACAAATTAGTATATAAGTTATTCAATGATTGATAACTAATAAAATCCTAACCAAATGCTTTAAACTGACATAAAACCAGAGCCTAACACTATAATATAGTGTTAAGCTCTACTTTTTTGGTAGGCCATTTATCTAAAAATATAAGAATACTACTTATAGTATATCAGCCAAATCAATTATAATCATGTCACTTCCAACTTTTTTTATTCTTTCCCAAGGTATTTCAAGATGTTTTTTTTCAATAAAAAAAGAGAAAAAATTTTTATTCTCCGGTATAATTAATGAAACAATTTTTCCTGTTTCATTATCTATTAGCATATCGCAGTCACCAAGGTATCCAAGTCGTTCACAATCAGGTAAAGTAACTATTTCTTTCCCATATAACTTACTTAATCTCATATTTAATTCCACCTTCACATAGTTTTCATTTGACTATTAATATGCAAACTATATAAAGAAATATTACTTTTACCTTCCGGTAGAACCAAAGCCGCCGGAACCCCTTTCAGTTGACTCCAGTTCATCACACAAAGCTAGGTTTGCTAAATAAATAGGCATAAAAACAATTTGGGCAATCCTATCTTTAGGTTTAATAGTATAAGTATTTTTGCTAAGATTTATCATTGGGCAAATTATTTCACCTGTATAATCAGAATCAATTACTCCAACCGAATTGACTAAAGCTATCCCATTCCTAGATGATAAACCACTCCTTGAAAAAACAAAACCGGCTATAGACTTGTCCCCTATATGAAAAGCAATACCAGTAGATATACTTTTAATCTCCCCGGGTTTTAATATGATTTCTTCTTTTAAAGCCGCATAAAGATCTAAACCTGCAGAGCCGCCAGTTGCATAATTGGGCATCATAAGCTTCCATTCAAAATCTTTTTTTATTGGCTTTATTTTTACATTAATATTAGTTTTCACATTTAACCCTCATTATCTTTTTAATCTTTTTAAATTATTTATTTAATAGATGTAAAGAAGTTGTTTTCGGCATTGGCACTCTCAGGGCCAATAATAGCAGTTCCTTTATTATTATCGTCAAAAATATTGTTTATAACATATCTTATATCATCTATAGTAACCAAATCTATTAATTTAATTATTTCTTTGGGAGAATAAATTCTGTCTAAAAGCAATTCCGATTTACCTATTGAAATCATTCTACCACTGGTACTCTCTAAGCCCAAAATATAGCTCCCTTTTAATTGTTCTTTTGAATCGTACAGTTCTTGGCTTGTTATACTATTGTTTCTCAATTCATTGATTTCATTGTCTATAATGCTCAAAACCGTTTCCACTTGAGATGGTTTCATTCCTGCATAAATAGAGAATAATCCACATCCTATATATGAAGATGGGTAAGAAAAAACTGAATACGCAAGTCCTCTTTCTTCTCTAATCTTTTGAAATAACCTGGAACTCATTGAACCTCCAAAAATGTTATTCATAACAAGTAAAGGATATGTATATTTGCTTCCTAACTCTATTCCTTCGTACCCTATGCAAATATGAACTTGTTCAGTCTCTTTATATTTATGTGTATTTTTAGAAATAAACCTTGGACTTAGACCATTTTCCCTTTTGGTATCATATGTATTATATTCATTAAAAGCATTTGAAATTTTCTTTAAAGTCGAATCTTTATCAAAATTACCTACTAATGATATTACAATATTTTTAGATGTGTAATTATTTTTTAAATAATCAATAATATCTTTACGTGTAAGATTAGATAAAGTATCTTCTGTACCAAGTATAGACATGCCCAAAGGATTATTTGCCCATACTGTTTGCGTAAGAATATCATGCACCAAATCTTCAGGAGAATCTTCATACATGCTTATTTCCTCGAGAACAACTCCCTTTTCTTTTTCTATCTCCTTTTCAGAAAAACAAGAGTTTAGAAACATATCACATAGTATCTCTAACGCTATATCAAAATGACTATCTAATACTTTTGCATAAAAACATGTGCACTCTTTTGATGTAAATGCATTTAATTGGCCGCCAATCTTATCAATACTGCTAGCTATATCTTTAGCTGTTCTATTTTTCGTTCCTTTGAATAGCATGTGTTCAATAAAATGAGATACACCGTTATTTGAAATGTTTTCATATCTTGAACCGGTCTTTACCCAAATACCTATTGATATAGAATTAACATACTTAATTTCTTCTGCAACTATTCTAATTCCATTTTCCAAATGTTCTTTTATAAACACCATTTACCTCCTGTTAGCATAATTCAATTTATTATATATAATAACCTATAATATTACAATTATAAATAAATCTCAATTATTATTGCCAAGAGTATCACTAAAATATTTATCCTATATTCATAATAAAACCCTACTGAACATAGAATTTTAAAAGTATTAAGATAGGGTCATGAATAAAACAAAACAAAGGGTAGCATAAACTAAAGTCTATGTTACCTTTCTTGTCTATTATTTTGTTTATCATCAACTATTGCATCTCTTCTTGATAGATTTATTCTTCCCTGTCTATCTATTTCCGTAACTTTTACCAGCACTTCATCTCCTACATTTACTATATCTTCAACCTTTTCTACTCTTTTCTTATCCAATTTTGAAATATGAACAAGCCCTTCTTTTCCCGGCAGGATTTCAACAAAAGCTCCAAAAGGCATTATCCTAACAACTTTGCCCAGATAAACGCTGCCTTCTTCTACTTCCTTTGTAAGTCCTTCAATAATTTTTAATGCTTTTTCACCGGCTTTTGCATCAATAGCAGATATATATACTTTCCCGTCATCTTCAATGTCAATTTTCACATTAGTTTCAGAAATAATTTTATTTATAGTTTTACCGCCGGGTCCTATGATGTCTCTTATTTTATCAGGATCAACTTTAGTTGTAATAATCTTAGGTGCATAAGGAGATAATTCTTTTCTCGGCTTATCAATTGCAGAATTCATTTTTTCCAGTATAAACAAGCGACCTTTTCTCGCTTGTTCCAAAGCCGACTTTAATATATCTCTATCGATACCTGCAATTTTAATATCCATTTGAATAGCTGTAATACCTATATCAGATCCGGCTACCTTAAAGTCCATGTCTCCTAAAAAGTCTTCCATACCTTGGATATCAGACAGTATTATTACATTTTCTTCTTCTTTTATTAAGCCCATCGCTATTCCGGCTATTGGCTTAATAATTGGGACTCCGGCATCTAACAAAGCTAGAGTGCTACCGCAAACGGAAGCTTGTGAAGAAGATCCATTTGAACTAAGAACTTCCGATACTAATCTTATCGTATAAGGAAATATATCTAGACTTGGTATCATAGGTTCCAGTGCTCTTTCAGCTAAGGCACCGTGACCTATCTCTCTTCTGCCCGGACCTCTTAGAAATCTAGTCTCACCAACGCTGAATGGTGGAAAATTGTAATGATGCATATATCTTTTTGACTCTTCCACTCCTAAACCGTCTAGAACTTGAACATCACCTAAAGCACCAAGAGTTGCGACAGTCAAAACTTGAGTTTGCCCTCTTGTAAATAAACCTGATCCATGAACACGAGGAAGTAAGCCTACTTCACAAGATATTGGCCTAATTTCATCTACTTTTCTATCATCAGGCCTCATTCTTTCATTAACTATAAGGCTTCTAACCTGTTCTTTTTTTATTCTATAAAGAATATCTTCAACATCACTTAAATTATCAGGATAAATATCTGAAAAATATGATATCGCTTCTTCGGATACCTTATCCATGTTATTAATACGCTCCAACTTATCAATTGTTTTAATTGCAGCTAGCATTTTATCAGAGGCAAATTCTTTAACCTTATCCTCTATTTCAGAATCTATTATGTGTGGCTCCACAACCATCTTTTCTCTACCAACTTTTTCAACTATGCTTTCTATAAATTCAATTATTTTTTTTATGTTTTCATGAGCAAATAATATAGCTTCTAAAATGACTTCTTCTGATACCTCTTTTGCTCCTGCTTCTACCATCATAACAGCATCTTTTGTCCCGGAAACTACTAAATGAAGTTCACTTTCCTCTTTTTGCTGCGAATTAGGGTTTATGATAAATTCGCCATCAACTAAACCAACCAAAACTGAACCGGTTGGTCCTAAAAATGGTATTTGTGATATTGAGAGAGCTATAGAGGAACCTATCATAGCCAAAATTTCAGGTGAGCTGTCTTGATCTACCGATAGCACGGTTGCTATTACTTGAACGTCATTTCTAAAACCATCAGGGAATAACGGTCTTATTGGCCTATCAATTAATCTGGATGATAATACAGCTTTTTCCGTTGGTTTCCCTTCCCTTTTTATGAATCCTCCGGGAATTTTCCCCACTGCATATAATCTTTCTTCATAATCTACACTAAGAGGAAAAAAGTCAATTCCTTCTCTTGGTTTGTCAGAAGCACAAGCAGTTACTATAACTGCAGTATCACCATACTTTACCAATGCCGAACCATCTGCTAATTGGGCTAGTTTGCCTATCTCAACAGATAAAATCTTTCCGGCAAGTTCCATTTTAAATAATTCCAAAAAACTACCTCCTTAAGTATCTTAAATAACCTCTATGTTATTATTGCTTTTGAATTGTTTAAATATTAAATAATAACAATAATATAGGAAAGCAAGATGTATCTCCCCATATTATAAAATAAAGAGCGGAATAACCCGCCCATCTACCTTCTTATTCCAAGTTTAGCAATGATAGTTCTATACCTTTCTATATCTTTGGACATAAGATAATTAAGCAATCCTCTCCTTTGCCCTACCATTTTCAAAAGTCCTCTACGAGAATGATGATCTTTCTTATTAAGCTTCAAATGCTCATTAAGAGTATTAATCCTTTCTGTAAGTAAAGCAATCTGCACTTCAGGAGAACCTGTATCTCCCTCTTTTAACTGATATTTTTCAATTATCTCTAGTTTTTGTTCCTTAGTTAATGCCATAACTACACCTCCTATTTTTATATCCATAAACTAAGCTTACCGTCGGTGATTCGATATACCTAGCTTATGGCTTTTTATTGACAATAAAATTTTAACATAGCTTTGATAATGTGTAAAGTATTTGTTAAGTAATCAACCAAGCCTTGATTTAATATCTAAATTAATTTGTTGTTTAAGTTCACTTATAGTATCGAAACACTTCTCACTTCGATGCCATCTTAAAAAGACTACTTCTATTTCAGAATCATACAAGTAATCATTATAGCCTATAACATGAGTTTCTATGCTAATTTTTTCACCTTTAAATGTAGGGTTAAAACCAATATTTGTAACGCTTTTATAACTAATACCGCCTATTATTGTGTTAGTTAGATATACACCTCTTTTAGGTAATACTAAATCTTTTTCTACCCATATGTTTGCAGTTCTTATTCCGATTTTGCCGCCCTTCTTCTTTCCGTGTATTACAGGTCCATTTATAGTAAAATACCTGCCCAGGTATTTTTTAGCTTCTTCCACTTCCCCGGATTTTAATAGTTCTCTTATTAAGCTGCTTGAAACAATTTTTCCTTCAATTAATACCGGTTTAACAATTAAAACTTCAAATCCATGCTTTTTACCCAAGGCTTTAAGGATTTCAATATTCCCGCTTTTATTAAAGCCAAATTTAAAATCGTAGCCGGCAACAACACATTTTATTTGAAATTTATCTAACAGGACTTTTTGAATAAATTCCTCCGGATTTAGGTTTTTAATGTTTTGAAAATCCTCCAAAAACACACTATCTAAATTACATTTTTCAAAAATCTCCATTCTCAGCTTATCATCGGTTATCATTTCAAGGTTACTATCTTGAAAAAAAATTTTCTTTGGGTGTTTTAAAAATGTATAAATCATACTCCTGCAGTTCAACTCTTTTGATTTAGCAGTAATGGATTCGATAAGTTTTAAATGTCCTATGTGGACACCATCAAAGCTTCCCAAAGCAACACAATAAGGTGCTTTCTTTTTAGCCTCACAATAAGATGTATAAACAAACATAGCATTGCTCCTTTTATTAAACGAATAAAGTTTTTATCTTTAAATAATTATTTCTATTTTTCTCATCATAATGCACTATACCAACACCTATAAAACATTGATTAATATAAAGCCTTAATTCTTTATTAATCTCGTATTTTTGCAAATCTTCTTCTGTGCCACCATTATAAATAATATTTCCGTTTAAAGCCGCTTTTTTAAATTTATCTTTAATAGATATTTTATCATAATCAAACAATACTTTATCTATACTAACAATATAACTATTAAGATTTCCTTTGCGTACAGCAAGTTTAATATCCTCTATCGTATATGTATCTTTTATATCAAAAGGAAAAGAATTTAACCTTATTAACTGAGACATATGAGCACCATAACTCAATTCCATACCAATATCATGACATAACGTTCTAATATACGTACCTTTTGAGCAAGTTACATCAAAAATAAATTCGTCACAACTCAATTTTTTAATTATTCTGATTCCATATATTCGAATTTGCCTACCTTTTATTGTTGGTGATTGTCCTTCGTGAGCGTACTGATAGAGCCTTTTCCCTTTATGCTTTACTGCCGAATACAAAGGTGGAATTTGAGTAATTAACCCTATAAATTTGTTTGTTGCCTTTTTAAAATCCGCTATTGGAATATCAGGTACACTGACCTTATTTAAAACATTACCATATTTATCTTGTGTATCCGTTGTAATACCAAATTTAATATTGGCTCTATAAGTCTTATTTCTATCAACAACATACTGAGCTGCTCTTGTGGCTTTACCAAGACATAAAGGTAAGACACCTGCTGCTTCCGGGTCCAATGTTCCGGTATGTCCTACTTTTTTGATTCCCGTAATTTTACGAATAAAATAAACTACATCATGGGAAGTCATCCCGGGGGGTTTTAAAATATTAATAAATCCATCCATAATTCTTTCACCTAAACAACCCAAAAGCTTTATCAATCACGTTTTTTTTCACTGTAAGAATGTCACCTGATACTGTTGCTCCGGCAGCACTTTTATGTCCGCCGCCTCCAAATTCACCGGCAAAAAGATTAACATTTATATTATCTTTAGATCTAAAACTTATTTTGATATTTCCATCTTTACTTTCTCGAAATAACAGTGCTAATTCTACTGTATTAATATCTCTGGCAAAATCTATTATCCCTTCGGTATCCTCATCTTTAGCGCCGCTTTTATAAAACTGTTCTTTTGTTAGGACTATAACAGATATTTTTTCATCACAATAAAATTCCATATAATTTATAGCATGGCCAATAAGTTTAATCTTTGCCTTTGTAATATTTTGATAGATTAATCTAAAAATTTCAGCGGAATCAACCCCATATTTTAGCAGTTCACTTGCTATTTGATGAGTTTCAAATGTTGTATTATTATATTGAAATTTACCTGTATCAGTTACTATACCAACATACAAGCATTGAGCAATTTCCTTATCTATTTTTATATTCATTTTTTTAATAATTTGATAAACAATTTCTGCTGTTGCAGCAGCATTAGGCCGAACCATATTAAGTGTTCCAAAGTTTGTATTACTAATATGATGATCAATATTAATTATATTTTTCCCTGTTAAGTACTTTGAACTTTTGCCAATCCTGGCAATTTCGCTACTATCTAAGACAATGACCAAATCGAATTTATCTATTGTATCAACACAACTAATTTTATCAGCACTTTTTAAAAATCTATATATTACCGGTACCTCATCATCAATCACTATCTCAGCCTCTTTACCAATGCTTGTAATAGAATTATAAAGAGCTAATGAAGACCCAAGGCTATCACCATCGGGAGCAGTATGCGACAATATAATTATATTATCACTTTCTTTTATTAACTTTATTATTTCCGATATAATCAACTATGTTTTCCCTCTTCCTTTTTAATTTGGCCTAAAAGCTGACTTATTCTTGCTCCATGCTCTATTGATTCATCTATTTCAAAATGAATTTCCGGCAAATGTCTTAATTTCATATATTCACCTAGTCTTTTTCTTATAAACCCGCTTGCGCTTCTTAATCCCTTTATAGAATTAGATTTTTCTTCGTCATTGCCAAAAATGCTAATATATACTTTTGCATATTTTAAGTCAGGAGTAACTTTAACATAAACTACACTACACATCTCTGTTACCCTTGGATCCTTTATTTCATTCATTATTATTGAGCTTATCTCTTTTTTCATTTGTTCCGAAATACGATTCAATCTTTGTATTGACATTTAATATCACCTACTCAAACTTTTATCTTTGTACAGCCTCCATAATAAAGCTCTCTATTACATCCCCTTCTTTTATATCATTAAATTTCTCTATACTTATACCACACTCAAATCCTGCATTTACTTCTCTAACATCATCCTTGAATCTTTTTAGCGAAGCAATTTTTCCTTCATAAACCACTACTCCATCCCTGACTATCCTAACTTCACTTTTTCTACTTATTTTACCGTCAGTAACATAGGATCCGGCTATTGTGCCTATACTGGATGCTTTAAAGATTGCTCTTACTTCTGCATGACCTATAACAACCTCTTTCCATTCTGGATCAAGCATACCCTTCATTGCGGCTTCAATATCTTCAATTGCATTATAAATAACTCTATATAATCTAATATCTACCTTATCTTTTTCAGATAATACTAATGCTGAAGGTTGCGGCCTTACATTAAAGCCTATAATGATAGCATTAGAAGCAGAAGCAAACATAACATCTGTCTCCGTTATAGCACCTACACCGCTATGAATAGTTTTTATTTTTACTTCTTCGTTACTTAACCTTTCTAACGATTGTTTTAGTGCTTCTGCTGAGCCCTGTACATCTGCTTTTACTATTATATTTAAGTCTTTGACTTTTCCTTCTTGAATTTGACTAAAAAGTTCATCTAAAGATATTCTTTGATTACTTTGTAGATGCTCAAGTCTATGTCTTTCTTTTCTTTTTTCAGAAATTTGCCGCGCAGTTTTTTCATCATCAACAATTATAAATATATCTCCGGCATCAGGAACATCAGTCAATCCGGTAATTTCTATAGGTATTGACGGGCCGGCTTTTTTAACTAATTTACCTTTATCATCAAGCATTGTTCTAATTCTTCCGCATGTAGTACCCACTATAAAGTAGTCTCCGAAATTCAATGTACCATTTTGAATAAGAACTGTAGCTATCGGACCTCTGCTTTTATCCAGTTTTGCTTCAATAACCGTGCCTCTTGCTTTTCTATTGGGATTAGCTTTTAATTCTTGCATTTCCGCTACTAAAAGTATCATTTCCAAAAGGTTTTCAATTCCATCTTTCTTTTTGGCTGATACCGGCACACATATAGTATCGCCACCCCAATCTTCAGCTATCAACCCATGTTCCGTTAAGTCCTGTTTAACTCTATCAATATTTGCACCGGGTTTATCAGTTTTATTAATTGCAACTATTATAGTGACATTTGCCGCTTTAGCATGATCAATTGCTTCCACTGTTTGCGGCATTACACCATCATCTGCTGCTACTACTAATACAGCTATATCAGTAACCTTTGCGCCTCTAGCTCTCATTGATGTAAATGCTTCGTGTCCCGGAGTGTCCAAAAAAACTATTTTCTTACCCTCTATATTTACCGTATATGCACCGATATGCTGTGTAATACCCCCCGCCTCAGTAGCAATTACATTTGTCTGCCTAATAGCATCTAATAATGATGTTTTTCCATGATCCACATGTCCCATTATTGTAACAACAGGTGGACGTGCTTTTAAATCTTCCGGTTTATCTTCGTCATCATCAAATAATATTTCTTCAATATCTTTTTGTATTATTTTCTCTAAAGTAATACCATACTCCAGTGCGATTAAACAAGCAGTTTCATAATCAAGATCTTGGTTAATCGTCGCAACTACACCCAATAATAACAGTTTTTTTATTATTTCAACCACAGGTTTGCCAATTTTTTCGCTTAATTCTTTTACTGAAACTCTTTCACCAATCTTTATTGGCTTTTTTTGTTCGATTTTTTCATATCTTTTTGATTCACGACCCATCTGTTTCTTTTGGCTATGCATCCTATTTTTTTTACTTCTTTTTCCAAGTTTCTTATCCATTTGCATCCTTTTAGCTTTATCTTTTCTTTCAGTTTCAGCTTTACCACGCTCTACTTCAACAGAAGCTTTTTGCTTTCTTACTGTTTTTTTTGTTTCATCTTTTTTTGTAGATTCTTTTATATTATTTACTTTATCTATCGTTTTTTTACCTTCCTTTTCACCGCTGTCTTTTTCTAAAAGCGAATTTTTTATAGCTTTTTCTTCTGATAAATTAATTGAACTCATATGACTTTTAATATCAATATTTAAATTTTTTGCCTTATCAAGCAAATCCTTACTGGACAAGCCAAGTTCTTTTGCTAACTCATATACCCTTTTTCTACTCAAATCTACTCACCCCCTGTTTTTGATTGTAAGACATTACAGATTAGTTTCTCCACTATATTTGTAAAATTCTTATCTATTATACCAATTGCTGATCTGTTTTTCCCCCCTAAACATATAGAAAAATCATTTTTTGTAGAAAAAACATAATAACTTATACCATAATGCTTTGCACAATTTATTAATCTTTTTTTAGTGTTATCTGAAGCATCATTTGCAATAATTAATAATTTAACTTTATTCTCGCGGATTGATTTTCTTAATGCATCTTCACCGGTTATTATCTTTTTGGCTTGATAAGACATACCAAGCATTGATAATACCTTAACGGTATTATTCTTTATCACCTACAACATACTCCTTAAGCATAATAATTACTTCTTCGTCTATTTCTGTCTCCAATGCCCTCTCAAATTGTTTTCCTTTAATTGCATTATCAAAACACTCAATATTAGGACAAATATAACAGCCCCTACCTGATACCTTTCCTTTTAAATCAATGCTTATAGAACCATCCGGTTTTCTTACAAGTCTTACCAATTCCTTTTTAGGTTTCATTTCATTGCAACCCAAACATTTACGCATAGGTACCTTTTTTTTATATACCATAAAAAATCACTCCTATTCGTTAAAAATTTGTGATTCGCTTTTTATATCTATTTTCCAACCGGTTAGTTTTGCCGCCAAACGTGCGTTTTGTCCTTCTTTTCCAATAGCAAGAGATAGTTGTGAATCGCTTACTATAGCATTTGCTGTATTTTCTTCTTTATTAATTCTAACATTAATTACTTTTGCCGGACTTAAAGCACTGGCAACATAAATAGCTGCCTCACTATTCCACTCTATTATATCAATTTTTTCGCCACGAAGTTCATCTACAATTAATTGAACTCTTTGCCCTCTTTGTCCTACACAGGCACCAACAGCATCTACATTTTCATCATGGGAATAAACAGCAATTTTTGTTCTGGCTCCCGCTTCCCTAGCTATGTTTTTTATCTCTACTATACCTTCTTTTATTTCCGGTACTTCCAATTCAAACAAGCGTTTTACTAGTCCGGGATGAGTTCTTGATAATAAAACTTGAGGACCCTTTGTAGTTTTTCTAACTTCAATAACATATGTTTTTATTCTGTCGTTTACATTATATATTTCACCGGGAGTCTGTTCATTTGGTCCAAGTATAGCTTCGGTTTTTCCTAGATCTATAAACACATTGCTTTTTTCTTTTCTTTGTACCAAGCCATTTACAATCTCATCTTCTTTATTTATAAATTCCTCATAAATAATACTTCTTTCAGCTTCTCTAATACGTTGAACAACAACTTGTTTTGCAGTTTGGGCTGCAATTCTGCCAAAATCTTTAGGCGTAACTTTAATTTCAGCAACATCTCCTACAATATACTTTTTATTGATTTTCCTCGCATCCTCAATATTTATCTCCATTAATACATTCTCAGTTTCTTCAGTCACATTTTTTAATGCAAAAACTTCTACTTCTCCTGTTTCTTTATCTATCGAAACTTTTACATTTTGTGCGGTACCGTAATTCTTTTTATAAGCTGTTATAAGTGCTGCATCTATTGCATCTATAAGTGTCTCTTTTTTTATCCCCTTTTCCTTAGCAATTAACTCAATTGCCATAAGGAATTCTCCATTCATTTATTACCCTCCTTAAAACCTTATTACCGGTTTCATAATTGCTACTTTTGACTTTTCTATTTCAATCTTTTCGCCTTTATATTCTATTTCTATTTTCTCATTATCATAATTAATAAGTTTTCCTTCAATAACTTTTTTATTAAACATTGGTTTATAGAATTTTATTTCAATTAATTTGTTTAAATTTCTTTTAAAATCAATTTCTCTTTTTAATGGTCTATCTATGCCAGGAGAAGATACCTCAAAAATGTAAGAATGTGAAATAGGATCTAATTCGTCCAGTTTTTCACTTAACTCCTCACTTACTATTTGACAATCATCTACTGTGATTCCACCTTCTTTATCAATAAAAATTCGTAAATACCATTGACTGCCCTCTTTTTTGTATTCCGTATCAATAAAACAAAATTTATATTTTTCCAGTATTGGCTTGCTCAAATCATATAGTATATCTTCAATTTTATTTTTCAATAGATCATCTCCAAAATATATTCTTATTTATAAGACGAAAGAGTGGGACTCCCCACTCTAATAAGTTATGCTCTATTTATGTCGTTTTGATTATACCATTGTTTATCATTGTATGCAAGGAGAATAAATATTGCCTGTTTCGGCTTAACTTAACTTAAAAAGTTACTGTTTATACCTTAACTATTTCTGATAAGCAGCTTATTATATTTATTACGATTACTGAGTTCCAAGGCTTAATCTACAATAAAAAATAAAAATATATA
>Ga0172382_10005496_pt1 | contig 18870 bp, 23 predicted proteins | sample Leawel138RmetaG_FD_122245 | JGI IMG/M metagenome (GOLD analysis project Ga0172382, IMG submission 122245) | Leachate microbial communities from a municipal landfill in Southern Ontario, Canada - Leachate well 138R metaG | ecosystem: Engineered > Solid waste > Landfill > Unclassified | place...
ATAGATATGATTTTATGTGATTTACCTTACGGGGTTAGTAGTCGAAATTCTTGGGATAATATTATTCCCTTTGATATTCTTTGGGAAAATTATAGGAGAGTTGCAAAAGAAAATGCGGCAATTGTTTTAACGGCCACACAACCATTTGCAAGTCAATTGGTAATGTCAAATTTTGCTATGTTTAAGTATGATTTAATTTGGGAAAAGAATAAGATAACAGGACATCTTAATGCTAATAAAATGCCGTTAAGGAGTCATGAAATAATTTTGGTTTTTTACGATAAGCAACCAGCATATAACCCTCAAAAGACTACAGGCCATAAACCAGCAAATTCTTTTACGGTGAATGGAGATAACAGCAAAATTTATGGCAAAGTTAAAGTGGGCAGGACTGGGGGGAATCAAACTGATAGATTCCCTAAATCAGTGTTAAAATTTGATGTTATAAATAATGACAAAGGGGCTAGGCTACATCCAAGTCAAAAACCTGTTAAAATGTTTGAATATCTAATAAAGACATTTACTAATGTTGGTGATATAGTTTTGGATAATTGCATTGGAAGTGGGACAACTGCAATTGCGGCTTTAAATTGTAAGCGAAAGTTTATAGGTATAGATTCTAGTGAAGAATATGTTGCGATAGCCCAGAAGAGAATAGGAGATTATTTTGCAGGAGATATATTTTACTTTTGATCAAAGTGATAAAACTAACAGTATGCTATTTATCTCTAATTTTGGTAGCCCCTTTTTTCTAGAAAGATTGAAATGGTTATAGATTTATTTAGCGAAGATGTGTTGCCAAATTTTTTACTTGATGTTCCTGTCTCATATCAGGGAGGGAAACAAAGGATAGCATCTGATATTATTAATTTTATCAAACCAGCTAAAGATAAGATTTTTTATGATATATGTTGCGGTAGTGGGGCTGTCTCTTTAGAACTTATTAATAGAGGGTTTCCTCAAAAAAACATTGTTATGGTTGATCAGGGGCCATGGGGATTATTTTGGCAATCTGTTAGTGATGGTAGTTTTGATTTGAATAGATTTAAAATAATATGCGACAACATCCCTACTGATAAAAATAAAATTAAAAGTCATGTAGAAGAATTAGGCAGGCAAACGGTTAATGACGATGTGGTTTATATTTATTTAATATTACAAGCGGCTAGTTTTGGAAGTAAAGCCATTTGGATAGAAGGTAATAAATGGCAAAATTGTAGTTTTAGAGATTATTGGCAACCTACAGATTATTCAATTCGTCGTTCTCCGGTTAACCCTATGATGCCGATGAAAGAAACTCTATATAAACGAATAGCTGCAATAATAGAGCATATTAAGGGAATTGAAGCTGTTTGCGATAATGCTATGAATATTGTTATTAAAGATAATTCTATTGTGTATTGCGATCCTCCCTATAGGAATACTACCTTGTATGGTCATACTTTAAATATACAAGATTTTATAACTAAGTTGCCAACTAATTCAAAATGCTATGTTTCTGAGGGGTTATCTCTATCTGATAATTCTATGCAAATTTCAGGCAAACGATCTAAGGGGGGTATATCAGGAAATAGAAATAAATTTAATCAGGAGTGGATTTCAGTGTTAAAATGACAGTTCTATAGTTGTAAGGTCTGCCATATTGTCAGGTTTATGGTTTATATTTGGCTATTTTTGTTTTTGGTATGGATTTTGCTTAGATTATAGTTATACAATTTTTATACGAAAGGAGTATAATTATGAAAGATTTACAAAAAAGAGATTTTAGTAACTTGGCAGGATTAAAACAGATGAATTCATTGTTGGGGCAAATGGATAGTATTCTAGATAATTTTTTTGGCGATTTTGGTTTGAGTAGATTCAATCAGTTAAATTCAAATAGATTAATTCCTCCTCTTGATGTTATTGAAAAGAAAGATGAAATTATGTATGTATTAGATGTTCCTGGGTTCAATAAAGAAAATCTTGATATTAGCATTAATAATGATTTCTTGCAAATAAAAGGAACGAGAAGTTTTTCTGTCAGTAAAGAAGAAATATCTAATTATTCAGGAGAAATATCTTATGGATCTTTTGAGCGAAAGATATTATTACCTTTCATCGTTCAAGATATAGATGCAATTATTGCCAAATTTGATAATGGAGTATTAACTATAACTATTCCTAAAAATATTAAAGAAGTCGCAAACAGCGCCAGAATACAGATAAAATAAATGGCAAAAATAGATTAGGGTTATTTATGAGCGGCCAGATTTCTGGTCGCTTATTTTTTTTAAGGAAAATTAAATAAAATTCATAATATAGTTTATAGTGAGGTTAAGATTATGAATTGGTTTAAATTAGCTAAGCAAATGTATGGTTACTGGATTGCCCCCGATGGCAAGATAATTCCCGTATTTAGCAGGCAGGGGCATTTTGAAGTTGCTAGAAAATTAGGTTTCTATGATACGGAGGATGTATTATTAAATAACTACCTGCGAGTTATTATTCAGGGCGAGCCTGTGTTTGAAACTAGTGGTAAAATTACAGATGCTCAAGCTAAAATTGTATCAGATTTAGCTAAAGAATTGGATAAAGAAATTTTTGTTCAATACCAGGGGAAATGGACAAGTTCGCTTCTTGCCGCTGATATTGTCTATTTTTTGAAGAATGGAGTAGAACGAAGTGTCAAATTGGTATAAATTTACTAATACTCAATATACATCAACAGGGGTTTTAAAGGTCAATCCGCGAGTTCCCTGGATAAAAAAAGATACAACTAATTGGTTAATAATACAAGTTAATCCAGATTTGAGTAGATATTATCTGGAATTATTTAATTTTCATCATAGAGCAAAAGATTTGCAGATTGAAAAGCCGGCATGGGGAGGACATATCTCAATTATTAGAGGGGAAAATATTTTAGACAAAGAATATTTCTATTCATTGCAAAATAAAAGTATAGAATTTTCTTATGAATCCGATATTGTTGGGAACAACAGTCACTACTGGTTAAAGGTTAAATGTCCTGAAGCTAATGAAATAAGAATAAAATTGGGATTGCAAAGTGACCCGCCTATTCCTTTTCATTTGACGATAGGAATAGTAAAGAAAGGATAATATGATATATTTTACTGCTGATTTGCATTTCTTTGATAATCGTATGGATTTATTTATGCGGCCTTTTTTAAATGCAGAGGATAATACACAGCATCTAATAAAAGCTTGGAATTCAATAATAAAAGATAATGATGATGTCTATGTTTTAGGTGATTTTATTGTTGCAGACAAGGATACACAAGAGCAACAAGAAAAAAAGTTAGCTAATATATGTAATAAATTAAATGGCAAGAAGCATTTAATATTAGGAAATTACGATACCCTACCTAAAGAAATATACTTAAAATATTTTGCTAGTTGTAGTCAGAAATTGGTTATTAAAGCTAGTAAATCTGGTAAACAGTATAAGTTTTTGTTAACTCATAAGCCCGAAGACTATCAGGATAATTGTGATTATATTCTTTGCGGTCATATCCATGGACTGTGGAAAGTTCAACGAAAAATGATTAATGTTGGCTGTGATGCTTGGCATTTTAAACCAATTGATATCGAGCAAATCCTGTTTGTAATTAATGCCATAGAAAATCATTATGATATAAATGTTTTTGCGGGAGAGATTAAAATTAACAGGTTGGCCTAAACTTTGACGATATAAGCTATATATGAAATATGTTATATATGGAGTAATTTCTAATGATTGATAATGAACATTTAGTTTTCTTTAGACAAAATTCAGCTAGAATTAAAGAGATATTATTTAGAAAGGATGTTAAAGTTTTCTTTGTAGCATCTCCTTTTTTAAGATCTTTATTAGTTAAGGGGGACGATCCTATGATTGCAGGATTGGCAGCCGCATTCAAGGCTCCATTAATTGAGGGAAAAGGGTTATTAATTCAGAAAAGAATGGTTTTAGATTATATTGAAGGTACTCTTAACGAAAAAAATACATTCATTTTAAATCATGGGGATATTCGAATTTTGGATGATGGTTTTAACTTAAAAAATATACAATAAAGGGAGAAGCATAATGAGTAAAGAAAAAATTAAAATAGATGAAACTGAAGTTGAAGTCAATGCGTTTGATAAGTCTAATCTGAATGGCAAAGTTATTGTTCTTAGAGTGGGAAATGACAGATATCCAGCCCAAAGAGAAGACATACAAGACATAGAGAAGACTTTTAAGCAATTACTTGAAGATAATAATATTACTGCTTTGGTTTTTGCTACGCACCATGCTCTTAGTATAGAGATATATTAAAAGGGGGTATTATGGTCAGCTTATTTAACGATTTTAAGGAATTTTGGCATTACGTTAAAGATTTGAGCGTTGATCAAAGAGATATTCTTTTAACTGTATTACCTAAAGATCAAAGAGCAGAATTTGAAGAAATTTATAAAAGGGATGGATGGTTAGATTTGTCAATTAGAAATACGGTTCACGATGAAGTAGATATGCTAAGGGAAGAAACGGGTATTAATATATTATATATGAAAGCTAAGATACTATCTGGAGTACCTCAGTATGTTCCAAAAAAGTCTTGGGATTTAATAGTTTCTAAGCTAGAAAAATATAATCATCATGCCAATTTCGCCATAGGTGGAATAATTGCTAAAAAAGTGAATGAAGGCACTGTCTTATTAACATCTATTAGAAAGTAGGGTATATGTCTAAGAAAAATGGGTGTTTGTCGTCTTATGCAAAGAAGATTGTCCTATCAGCTTTAAATTTGGAACAAAAAAATGTTTTAAAAACCATTAAAGATAATCAGGTTGTTTTTCTTCATGGACCTCCTGGAACGGGAAAAACATTCTTAGCAACTGTAATGGCCCTTCAGTATGTTATGGCGGGGAAATATAAAAAATTGATTTTAACCCGTCCATGTGTAGAGGCTGTTGGTGAAACTCTTGGGTTTTTGCCCGGTAGTTCAAATGATAAAATAGCTCCTTATTTGATGCCTATTTTTGATACTATAGCAGAATTTTTGCCAAAACAGCAAATAACTGACATGATAGGGGATGGAGTTATTAGCACGATTCCATTGGCTTTTCATAGGGGGATTACATTTAAAGATGCTATTGTTATTGCTGATGAATTTCAAAATACAGTTCCAAAGCAAATGAAAATGTTTTTAACTAGAATAGGCAGGGATTGCAAGGTTATAGTTACTGGAGATTTAGGGCAATCTGACATTTCTGGAAAAAATGGCCTACAAGACGCGATTGAGAGATTAGTGGGAATTGAAGGTATTGCTATTGTAGGTTTAACCGAAGAATGTATTGTTAGAAGTCAAATTGTTAAAAATATACATGAAAGATATAAAGATTTGTAAAATAAAGGATTTAGTTGTTTTTTTCATAATATAATATAATTATATTTATTTTTCGGGAGATGGCAATGAGGCTTGGTGATTTTATACCTTCAATAAACAATTGGATTAATCAAAATAATAATCATAGTTTTAATTTATTTAGATTAAAATTATCTCAAATTACACAGGATAAAAATATTATATTAAATGATATGTTATCATTGTCGTCATATTTTCCAGATGGTTATGTAGAAAATTATAAAATATTAGTTAAAAATAATCTATCCAAATTAGATGCTGTTAATTTAAAGGTTTTGTATCAAAAAATATTATCAGTCCTACAGCAAGAAGCAGATAATCCTAATTTTGCATGGTCTATATTTTTAAATAAAATTTCTGAAGGCGCTAGATTGCTGACGTTAAATCAAACTAAGCAACAAGATATTTCAGAAAATTATGAGGTTGGAGAGAGAGAGATTGACGAAAATTTACTGCGAGCTATGGAACGATATATTGCAGAAAATTTTAAATTGTCCAATGATGGTATTATTATAGGATTAAAAAAGAATGATATTAGTACTCCTCCTGTGGAAGTAGTTGATAATATTATTTATTTTAATAAAATAATTAATAATAGAGCAATAAATGGTGCTATTGCTAATCAAATAACTATACTTGTTAGTGATGCTATTAATGAAACCTCTAACGTTGATAAATTAGATTATGAAATTAAACAGGAAAAATATAAAGATGTTCCAGTTGTGGTCAGAGGAAGAAGGGGGAGAAAACCTAACGGAGAGCTAATTGATAATATTATTGGGTATACTCCTCAAGGGAGATCATTTTCATCAAGTCAATTATATGAAGACACCAAAGGGATATTAACTTCTACCAATCAGGATGCAGATGTTGAAGAAGCATTGCATGATGCTTTATTTAGAGCATTTGGCCCTAATGAACAAATTTATAAAACTCAAAATGGTTTAGTTAGATTAGATTATAAAGACGGAAGAATAGGATTTTATTTAACTTACCCGGAAGCTATTTTAGAAGCTGGGCAAAAAAATGGGGTTAATATTAATTCTATAATTGAGACTCAGTTTAATAAGACTGCTGATAGAAGCAATTCTGCTTTATCTTTGGTTGATTTTAATTCGAATGAAGTATATGAATTTTTATTAAAAGAATATGGTAGTGTTTTATTTGAATATTTGGAAGAATTAATAGCCAATAATGATAGTAGGGTTAGAAATTGGGCTATAATTAATGCAAGGCAAAAATTATCTTCCGAAGTTATAAAAAGACAGAGATCTAAAAATATAATACAGGACGGCCACGGCGGCGGCGGCAACGAAGGCAGACAATATGAAATAAGAAATAAGGGAAAAGCTTCTGATTATGCTATTGGGGATTATAATGAAGAAGCTGAAAATTTGCGGTCTTATTTTACCAGCGTACTATCTGAAGTAAAAGAGATAGCAGGGGAAATAGGAGATTATTATAAGGGTAGGTATGATTTAGCTAAGGCCGATATGCTACAGGCGTTGGTAGATTCTTCTGCTGAAAGAGTTTCCCAAATAATTCAACCAGAAAACAGAAAGATGAAAGAAGATTTAAATGCTGCTGGTGTTGCATATAGAATTAGGAATAAGGATATTGAACTAGCTCCAGGGGATATAACGTCTTTTAATAAATTTGTCAAACCTAAAGACATTTTTAAAAAATTAGAGGAAAAAGGCAGACAAAGGCTTGAGATGAAGCTTGAGTCGCAGGATATGTTGTCAAAAAATATGACTAAGGAACAGATTGCTAATGAATTAGGAATTGATGCAATTGATTTAGATAGTTTATTAGCGGTAAATTCAGATTATATTAAAAATAGATATTTTTTGCCAAACGAAAATGATGCCAGAGAATCGATGAAGCAACTTGGGGAATTAATGCTAGGGCTGGTTGAGTATATTGCAAAGCATCCCAATTTAGATCCTAATCCTACAGGTTCAGATAATATTGATGAGATTGCTCTTAGTAAGGTCAAGGCGATTAGAACTGAATATAATGTTCCAAAAATGTTTACTAATAAAGATTTAATTAAATTATTATCAGGGATTTCTATTCCACAAAATGCAATGAGGAGAAGAGAAGAAATAGCTAGAAATTACATTAGGGCTGAAAATCTGTAGTTGGTTAAAGAATTTCTTGCAGGCATGATGAAAAGAAGAAGAAATCAAATAATTGAGAGGATTGGTGATAATTTTACTGATTGGGCTGATTTAATAGTTGACATATCTAAAAGAAGAATACAGGACGGTAAATCGACATTCCCGATTAATGTATTTATGGATTTTGTTAGAGTTCATTCGAATTTCAAAACCCCCAATGAAAAAACTCAAAATTATTCTTTAAAAAGTGTTCCCAAATTCTATAAGGCGTTAGGAGTTCCTGTTCCAGATGAATATGCTGATGTGTTGCGTAAAAGAAATGTATCGGTGTCTTATGCCAAATCGAGAGTTGCATATGCAGAAGTGATGTCAATGTTGCAGAAAATTTCATTATTAAGTTCAGTAAAAAATAATATAGTTAAAATAGCTGGTGTAAAAACCGATATTATAGCTGAGATGGTTGATATTTGCAATTATACTATGGGTATAATTAAGAGATTAAAATAATGAAATTTTATTGTGTCTGTGGGCATTGTGGCGAGCATTCAACAGATGAAGCAACTATAGAGTTTAATTTTAGAGATCTTGCTATTTATTTTGTTTGCTCTAAATGCAAGAAGCAAAATAAACTTGATTTCATTTCACATAGTCGTCCTCTGCCCAAATCTAAAATTATTAGGTAGGGTGAGCGGTAAAACTCTTATAGCTTTAGCATAGGGTCGTTAGGCAGGACAATGAAAGAATAATCCTTTTAAACATAAGGAGTATGTTAAGTAGTAAATAATATGTATTTAATTGCTAATTCATCAGGAAATTATATTGAAATTGCTGATCTTGGTATTTCTTTGAAATCTCAACAAGCGGTAGATTTGCATAGAATGAAGCTAAAGAAGAATCCAGATGCCAGCGATGCTTTAAAAATAGCAATAAAAAAGGGGTGGATTAAGGTTCTTAAAAAAGATAAGCCGAATACCGCAACTACTGAAAGAGTTATAGTTGATAATAGTAAAAATGACAATAGCGAAATATTGGATGAAATAAGAAAAATAAAAGAAGAATTTAATAATCAGCTACAAGAATTAGCCAAGGCAAAAACTCAAAATATGGATCAAGGCACTTTAAATCAGATTTTAGGGGCCATTTCTAATATGGCTAAGACTACAAATATTGCTAATAATACAACAATAAGCAGGAGTGAACAAAAAGATAATAATAATAATGTTGAGGATAATGATATAGATGATAATATTTTTGAGAAAATACACACTAAGGTTGTTGATAAGATAGTCAAGAATGCAAAAACATCTAGTTTGTCATATAACCAAGAAACTATAACAGATAGTGATCTTCAGGGTAAAATTGATGAATTAGATGATTTGTTATAAAATAAAAAATAAGGAGAAATAAAATGACTGATGTTACAAAATCAAGGGCTGTTGCTTGTGATGTGGGTACGATGTTTTTTCAGGCTGCTGAAATTTTAGAGAATGATGAGATTAATATAAAGACTACTCGAAACGCTTTTGTAGAGTTGGCTAATTCTGATGATATAGAAGATGTTTTAAAGCAGAACAATTGGCAGTATATTAAAGATGGAGATGTATATTATGTTATTGGGGAAGATTCTTTAAGAGTTGCCAAGATGTTCCCTGGGAGGGTTGAATTAAGAAGACCGTTGCAAGATGGCGTTCTAAATAAGGGTGAGGACAAAAAAATACTTGTTCTCGGTAAATTAATTGAAGATTCTGTTGGGTTGCCTCCAGATGAAAATTCGGTTGTTTGTACCTGCGTTTCATCATCTTCTGCTGATGGATCAGCAGATAACACTTATCATAAAGCAAGATTAACGGGATTATTTAAGCGACTGGGATGGAATGTTAAAGTCATCGAAGAGGGGTTGGCTGTTATTTTGTCTGAAAGACCTGTTCTTATTGAGAGCGATGGAACTGAATCTTCATATAGCGGTATAGGAATTTCGTTTGGGGCCGGAAGAAGTAACTGCGTGCTTGCATATAAAGGATTAGATGTTATTGGCATTTCTGTAGCTAGAGGGGGAGATTGGATTGATAGAAAAGTATCTGAACAAACTGATGTTCCAATTTCTCAAGTAATTAGCAAGAAGGAAAAGGATTTAGATTTTGATAATATAAATTTTGATGATGATGTTATTTTTGCACTGAATGCTTATTATGAATCTATGATACAGTTTGCCATAAAACATTTTGCAGAAAAATTCGTATCAGTAAAAAGTGATTTTGATGCTCCGCTGGATATAGTTATTGCGGGGGGGACATCAATGCCAAAAGGTTTTTGCAAGAAAGTGGAAGAAGTAGTAAGAAGAATGAATTTGCCATTTAAGATAAAAGAAGTAAGAGGATCAGCTGATCCTAGAAACGCCGTTGTTAAAGGGTGTTTGACTCAGGCTATGATTACAAGAAAAAAAATAACTAATAGCAGAAAAGATAATGAAGATATAAAAAATATTTTAGGAGATTAAATAATTGGGGTATGCTACTTCCATACATGTTCAAAGAATATTAGCACAGGCATTAACTAGTTCTTCTCCATCGGATTTAGCTACTCCTGTAGATCTACTTAAGATTGGTAATACTCTAGATTCTAATCTTGTGGGTGAAGATATTGTTGAACAATATATATCCTGGGCTGATGATAGCATTAATGCAATGTTAAGTGAATTATATAATATTCCCCTATCAGAAAAAGCTGATTTTGAAACTAATTTATTTTCGAATATAGATGAATATAATGCTTACGTTATAACTAAAAAAAATTGTCCTTTTTATCCTGGTGATATGTTAATTTTAACAGATGGTATACATCAGGAAAGAACTATAATTAGTTCTATTGTTGATCTTAATGATAGAAATGTTTTTTCTTTGGTATATCCTCTTAGCTATATGTTTAGTGCATCGAATACTAGAGTTATTAGAATAAAGTATCCTGAGCCTATAACGTTAACATCAGCGAGATTAGCAGCGGCTAATATTTATGATAAATATTTTATGTCGCAAACTTCTCCTTCTAAATCTGAGTATGGTGAATATTTAAGAAAATTAGCTAGAGTTGATATTAATAATATATTAAATGGCAGATCTATTTTACATGGACAGCAAAGAACGGGCAGGCGATTCTATAGTAGTAATTTAGTTGATAGATATGGCTTACCTGGTAATATAGGTGATCATAACGTTGATGATATGTCATAGGAGCAGTTATGGGAATTAATCAAAATAGTAAATCGCTGGAAGAGCTTAATAAATTGGCTAAGCAATGCCAAAGATTTTCTAATCTACAAGGGGAAGTTGTTAAGAATTCGGAGTTTGTAGTTATTGAGAATAAAATAGATGAAAATAAATTAAGCGAAACCGAAGAGGATGCTATGCATGAGGCTAGATATATAGCTAATAGAAAGAAGGAGCCGGTCGATGAAAATAATGAAATTAGTGAAGATGAGATGGTTGATAGATATTTAAGAGATTTATTTAATGGTATTTTTGAATAATGGAACATATTCTAGAAAGTTTGAAACGAATTATCAGCAGATGGGTCAATACAAATGCTCCATTAATTATAGATGCTAACCCTGGAGATAGTATAATCACCATTAATACCACTAAAAGATTTAAAAAAGGTGATGAAATTATATTAAGAAATCCATTGTCTGGCGAAACTCCATTGTATATAAGTGAAGTTTTAGATGATAATAGATTACAATTGGCGTCTCCTGTTAAATTTCCTTGGCAAGTTAATGAAGCAGCTATTGTCGAAAAAACCTTTTACCAAAATTTTATTCAAGGCATTTATATTGGAACTCCAGATCCCATTCCTATGTTTCCAGCTATTACAATAGAGGCTTCAAATGCCAGTTCTGAATGGTTAACAATAGATAGTACTAAGGAAACATATCAAGTTAAAATTCATATTTATGTCCAGTCTGCCAATCAGGAAGATGCTTATAAATTTTTATTAAAAATGGCTAAGACTGTTCAAAATGGATTAAAGAAAAATATATATCCATTAGTAGCCCCTTATGATGTTGTTGTTCCTACTGTAGATATTGCTAATGGCGATGAATATATAACTATCGCAGATACTTCTATATTTAATTTACAGACTAAGAACAGATTATTAATCGAAGATTTATATAAGACTCAAGAATTTAAAATATTAGAGATAGTAGATAGTACTACTATCAGAATAGCACCTGCTGTTTGTTATGATTTTGATATTACTGACAACACTAAATTGATCGTTGCTCATAGATTCTTTTATAATTCTTGGCCTGAAAATATTGATTTTGGCACTATCTTTAAAGGGACAATGCTCAAGGGGGCAACGTTAAGCTGGTTTGCATGGGAGGAAGAGTTGCAAGAAGATAAAGCAATTGATGTTAGCCTAACTTAAGGAGCAATTATGAAAATATTAATAGTTGGATCAAGCCCTTATTTATTAACCAATAATGGAAAAATGGTATCTTGCTTGTTGCGATATCTAAAGGTTAGCCATAATGTAGCTGTAGCGGCCTGGCACCATGATAGAAGTTATTTTCCTCCGAATTCCGATGGTAAGTTTTCTTTTGAAAACGATAGCAATAATATTTGCGACCTTTATCCTATAAGTTATAATCACGTTAAATCAACTCCAGAGGTATATGATATTGTTAAGGTATATAGACCTGATTTAATAATTTCTGTTGGTGATTATATTGAAACATCATTTATTTTTGCTATTAAAACATATTTGCCTAATACTTTTAAATGGGCTAATATTGTTTTGTCAAGTTCTGAATATATAAATCCTGCTTATCAATCATCATTTGCTTATGCAGATTATATTGCGGCCACTACTTCTATCGCGGCTAAAGCAATTTCTAAGTTTTATAAGAGAGACGTGGCTGTTGTTAGATTCGGCCCAAATGATAGCTTTTCGCCTTCTGCAAAAAATAATGATGGAAATGATGGAAATGAGTTAAATGTAATGTGTTGTTCAAAAAATTCCCAAGTAAGTAATTTGCCCATATTAATTAAGGCCATTGCTGATGTAAATAAAAATTATGATATAAAAGTTAATGGATATATACATACTAATATTCAGGATTTAGGGGATTACGATTTATTATCTGTAGTAGATCAGTTTGATGCTAAAGAATTTATTATTTTTCCTGATAAAGTAAGTTCTTTAAATGATGGATATTATGAAGAGGATTTAAATAAATTATATAATAGTAATGATATTATTTGTGATTTATCTCTTAAATCTGCTACTGGGCTATCTATTTTAGAGGGAATGAAAACAGGATGTCTTCCATTATGTAATGATGTTGGGGCTTTGGGGGAAATTTTATATGGGACTGATTATTTAATTGATAATAACGTTTTTTATGGTCAGTTTAATGAAGTTTTAAAATTTGTTTCTTATAATGCATTAGTAAAAAAACTGCAATATTTATATGATATAAAAGCTAATGATAGTCTTTTATTTGGCGAAAAACAGCGGGAAAGTATAAAGATTGCAAATAATTTTTCAGAAAATATTTTTCTTAAAGGAATTGAACAAGTAATTGCTCAAATAGTTAATATGCAACAAAATATTGTTGTAGTGGAAAATTTTTAAGTAAAAGTTTTTTACAAAGGAAAAGTATAAATTTTTACGGAAATTAATCTCAAGAAAGCTCCGTAGTTTTAGCATGGAGATGAATTGAGATTTAGAAGACGGTGAGCGGGAAACCCCCTATAGCTTAGTATAGGGATGAAAGCGAACGAAATTTAATAAATAAATCACCCACGGACTGTGGGGTAGAGCTTCTGGAGATATCTTGTTGTAATGAGAATCTATGAAGGAAGAATCCTTGCAGCTTTAGCGTCAAGGAGTATGTCAATACGGGGAGTATGCCAAAAAGGCTATTATAAGGAGAACGATTTACATGGCTCTTATTAGTTATTCAGATTATAGAAATCTTGCGGATCAATTGGCTGATGCTAGGGATTCAATGGCAAGCATTAGCACTTATGCTTTAGATGCTGTTTACGATGTAGTTATGCTACAGGATGTTGACCAGGAAATAGATTTGCTTTACGAATTTTGGGATACCTATGTTTTAAGCACAGAAAGTTTTGGTATTCCAAGCAGTTTGTTAACTGCCGTTAGAGCATTACAGAAGCATGTTTTAGTTAGAGGTGGATATGATGATATTGATGATTATTTGACCGATGTAGGGGGAACTGTTCCTCGGAGTTTTGCAGATATGAGCGAAGCTGCTGGCTATCCAGTAACTTTGATTGGTTAATAGCCATTTAATTGTTTTTAATGTAGTGTTCACGCTCATACAGACGCGTGAGATTGAAAAGAATGGAGTTATAATAAATGCCTTCAATAGCTAATTTAGGATATGTCGGCTATGCCAAATTCGGCAAGATAAATAGTCCTGTTAGGGTTACAAGTGCCGATTTGCATTTAGCACAATCCGTAACTAAACCAGATATTATAGATGGTAAAACTGATAAAACAGTTTATATTCTGGGGCCAAAAATTATAGAGGGTGGCCTTTCTTTCCCTGCTGTTCATGATCAGGCCACAGGAGTTATATCTTCTATTTGGAATATGGCGGTGCAGAGGGATGCGGATGGAAGAATCAGTAATGATGATATTAATGTTAAATATGCTACTGGTGTATCATATAAGTATACCGATTGTATTATTAATACTTTAGAAATGAGCGTTACTCAACAAGCAACCTTAGATGTTACATTAAATGTGATGGGCAAAGATAGAATTACAGGCGATACTACTGAACCAAGCTATTCATACAGGAATACTAGGGCTATTACTTGGAACGATATTATTTTTGGGATATCATCATCATCTTTGAATGTAGCCGGTAGCGAAACTAGACAGTTTTCTATTAATATAAATAATGATGCTGATCGATACTATACTTTTAATAGATTGTTAGCTCCTCAGGATCTTGCACCTAGAAAACGCGAGATTACCGGGACTATGGAAATTATGGGTAGAAATTTAGGTTTGGCAAATTTAGCTTTAACTAACCAGAATAGATGTCATGAAGATGGGGTAATTAGATTCGGTTATGAATTGGGTGGATTGACTTCGGCCACAGGATGTGCGGGTTCTTGGGTTGTTGAAATTCCTGGTTGTGTTTTTGAAATTGAAACTTTAAATCTTACTAATAATTTATTCGTTACAACCGTCAATTATCATGCTCTTCCTGGTATCACATTTGGATCAGAGGGAAGAAGCACAAATTTTGTTGTTTCATCATAATAAATTATTAAATTATATAATTATTTCTATTATATCAAAATAGAGAGATAAAATTCTCTCTATTTTGATATCATATATTCCGATAATACAATTAGCTATAGTAAACATTGCATTTTTTTTAGGAGAGCAATATGTCATTATTAGACCATGGAAGTAAAATGTTAGAAATAGATATGTATTATAAAGAAGTTAACGGCAAAGATGGAAGTCATATTGTTATACTTCCGCTAGAAGATGGTAAGAAAAAATTTGAAGAAAAAGCTACTAAAGAAGAAAACATTGAAGAAAAAGTTGTTAAAGCAGAAAAAATATTTTTATTAAAAACTAAGTGGAAAATATTGTCTTGGGGAGAACAAACGAAAATAACTAAAATGTCAACTTATTTCAATCATGAGCAAATGGTTAATGATTTTGACCCATGGACATTTAGGGATTTGCGAATCAAGACTTGTTTGGTTGAATGGGATATGACTGATGATAAGAATACTGCGATTCCTGTTACTCCTGATAATATTGATAGACTACCAGGGGATGTTGTTTTATATTTAGTAAGTGAGTATGATAAGAAAACAGAAATATCGGGAGAAGATGAAAAAAACTAGTGCAGGCGGTAATGGACTACGTTAAGGGGCGATGGCCTGTAAGTAGGGAATTACCGCAAGAATTAGCAGAATATTTAATAATAAGAGCTACTGGTTGGGAACTTGATTATATAAGAAATTTGGAGCATTATGAAGTAGAGAAGTTTTTAAAAATCCATCATGTTTATAGTACAGTTAAAAATAATGAAAAAAATCAACAAAAAAATATACAATTCTAGAGGAGAAAATAATGATTAATTTATTTATTTCACAAGATGATACGTTAGTAGTGACAGTTTTTTCAGCACAAGATGATTCTCGTACAGTATTTGCTAAAACTGAAGCTGAGATTAGGGCTATTTCTAATGTAAATGTAGAATCGATTACAGAACATAATGTTACTTTTAGAAAACCGAACTATAAAGATAGTGTTGACATATTTAAGACGAGCATGACAACAGATGGAGAAAGCGTTAAAGTGGATGCTGCGACATTGAGATACGAACGCTTTATTGCTTTGCTAGTAGACTGGGATTTTGTTGATGAAAATAATGAAAAAGTAAGTCCTAGTAGAAAAAATGTTAATTTGTTAGCTCCAGAATTAGCTGATGTAATTAGCGAATCTTTAGAAGATAAGATCTATAATTAAATTAAAGGTTTTATTTAAATTTATTTTTAATATAATAAAAAGTTCCATTTTCATATAATAATTATGGCAGATAAAAAAGAAAAAAATCTTTTATTTAATATTGAAGTTCAACCTGTTGGTTTTGAGAAAGCCAGTTCAGTCGTAACTGGCTTATCTAAGGGTTTAAGTCAACAAATTTCTCATGTACAAAATTTAGGTAAAAATTTTAGCAGTCTGGCAAAGCAATTAGCTGTATTTGCTGGCGCAACTGTTAGCCTAAACAATTCTATTGATACATTTGGAAAATATAATAAGCAAATTATTTCTTTATCTGCACAGTGGAATAAGTATGGTAATTCTATTACTCAAGTAGGAAAAAAAATAGATGATCTTTCTAAGAGCTTGAATCTTACTCGTATGGATGTCATGGATTTAGCTTCTTCATTTGAGAAAGCTTTTCCGTATGCATCTCTTGATAGATTTGAAAAGATTCTAACTAATATTAAAAATGTTACCGGCGCAAATGTTGATCAACAAAAACAATTGATGGGTTCTGTTAGTCAACTGGTTAACATATATCCTAGTTTGCAGAATTCAGTTGATAGATTAAATGATTTAGACAAAGAACGATTAAGAACATCAGCTACTTTGGCTCTTACTACTGGAAAAATTAATAGAGATTTGTACAGTGACATAGTGAAGTTTGCTGGTCAAAATAAGCAAATTTCTAAAGATGATGAAAAAAAGCTTCAGCAGTCTAAAGATTATTTAGACATGATGGGAAAAATGAGGAGTTTTTGGGAAAAAATTGCGCTAATTATTGGTAAAGCTGTAACTCCTGCTTTAGAAATTATAGCTAATTTTCTTGAAAAGAATCAGAAATTAATTCAAAATATAACTACATTTGTCGCTAAATGGGTTGCTCCTATGCTCGTAATTAAAGGTATAGCAATAACTCTTGTTAAAACTTTTGGGAGTGCATACAATTCAGCTAAAGGTCTTTTTGCCCTAATTGCCGGAGGAGCAAAAGCTGGCAAAATTGGAGCGGGGGGCATATTGGGAGGATTGTCAGGAGGTCGTTTTGGCGCTCGTGGTATGCCGGTTTATGTAACTAATTTACCTATGGGGTATGGGGGGCGAGGAGGTATAGGCGATGCAGTAGATATGATTGGAGGCAGAACAGGAAGACGACGGGGAATTAGAGGAATTGCATCTGCTTTCAAGCGAGGGGGAATTAGAGGGGCTACAACCAGGTTAGCTAGACAGACTAAATCTGCATGGTTAAGAAGAGGAACATCTGCAGCATCAAGATCTGCGGCACGGGTAGCTAGAAGAGCAGCATTAAATCCAGCAGCTACCAGCAACATGATTAAATTTGGCTTTGGAAGTAGCGCACGTACTCTTGGACAAATGACCAACACCGGAACGGCTGCAGGAACCGCTGCAAAGGGGATAGGAACTGCCGCAAAGGCTGTAAAAGGCGGAGGAATGCTCGCCAAGGGAGCTAAATTAGCAACTCTTGGAGGTATTGTTTCTTTAGGCGGGGAACTTGCTTTTGGAGGGGCGGAAAGCTATTATAGATCTAAGGGTAACGAAAAAGCAGCGGCAGGAGCAGGACTAGGGAAAAGTGCATCTTCTATTGGGGGATGGGCTTTAACTGGTTCTGCAATTGGTTCTGTGCTTCCTGGTATTGGAACTGGTGTTGGTGCTGGTGTCGGAGCTATTGCTGGAACTTTAATGGAATTGCCTAGCATTATTAAGAATACAGCAACACTAATAAAAGATAGTAATTTTGGCAAAGCAATGAAGCAGGTAGGAAAAGATATTAGTAAATTTGCATCTCAGATTGGGGGAGGTCTGAAAAAGTTTTTTTCGCCTATTGGAAAATATTTGGGCGAGGGAATTAAAACAGTTGGAAAGGGTCTTGCAAGTGTTGCTAAGGCAGCTTGGGACTATAGCCCTATTGGGTTTTTAACTAATAAATTTACTGATCATTTTTCTAAAAAAGCTAATATGGCTGCAGCAGCAATGTCTAGAGATGTTTATAATATAATAGAAAAGCATAAACAGGGGATTATTGTAGCAAGAGCAAAAGCGGAAGATGAAGAGTTTCAGTCTAGAATTGATAGATTATCTGCTTTGAGTGGAGAATCTATTTCTGTTATTCGCAAAACTAAAGAAATGAAAAAGGGGGAAGCAGTTGACGTTACGAAAAATATGACTGGTATGACCCTAGCACAACAACAAGAAAGAATATTGCAGTTGCGCTCTGAGATTAATGCGGGCAAAGAAAAAGTTGAGACATTGTTAGGTGGTGTTAAATATGTAGAGACTAAAAGATATGATGCGAGTAGTAATAAAATAGTGGCTGGTAAATCTAAAAGATTTAAATATACAGAAAAAGGACTTCAAGATGCTAAACTTCAGAAGGAATCTATAGAACAAGCAATTGCTGCAACACCGGATGACGAAAAAAAAGAAGTTATGCAGGAAAACCTTAAGGCTATTGATGCGGTTATTGCTCGGATTGAACAGGAGAGAGCTAAAAGATTAAAAGATGTTACAGCTAAACAACATGAATTGTTGCGATTACAAGAAAATCGACGCTCTATTATGGAAGAGCAAAAAATATTAATGGAAAATCAAATAGCATTAGCTGGAGCAGAAATAGCTATGACATCTGCTGTAGTTGAAAAGATAATGATTACTGGAAATCTTTATGCTCAACAGCAACAGATTAAAGATCAAATGATTAGTGCTACTGGTGAATTAGAGCAAAAAGAAAAAGATATTAATGAATATATAAAATCAAGAAAAGATGAGATAGAATATCTTATAAGGCTTCAGGG
>Ga0172382_10005499_pt1 | contig 18867 bp, 16 predicted proteins | sample Leawel138RmetaG_FD_122245 | JGI IMG/M metagenome (GOLD analysis project Ga0172382, IMG submission 122245) | Leachate microbial communities from a municipal landfill in Southern Ontario, Canada - Leachate well 138R metaG | ecosystem: Engineered > Solid waste > Landfill > Unclassified | place...
CTCTATTTCAAGTGCTTTTTACCACACTTTTACTAGAATACTGCGTTGTAATCAATTATTTGAGGGGGGCATTGAGTATCCATTACTTGATAAACTCTCATTAAAGCCCACAGAAATAGGGGTTGATTCTATAAAATATTGGTTGGTACCAAATAAAAAAAACCGCTTTTATATCATAAAAAATTTTTCATTTAAGGGTAAAATGTGTTAGACAAAATGACACCAAATCAAAGATTGATGATAGCAGTCGTGCTATCAATTCTGTTTTTCGTAGCATATACGTTCATCTTTCCGCCAAAGGAAGCACAGAACGAAAAAAGTAATCAGGTAAACTCGCAAAGTGCAATAAATACTCAAGACTCATCTGCGGCTCAACCCCAAGTGGCAAAAGTAGAAGAGGCAGTAAGCCACAACATCTCAAGTGATGAGAAGATGGCTGCAAATGATTTAAGCACCTTGGTAACTATAACAAGCGGTAAATTTATACTTAAGTTAGATACATTAGGGCGCATCTCTTCGAAAGTATTGCTTCAAGATAAGTACAATGATAAAGATGACAAGCACGCACAGCTCATTCCAGATGCTGGAGCTAAGCCTCTTTTTATCAGATTTTTAGATCCTGCCTTAAATGAAGAGGCAGCTAAGGTTCCTTACAAAACAACACATTCTGAGTTATTGGTAGATAATGGCTCTCAGAAGGTTACATTGACTCAAGAGTTGCTGAGTTTGAAAGTTACAAAAGAGATTGTCTTTTTTGCAGACGGCCATTATGATGTAAAAATCTCACTCTCTGAGGACAAAAGGTACTTTGTTTATTTAGGGCAAAGACCGCGTATTACAGAACAGATGATGACTATTTCGGGGGCCATGGTCTATACAGATAATGAGATAGTGACTATTATAAAAGATGGTGATGCAGAGGGGCGAAAAACATTTACGGGGGTTGAGCTTATATCTGCGTTTGATCAATACTCCGCGACAATTATGTATGGATTTTCAAAAGATACAAATATAATTGTTGAGAGAGATAGAGATGATAATCCCGTTATTTATTTTGAAGCGCTTAAAGATATGATTTTTAGTGGCTATATAGGACAAAAAGAGTATAAAACTTTAAATAGTATAAATCCTGTTTTAACAAATGCCATTGAATATGGATGGTTTACATTTGCATCAAAGCCGCTATTTCAGCTTCTCTCATGGCTGCATGGAATTTTTGGTAATTGGGGTTGGTCTATTGTAGCGCTAACTCTTATTATAAGAGCAGTTCTTTATCCTTTGACATATAAGGGTATGGTCTCTATGCAGAAGATGAAAGATCTCTCTCCGCATATAAAAGAGCTTCAGAAAAAGTACAAAGGCGATCCACAGCGAATGAATGCCGCTGTAATGGATACATATAAAAAACATGGGGCAAACCCTCTTGGAGGATGTTTACCTATGTTGTTACAAATTCCGGTGTTTTTTGCAATCTACCGTGTGCTTTTAAATGCAGTCGAACTTCAAGGTGCTGAGTGGGCACTGTGGATAAGCGACCTATCTAGAATGGACTCTACATTTATACTTCCTATTTTAATGGGTGCATCAATGTATTATCAGCAAAAGCTTACGCCTAGCAATTTTACTGATCCTATGCAGGAGAAAATATTTAAATTTTTACCTATAATTTTTACATTTTTCTTTTTAACGTTCCCTTCAGGTTTGGTTCTTTACTGGTTTGTTAACAACCTATTCTCCATTACGCAGCAGTTTATTGTAAATAGACAATTTAAAAATGCTAAAGAGGCAGAGATAGCAACGCATAAACATGCGGAGAAAAAAGATGATTAAGATAGAGTCAACTACACTAGAGCAAGCCTGCAAAGACGCAGCAGTTGCTTTGGGGTGTTCAGCTAGCGAACTTATGATAGAGATTGTTCAAAGTCCGAGCAGCGGTTTTATGGGTTTTTTTAAGAAAAACGCCATAATTGTTGCCGCTAGGAAAAAACAAGAGATAAAAAGTGTTGATGAAAAGCCTCTCAAAAAACAGATGCAAGAAGTCAAACCTCAAGAGAAAAGCACATACAAGAAAGAGTTTAAAAAAGAGAGTAAAAAACCTTCTCACAATATACTCAATGATACTATCATGCCCGAGTCATTTGTCAGCATGCAAGATGATGATGATTATGACATGGCTGATATTCATTATACTGCCGACTATGAAGAGGATGAGCTAGAGCAGAAGAAAGAGTTAGGTTCTGCTAGAGCATTTAGCGCATACGAAGTTGCTAAGAGAGTTGAAAAAGAGATTAATGAACTTTTTGCGTTGATTTGCTTCAAAATTGACAAGATAGAGGTAAGTGCATATGATGAAGCTACACTTCTTGTTGAGTTTAAAGGTGAAGATGCGGCACTTCTTATAGGAAAAGAGGGGTATAGATACAAAGCGTTATCATATATGATTTTTAACTGGGTAAATACTAAATATCAACTACAGTTGCGTTTGGAGATAGCCGAATTTTTGAAAAATCAAGAGGAATCTGTAGCAAGATATCTAGTTGCTGTATGCGAAAATGTAGATAGAGATGGAAGGGCGCAGACAAAAATACTTGACGGTGTTTTAATCCAAATCGCACTCAAAGAGCTCAGAGATAAGTACCCAAATAAGTATGTAGCCGTTCGCTCTACACGTGAGGGACTTAAATTTATCATCATAAATGATTACCACAACTAAGAAATGAGCGAAGATACCATAAGCGCCATTGCTTCGTCCAATGGCATAGGCTCTATCGCAATTATTCGTATAAGCGGAGATAGAGCTTTAACGATAGCAAAAGAGCTCACCCGCAAAAAAGATTTTTCCCCAAGATATGCTACTCTTTCAAATATATATAATTTTAATAACGAGCTTATAGATGAGTCTATTGTTATCTACTTCAAAGCGCCTTTTTCATTTACTGCCGAGGATGTTGTAGAGATACAGTGCCATGGCGGCTTTATTGTTGCACAAAGTATACTAAAAGCTACACTCGCTCACGGTGCCAGACTTGCAACAGCAGGCGAATTTTCTAAAAGAGCCTTCTTTAACGGCAGAATTGATTTAAGTGAAGCCGAAGCAATTGCACAGCTAATTGAAGCAAAAAGTGAAGACGCTGCAAAAATATTGGCCAAGCAGATGAAGGGTTCGCTTAAGGAGTATATAGAGAAAATTCGTGATGAAATCATACATATACTTGCCTACTCTGAAGTCAGCATCGACTATGCGGAGGAGGATTTGCCTGAGAATTTGGTAGCACAAATTGAGGCAAAACTCCTAGAACTTAAAAAATCACTTACTTCAACTCTCCTTGCAAGCAGGGCAAGAGAGGGACTTATGCAGGGATTTAAAGTCTCAATTGTCGGGAAGCCAAATGTCGGTAAAAGCTCCCTGCTAAATGCACTTCTTAGTTATAACCGTGCCATAGTTAGTGATATAGCAGGAACAACACGAGATACGATAGAGGAGCAGGTAAAAATCGGCTCTCACTTAATCCGCATTATAGATACTGCCGGAATCCGCGAGGCAGGTGATGAAATAGAGCGTATAGGCATAGAGCGCTCACTTGAAGCCATAAAAGAGAGCGATATCGTGGTTGCTCTTTTTGACTCCTCAAGAGAACTTGAGAGTGAAGATAAGCAGATTGTCTCCTTGCTTAAAGCATACGCAGAAGATAAACATATTTTATATGTGAAAAATAAGATAGATTTACAACCAAAACTTGAGTGTTCTGATATAAACTTTGATATAGAGCTTAACTCAAAAGAGAGTGTTGATGAGTTAATCAATGCTTTGGAAGCTATTATGAATACAACTAACTCCTCAGAGGAGATGATGCTAATATCGCAAAGACAGATAAGCGCTGTAGAGAATACGCTTAAAAATATTGATGAAGCATTTTTTCCACTTCAAGATCAAGAGCTTGAAATCTTCTCCTTTCATCTAAATGAGGCTATTAAAGAGATGGCGTCCATAACTAGACCTTTTGAAAATGATGAGATGCTGGACAAAATGTTCGGCTCCTTTTGTTTAGGTAAGTAGTTGAAACTAATAGCGATTGATTTGGGACTTAAACGCATAGGATTGGCATATTCTGCGCATCAGGATATAGTAACCCCGCTAAAAGCAGTTGAGAGAAAAAACAGAGATCAAGCTTCAAGAGATGTCAAAAAAGTTCTTGATGAGTGGGAAGTGGATGCCGTTGTAGTCGGTATTCCGATGGGCGGAAGTAGCGAGGATGAGATGAGACGGCGTGTGGCTCACTTTATGAACCTAGTCGATTTTTCGGGTAAAATTTTTTACCAAGATGAGAGCCATTCATCAAAAGAGGCAGAGAACATGATAAAAGGAGAAATGAAGCAGGTTCGTGACGGCAGAATCGACTCAATCTCAGCTATGATAATTTTGCAGAGGTTTTTAGCAAAAAAATAGAGTATTTTTTTTAAGATTTTCATACGACTTAACACTTTCGTAACAATTATTCTATATGATTATGCAAATCATAAGAATAGGAGATTTAAAATGCGTAAGATTATCGTGAGTATTTTAGTGCTAGGCACTATGTTATTTGGAGCTATGGGTGAGGGTAAACCTCAAAATAAAGAGATGGAGATGTTTCAAAGTGTGCCGATGCAAAAGGCTACAATTCTTCAAGATGGCGATGCTAAGATGTATTGCCCTACATGTGGTATGACGCTTCCTATGTTTTTTAAAACAAATCATGCGGCAACACATGGTGACCATACAGAGCAGTACTGTTCACTTCACTGTTTGGCTGAGACAAATTTAAAAAACAACAACTCTTTAAAAGATATCAAAGTTGTAGATACTAAAACTCTAAAATTCATAGATGCGCAAAGTGCTCATTATGTAGTTGGAAGTAGTAAAAAAGGCACTATGAGTATGGTGAGTAAATATGCGTTTGAAAAAGCGGAGGATGCAGAAGCATTTAAGAACGAGTTTGGTGGAGAACTTATGAATTTTGAGCAAACTTATAAGGTTGCATCAATGGCTCTTGAGGGCGAAATGAAAATGGTGGCTAAAAAACAAGCTGACATGGCTAAAAAAGGCGAGATGATATACAACAAAATGTGTAAAAAAACAGATAAAAAGTTTAGCTCAACGGCTGAGGCTAAAGCTTTTGTAATGTCGAACAATCTTTGCGGAGACATTAAAGGCACACAACTCCAAGCAGTCGGGATTTACTTAGGTAAAAAATAGAGATAAACTGTTGTATTTTTAAGCCATCCACTTTAATGGATGGCTTGTTAAGAAATTAAATAACACACAGATGTGTATTATTGACATGTTGTTATTTTGTTTTAATTTATTTAAATTGCAGTATCAAATTTTGTTTATATTTAATAGAATCTTTTTTAACATATCAGAAAATAGCTCTCTTTGTTCTTGGTTTAAAACTTCAAAATATTTGTTGCACTCTTTTGGTATCTCTTGAAGTGACTCTTTAACAAGCGTTTCACCTTTATCGCTTAAGCAAACAAGCATATACCTTTTATCATTTTTATCCTCTTGTCTATATATAAGATCTCTCTCTTGAAGCCTTTTTAAAATCTTTGTCATGCCGCCGGAGGAGAAGATAGTCAAATCATAGAGCTGTGTCGGGGTTAAAACTTTTCCGTGCGTATAGAGTGATGCTAAAACATCTAATTCTGAGTTTAAGAGATCAAACTTCTCTTTTAAAAAACTCTCTAGATGAGAAAAGATATTTTTATGAATAAGCGCTATAGGAAAGGTCATCAAAAAAACCTCTGAGAGCTCTTTTGAGTCCACCTTTTTATAGAAATCTGTAATTAGGTTATTATTTATTCTATTTTTTTTCATAATGAAATTATATCCAAAATTATATCTTTCTAGCAAGACATGTTTAAGAGTTATTTTGCTATTATTTTGCAAAATCAATTAAGGAAGAACTATTGAGAATTTTTTTACCGATACTTTGCTTGCCGATTTTTCTATATGCATATACACTTGATGAGCTTATAGAGTTGTCGCAAAAAAACAGAGTTGTGGAGTCTGCTGCACATATTGTAAGTGCAAAAGAGAAGGCTTATGAGAGCACTAAGAGCTCCTACCTGCCAACGTTAGAACTTGGTGCAACTTATCAAAACGTATATGAAGAGACTGTAGCGCTTGCAGAAAATTCAGTAAAGATTCAAGCGAGTCTTAAATATACTCTTTATGATGGCGGCAAAAAAGGGACTCTTTATAACCAGCTCAAATCAGATATAGAGTCAAGCAAGGAGAGCGTTGAGGCAATAAAAAACAGCATCTCTCTTGATGTCTCAAGACTATATTTCGAGTTTATGGCACTTAATGCAGACAAGCAAGCAACAGAGCAAGAGATTGAGCAGCTAAAGGCTGAATTTCGTAGATTGGAACTTTTTTATGAGTCGGGTTCCGTGACCAAAGATGAGTTAGATAAGATTGATGCAACACTTAAAAATGCGCTTGTTTCACTTTATGAAATTGACCTTGAGAGAGAAAAAATTCTTCATGCGCTAGAATACTATACAACACAAAAGGTCGATACTCTGCAAAGCGGTGCAAAAATAAGCCTTATAGATGAGAGTAGTTTTAGCATCAGAGCTGATATAAAATCACTAGAATTTGATGCCGAGGCACTTTTATATGAAGCAAAAGGGAGAAAAAGCGAGAATATGCCAAAAGTCTATTTTGATAATACATTAAGCTACAGCGACTACTATTTTGACAATAAACCGGCAACTAATTTTTTGGTAGATAAGCAAAATATTGCTATGCTTTACGCTTCATGGAATATCTTTGATTTTGGTTCAACCACAAAAAGTTATGAGTCCAAATATGAAGAGTATTTGAGCAAAAAAGCAACCATAGAACATGAAAAGCTCAAAGCAGATGTTGATTATAGACTTGCAAAAAAATCATTAGAGATTGCAAAGCTTAAGATTGGGGCGACAAAAGCTGCACTAGATGCTGCAGCATCTGCATACGAACTTATCAAATTTAAGTACCAAAACGGAACGATTGATAATGTTGCATATCTTTTAGCGCTTAGCCAAAAATATGATGCAGCAAGAGACCATGAAAGAGCGTTATATGATTTAGAGATTAAAAAAGCAGAGTTGATTTATTACAGTGCAAAAGATATTAAGGAGTTTTTATAGATGAAAAATTTAGCATTATCGTTAGTGGTGATATCACTACTATTTATAGGATGCAGTGATGAAAAAGAAGCTGCCATAACTCAACCAAAAATGGTGCAGATGCCAGCGTTACCGGTAAAGGGACAAGTGGTAAAATATGAAAAGGTTGATTTTTCAAAAAGTTATTCTGCTGTACTGAAACCTTTTAGAGAGGTAAATATTGTTGCTAGAGTAAGAGGGATTTTAGAGAAAAAGAACTTTACGGAGGGAGCGTTCGTAAAAAAAGGCGAGATTATTTACGAGATAGAAAAAGATGGGTATAAAGCCGCATTTGATGAGGCAAAAGGAGCGCTGCTAAAAGCTGAGGCCAATTTCAATAAAACTTCAAACGATTGGAAGAGAGGCGAGTACCTATTTAAAAATAGCGCAATAAGTGAACAGCAAAGAGACGAACTGTTATATGCTTATGCTGATGCAAAAGCTGAGATGCAAAAGGCAAAAGCTGCAGCAGCAAAGGCTGAGTTGAATTATGGTTATACGACTATTAAGGCTCCTATAAGTGGCATGATTGGAATGAGTAATAATGATGTGGGAACTTATATTGACTTTGATGCACAAAATGCCACTCTTACTACGATTACGGTAGTAGATCCTGTGTATGCAGAGTTTTCTTTGCCAAGCAGTGATGTTTCAAGGTATGCTTCACATATCAAAACCGGTCTAAAAGTTACTCTTAACAAAGGTTCAAAAAGTTTTATCGGGGAAGTAGATTATATAGCTCCAAAAGTTGACACGCAAACAGATACTTTACTTTTTAGAGCAACTTTTAAAAACCCAAATACAGAGCTGATAATAGGCTCTTATGTTGAGGTTAGTATGGCTGGGTTTAGCTATGAGAGTGTTGTGAAAATCCCGCAAAACGCACTTATGAAGACTCCCGAAGCCATCTTAGTTTATGTTACAAAAAATGGAGAAATCTCCATGCGAGCAGTTGAGGTTTTACAAGTAATTGACGGCGTGGCATTAGTCTCTAAGGGGCTTAATGAGGGAGAGAGTGTTGTAGTGAGCAATATAGCAAAGCTAAGACCTGGCTCAAAAGTAGTCATCATGGACGGTAACTAAGATGTTTTCTGCCTTTTTTATAAAAAGACCTATTTTTGCATCCGTAATTGCTATTATTATCGTGCTAGCAGGCACTATCTCCATGATGTCTCTGCCTATTGGCGAGTATCCTAGAGTTATACCGCCGCAGATTGTAGTTTCAACTTCTTATCCGGGAGCAAGTGCTGAGACTATCTCAAAAACAGTAGCAGCACCTCTTGAGCAGGAGATAAACGGAGCAAAAGATATGCTCTACATGAACTCTCTCTCCGCTGATAACGGCGTTCTTAGTATAAGTATATTTTTTGAAGTAGGAACAAATCCTGATGATGCAAAGATAGATGTAAACAACCGTGTTCAAGCTGCACTCTCAAGACTTCCAGAGCAGGTTCAAAGACAGGGCGTAAGAGTTGCCGAGAAATCACCAGATATGCTTCAAGTAATCATCTTGCACTCTCCAAAGCAGACAAAAGATGTGACATATCTATCTAACTATGCTCTTATGAATATAGTTGATGATTTAAAGAGGGTTAAGGGAGTCGGGGACGTAACAATTTTCGGCGCAAAAGATTACTCTATGAGAATTTGGATAGACCCGTTAAAACTCAAGAAGTATTCACTTACCGTAAATGATCTCATCTTAGCTATAAGAGAGCAAAATGAGCAGTATGCCGCAGGAAAGCTCTCCGCTGAACCGGTGTCAGGAAATGAGATGTTTACTTATACACTTGAGACGCAGGAAAGATTTAGCGATCCATCACAATTCTCAGAGATTATTATAAAAGCAAACGAGGATGGAAGCTCTCTTAAGCTTAAGGATGTGGCGACAATAGAACTTGGCTCTCAGAGTTATGTTATGAAAAACAAATTAAACAACGCGCCTGCTGTTCCCGTAGCTGTATTTTTACAAAGCGGCGCAAATGCTATTGAGACTGCAAAAAATATAAGAAAAGTTATAGCTTCAATAAGCGAAAATTTCGAAGAAGATGTAAAGTATGTGATACCTTATGACATTACCGAGTTTGTTGAGCTCTCGATAAATGAGGTTATCAAAACTTTTATAGAGGCAATCATTTTGGTTGTGCTTATTATATACCTCTTTTTACAAAACTTTAGAGCTACTCTTATACCTGTTTTAGCTGTTCCAGTCTCTATTGTCGGTGCTTTTATCGGTATGTATATCTTAGGTTTTAGCATCAATTTGCTTACTCTCTTTGGACTGGTTTTGGCAATTGGAATAGTTGTTGATGATGCCATTATTGTAATAGAAAATGTTGAGCGGCATATAAAAGAGGGGCTTTCGCCCACGGAGGCTTCGCTTGTTGCCATGAAAGAGGTCTCTGGTGCGCTTGTAGCTATCGTGCTTGTTCTCTCGGCAGTATTTATTCCGGTTGCGTTTTTAGGCGGACTTAGTGGGGAAATGTATAGACAGTTTGCTGTAACCATAGTTATCTCTTTGGCAATATCTGGGTTTGTGGCACTTACCCTTACTCCTGCACTTTGTGCGCTGATGCTAAAGCCGATACACAAGGAGCCGAAGTACTTTTTCAAGTGGTTTAACAACTTTTTTGAGTTTACTACAAAAGGGTACTCAAAAGCTTTAAAACTTACTATAAGATACTCTTTTTTGAGTTTGCTTCTTTTTGGCGGACTTATTTATATCACTTTTGATATGTTTAATTCTCTTAAAACCGGACTTGTACCTACAGAAGACAAGGGAACCATTTTTATATTTAGTTACAACCCTCCGGGGGCATCACTAAACAGAACTGATGTTTTAGGCTCAGAGATTTACGATATCGTTTCGCAAGATAAAAAGAGTATAAAAAATATAGTTCAATTTGTAGGGATGGACTTTGTAACCTTCTCTCTTAGAACAAATTCAATGGCTACAATTTTAAAACTCCAACCGTGGAACGAGAGAACCGAGCCGGAGCAACATGCATCTTATATAGCATCACAAATGGGTAAAAAACTCTCTGCTACAAGCGATGGTTTCTCCTTTGGCGTGGTGCCTCCTCCTATTCACGGAATGGGGATTTCAGGTGGATTTGAACTCTATGTTCAAGATAGAACAGGCGCTGATATTAAAGAGCTTCAAAAATATGTAAATGAGATTATTAAAAAAGGCAACGAGAGAGTAGAGTTAGAGGGAGTCAGAAGCACCCTTAATACGAATGTTCCCAAATATCAAGTCATAGTTGATAGCGCAAAGGTTAAAGCAAAAGGAGTCGGCATAGATGAAGTCTATCAGACGATTAATGCAACATTTGGAACCTTTTATGTTAACGATTTTAATCTTTTTGGCAGAACCTACATGGTAAATATGCAAGCAGATGAGTCATTTAGAAAAAGCCCTGATGATCTGAATAAAATCTATGTCAGAAATGATAAAGGAGAGATGCTTCCTCTTAGTTCCTTTGTGACGCTTAAGCAGATAGTAAGTGCGGATTTGGTCGAGAGGTTTAACCTATTTAGTGCGGCTAAAGTCTCAGGTCAACCTGCTCTTGGATACAGCTCAGGGGATGCGCTTAAAGCCATAGAGGAGGTTGCGAATGAAGTTCTGCCTCAGGGTTATACTATAAGTTGGATAGGAACGGCATATCAGGAGAAGCAGATTTCAAGTGCGGGAAGTATGGCGTTTATTTTTGGTATTGTTTTTTTATATCTGATATTAGCGGCACAATATGAGAGATGGCTTATGCCGATATCCGTCATCTTAGCAGTTCCTTTTGGAGTCTTTGGAGCAGTTGTTGCAAACCATTTAAGAGGTTTGGAAAATGATATTTACTTCCAGATAGGTATCCTTGTTCTAGCAGGACTCTCTGCTAAAAATGCAATCTTAATTGTGGAGTTTGCAATGCAAAAAAGAGAGCAGGGGATGGAGCTAGTTGATGCAGTTTTAGAAGCGGCTAAAATACGTCTTCGCCCTATTATTATGACTTCACTGGCATTTACACTCGGGGTTATTCCGCTTGTAATCAGCAGCGGAGCCGGAGCAGCGAGCAGACACTCTATCGGAACTGGAGTTGTCGGAGGAATGTTGGCAGCAACTTTCTTAGCTATTGTATTTATTCCGCTTTTTTATGTTCTTGTCTCAAAAATTGGAAAAAAAGGCAACTAGAAAAGAGCCTCTTGCAATAGAGGGCTAAAATGACGTATACAACGTCATTTTAGAGTTGATTTTAAATCTAGAGAGCCTTGAAAAACTCTGCAGCTTCACGTTCGTCATCACTTAAGCTATTTTTTGTAAAATCTTCATCTTCTGCAATCAATCTTTTTATCTCTTTTTGGCAGTAGTTAAAAAGAGTATCTCTTGCATCATCAAGGTTATTGATAAAACCAAGTCCGCTAAATTGATATGGATTGTCTTGTTCTAGGCAAAGAAGAGTGCCGTCACATTTTTCTTCAATTACCTCTACTAAAGTTCTATATGTAATGTTAAATTCAGTTGCATGCCAGCCGATATCTTCCATCTCGTTAGAACCAAACTCATCGACACCATCGGCAGTTGTGTCATCATAGGTTGCTCTTAGTTTATTAAATCCTATAATCTCTTGCCAGTTTGCAAAAGCTTTTATAAGCACTCTTTCATTATCTTCAACAACCTGATAATTTTTACCAAGAGCCACTTCTATAGGGGTATTTGGCTCAACAGAACCAGCATAAATAAGCATATCATGTGCGCCAAACGGTTCATAACAGATATCCCCGTCAACTTTTATTGCAAATTTTTTGCCTGAGTTTATCGCTTCTAGTAAATTCTTTTTCTCAGCAGTGATGATTTCTTTAAAAAAGTTAAACTTTTTCATAAATACTCCTCTGTTTTTGATGACATTATAAAAGTTTTTGCTTTACTTTAGTATAATGTCAAAAAATTTTAGGCAATTAAGCTTAATATAATATCAAGGAAAAACAATGGCACTAAAAGTTTACTACGACAAAGATTGTAATATCGAACTAATCAAGAGCAAAAAAGTTGCAATGATAGGATTTGGTTCTCAAGGTCACGCACATGCGGAAAACTTAAGAGACAGCGGTGTTGAAGTAGTTGTTGGCTTAAGAAAAGATGGTTCTTCATGGGCTAAAGCTGAAGCAAAAGGGTTTAAAGTTATGAGTGTTGGCGAAGCTTCTGCTTACGCTGATGTGGTTATGATTTTACTACCTGATGAAAACCAAGCAAAAATATACAAAAACGAGATTGAGCCAAACCTAAAAAAAGGTGCAACAATCGCATTTGGACACGGGTTTAATATTCACTACGGAAGAATTCACCCAAGAGCCGATATAAATGTAACTATGATCGCTCCAAAAGCTCCAGGGCACACAGTTCGTTCAGAGTTCGTCAGAGGCGGTGGTATCCCAGATTTAATCGCTATTGGTCAAAATCCAAGCGGTACAACTAGAGAACTAGCACTTTCATATGCATCAGCAATCGGCGGTGGTAGAACTGCTATTATAGAGACAACTTTCAAAGATGAGACAGAGACTGACTTATTTGGGGAGCAAGCTGTTCTTTGTGGCGGAGCTGTTTCGCTTGTTCAAGCTGGTTTTGAGACATTAACAGAAGCTGGATATGCTCCTGAACTTGCATACTTTGAGTGTCTGCATGAGCTTAAGCTTATCGTTGACTTGATGTTTCAAGGTGGAATTGCAGATATGAGATATAGTATCTCTAACACTGCTGAGTATGGCGACTATGTTTCTGGAAAGCGTGTTATCAATGCACAGAGTAAAGCTGCTATGAAAGAGATTTTAAAAGAGATTCAAGATGGTAGATTTGCAAAAGACTTTATCCTTGAAGGTCAAGCAGGATACCCAAGAATGAACGCTGAGCGTACAAATGCAAAAGCTTCTTTAATTGAGCAGACAGGTGTAAAACTAAGATCTATGATGCCGTGGATATCAGCAAATAAAATAGTAGACACCTCTAAAAACTAATCTTTTTAGTTTCTAGCACTCATCTTCGGATGATGTGCTCAGGCACTTACACACGTAAGCTCCTTCTTATAAACATCCAAATCTAAGCACTATAAATTAAAAATCTTTAGTTTTTAAAATATATAAAATAGTGACGCATTTTCTGCGTTGCTACACTCGTCACACTACAGGAGTGCTTCTTCACTTCGTTCAAGGCGTGCAAAATTAGTGCACTTCCTCGTTATGCACCTTGAAACTCCATCACTCTTTTAGTTTTTAGATAAAAGGGCAATTGAACCCTCTGCTTCCTGAACTTGATGCAGGATTAATGAACTACTAATTAGAGTAGTTGTTGAAGCCTAATAAGAGTAGAGAGTAAAATCGCGCTTTTGTTTACATGTGAGCTTTTCATCTTTAGTTCACTATCAAGAAGCAGCTCATGTAACTTATAGTAAGTGAGGGGTTTTATTTTTATGGACATTGCGGCTTTTTCATCTACTACAAACTTTGGAGCAGGGTATCCAAGTATCTCTATGGCGTTTGGTGCACCGTTTACGCGTATGTAGATATGAAACATATATAGCTGTGTGAGGTAGGAGATTATGGCGGTTAGCACTCTTATCTCATCTTCTCCATGTTCGAGAATAGTGTTTAAGTCCTCTTTAAAATCTTTTTTATTTAAAATTTTTTTTATAAAATTTTCTATGCTTGTTTGGGAAAGTCCAAAAACTAGACTATCTATATCTTTGGTTGTTATAGCTCTATCGTAAACTTTTAACTTCTCTATTTCATTGCACGCAAGAGCAATATCCCAGTTTTGAATCGTTAAGAGATGGTTGATTGTATAGTTGTCAATATTTACATTTTTTTCTCGGGCAACTTGAGATATCGTAAAAACAGCTTCGCCTTGATTTGGATGAAAAAATCTAACACACATAGTTTTTGTTTTTGCCGGCGGTTTTGCGTACGCTTTTTGATCATCCCCATAGTAGGCATAAACAAAAATATTGCTTGAATTTTTTTCACACTGCTCTATAAGTATATCTAGCTCTTTTTTTGGAACTTTTTTCTCGCTTTTTATTATAAGAACATTGCGGTCCCCAAAAAGGGAAGCCTGCGAGAGATGCGCTTTTGCAGAAGCAAAATCATACTCATCATGATAAAATTTTGCTACAGATGCATCTTTGATATCTGTTAAAATCCCGATGTATCTATCTATAAGAAAAGCGCTCTCCCCAAAAAGTATAAAACTGTTTGAGAGCGAACCGTTTTGTATATGCTTATCTAGTTCGTTTTTGTACAACTTAGTTGTCTCTCTCTGCTCTCTCTATGACGCTTGCATAAATCTTTGCTTTGGCAATGTCAACTTTGTCGATTCTTACTTTGACATCTTCAAAGAGCTGCGCATCAAGACCATGTGTTATTAAAAATCGTGCACCTTGTATCTCATCATGGAGTTCTGCTTTGAGGTATGGGTCGGTAGAGGTAATTCTTGCTTTAAATATGCCGCCGATATTTTCATCTGCCCATCTTGCAAACTTTCTTGCCATAAACTCATTTTCAATCGTAGATGCTTCTCTCTCTTTTTCGCTGACACTCATGCAGAGCGACTCGATATTTCTTAAAACATAAGAGCTCTCCTGCGAGTCGTTATTGTTGATAGCTTTGAGAAGTCTGTGAACTATTAAGTCTGAATATCTTCTAATAGGTGAAGTAAAGTGTGTATATTCATCAAAGCCAAGACCAAAATGTCCTACGTTAAACGGTGCGTATCTCGCCTGCATTTGAGACTGGATGATAAGAGTATCCACTTCAGACGAAAGCCCCATCTCTTTAGCTTGCGTTTGTATCTCGGTAATTGTCTCTTTTATAGATCTCTTGATATCTACAAACATGCCTATACCTGCGAGTTCCTGATAAAGGTTTTGGAGTTTTGTCTGGTTTGGCGGCTCATGGATGCGGAATATTCCCTTTTTGAATCTCTTAGCAGCCTCTTTGTTTGCCAAAAGCATACAATCTTCTATAAGCGCATGAGATGGAGTCTCCTGGGCATAAGTCGTGTGTGTAATATTTGAGTTTTCATCAATAAACATCTCAAGCTCATTTGAGTGAAAATTGTAACCGACTTCAAGCCTTTTTTCTTTGAGTTTGTCGGTAATAATTTTTAGTTTGAATATATACTCAAAAACTCTCTTTTCAGACTCATTTTTTGCTTCAAGTCTGCCCTCTAAAAACTCATCAATCTCCTCATAATTAAATCTTCTTTGCGAGTGAATTATCGCCTCGTAAACTTTTGATTTTTCAACTTCTAACGTTTTTGGACTTAGTTTTATCTCAAAAACATAAGAGAGTCTATCCATATGCGGCTGTAGCGAGCAGAGCGTTTCGCTTAACTCTCTTGGAAGCATCGGGATTGAGCGGTGTGGGAGATATATGGAAAAACTTCTGTAAATTGCTTCATTGTCAATCGCACCAAACGGGGTAACATATTCGCTTACATCGGCAATTGCTACATAAAGCGTAAAATTTTTATCATCCCAGTATATTGCATCATCAAAATCTTTTGCCGTTACGGGGTCGATTGTACAAAACGGCAACTCTCTTAAATCTGCTCTTTTAGGATACTTTGAGGCGTCTACCTCCACAAAAGAGGATGCGAGTTTTAAGACTTCAGGTTCAAACTCATCATGTTTGTTAAACTGCGCAAGAACTATTTTTTCATCAACTTGGGGGTCTTTTATGTTGCCGAGCTTTTGCATAATACTAAAGTCTTGATTGTTGATTTTAAAGACATCACCATGCTCGTATGCATCTAGCTCCTCTTGCGTTATCTCCGCTCCTACTGGGTACTTAGTTTTGAGATCAACCAAAGATTTTCTACCCGCTTCTGAGATGATATAAGCAACGCTGCAACTCTGTGCTTTTCCTAAAATCTCAACAACTTTTGCAGCAGGGGAGCCTCTTTTTCCAAGGAGTCTTTGAACGACAATAAGGTCGCCCTCTTTAGCGCTTGCCAAATCTCCTTCGCCTATAAATATGTCACGAGTATATTCGCCGATGACATGAAGATATGCCGTCTCCTTTTGAACAAGGCCCAAAGAGCCTGCGCGGTATTTGGAGTTGAATTTATAAATATTCTCTTTTTTAGTAATATAGCCTTTTTCTAAAAAATTTTGTATAAACTCAAGTTCATCTGAAGCAACGTCTTGCTCGCTTAGCCCATTTGTTAGCTTTATTAGGAGGGATTTTATATCAGGCATCATATGTTTTGTAAAGCTTTATCGAAGCTTTGCATGTCAAGGTTATATTTTTCTATCAGCTCTTTTGCTGCAGCTATGCTATCATCAGTTACGGTACCGTTTACAAGGACGACTGTGCGTACAACTTGTAAGATTTGTGCAGATTTTTTATACTCTTTATTTGCTTTTTCGGGATGGAGGCAGTTACGTATAGTGTTTACCAATCCTAATTCAAATCTCCAGTGTTCAAACACTCTTGCGCTTACCTCGGGAGTATCAACTTTTGCAACTTCTCTCTCTGCTTCTTCGATGGTAGCCGAGCTTGCTAGGAGTTCTTTGAACTTCTCTTGCGTTTTATCAGCCATAATCTGCTGCGCTATCAAAACTTTGCCTATCTCAACTAAAAAAGCCGCAGGCGAGAGTATTCCAAGAAGTTTCGCATCTTGTTTAAGACACCATGCCGTAGTTAGAGCATGCTGTTTTTTTGAGAGCATTGAAAATGTATCATTATCAATCCCATACACAGACAGGTCAAGGTCAAAGCTTTTCTTGACGATAGAAGCCAAAGCAAAGCCCCTTACCGTTCCCATGCCAAAAAGGCCAACGGCTTGATTTATGGAGTTGATTTCACGAGAAAATCCATAAAGAGGAGAGTTCGCGGCTTTTAAAATATCTGCTGTTAAGAGAGGATCTTTTTCTAAAATTTTGGACATATCGCTAAAGGTACTTTCAGGATTTTGGTAAACAGCTTCTATTTGCATCACTGATTCAGGAAGTGGTGGCAACTGCTTAATTTTTTTAAGTATCTCTTCAGTCATACAATTCTCTCTTTTAGCGAATAATTTAGATAGATGATATATATTTATTCATAAAAAAGCACTGAATATTTACAAATAATAGATATTATTTTTGTATATTTTAAAAAAAGAGGACAACAATATGCAAAAAGAGGCGATGCTCATACAGTTAGGCTATGTACCAAATGATGCGTTGGTAAAACAACTACAGAGGATTGAAGAAAATACCGAAGGTTATGAAAAAATACAGAAACACATTATGGATTTGCATGATCATTTAAAGGTTGATGATTCTTATATTGCGATGTCAAACACAAACGATTTTTTTAAAATAAAGATTGATGCCCCAAATGCTGAGATTGCAGAAGAGGCGCATGAAAAAATTAGACACTTTAGTGAAAAATATAAAGTAATAATCAATAAATTAGAGAATAAAAACACCTATTACATACTAGGATTTAGCAATTTATAAAGAGCCGATGAGTATTGAGGGATATGATTTACTCATAAAAGAGTTTAAGTTTTTACTTGAGATAGAAAAACCTAAGGTGGCGCAAGAAAAGCTCGTTGCCGCTGCTTTGGGCGATAGAAGTGAAAATGCAGATTATCAGGCTGCAAAAGAGAAATTGCGGCATATAGAAAAAAGGCTTTTTTATTTAAACTCTATGATAGAAAAATCTCATATTATTGACCCCTCAACACTAACACATGACAGGGTTAGTTTTGGAAGCAGTGTGACCATACTAAGCCTCCAAACGGATGAGGAGGAGAACTATACTGTTTGTGGTGTTTTAGAGGCAGAGCCAGAACATGGGCTTATTTCCGTACACTCTCCATTGGCAAAGGCTATGATGGGAAAAAAGGTAGGGGATGAGTTTAAAATCCGGCTTCCCCTTGAAAAAAAGGAGTATGAAATAGTAAAAATCTACTATAAAAACATCTTTAGCCTTAAAAAAAATATCCGCACAAAGTCCGACTTTTCCTTCCATTAAAACTCTTTTTACCTCATATTAGATATAATTTTTCTTTAAAACTAAATTTTTAGGATTCCCCGTGAGCCAACAACTAGAAAATATTGAAAAAGTACTTGCTTCGCGTAAGCTTTCAAGTGAAGATTACACGCATATTAAGCAGATTTTAGGGCGTGAGCCGAACTTGGTAGAGATAGGGATTTTTTCTGCAATGTGGAGTGAACACTGCAGTTATAAATCCTCAAAAGTTCATCTAAGCGGTTTCCCGACGAAAGCTCCATGGGTTATTCAGGGACCGGGAGAGAATGCGGGAGTAATTGATATAGGTGGCGGGTATGCTGCCGTATTTAAGATGGAGTCACACAACCACCCTAGCTTTATAGAGCCGTATCAGGGTGCAGCAACTGGTGTGGGCGGTATTATGCGTGACGTATTTACAATGGGTGCTCGTCCTGTTGCTAACCTGAATGCGCTTAGATTCGGCAATGTTTTAAACGATGATGATATCTCTAAGCATCAAAGATATTTGGTTCGCGGCGTAGTTGCAGGAATCGGCGGTTATGGCAACTGTATGGGGGTTCCTACTATCGGTGGGGAGACAAGTTTTGATGAGTGTTATAACGGTAATATTTTAGTCAATGCTTTTACTTTGGGTATCGCAAAAAGCGATGAGATTTTTTA
>Ga0172382_10005501_pt1 | contig 18865 bp, 10 predicted proteins | sample Leawel138RmetaG_FD_122245 | JGI IMG/M metagenome (GOLD analysis project Ga0172382, IMG submission 122245) | Leachate microbial communities from a municipal landfill in Southern Ontario, Canada - Leachate well 138R metaG | ecosystem: Engineered > Solid waste > Landfill > Unclassified | place...
AGAAGAGTCGGCGGAAGAATCGTTAGTGAGAACCAGCGACTACAAAGAGTGGAAAGCTCGACTCATCGAGCTGGGTGCGGAGACACTGGCCGAGTCTATTATGCGACTGGCCTGTTACGATGACAGAGTCTACAACATGGTTCGCACCCTTGCCGCCACAACGCCAGAGGAGTCGGCCGACATCTTTCGGCAGCAGCTCAAGCGCGCAGGTGACGGGGAGTATCTTCCTCACGACAGGGCGGGCGAACTGGCTCTGGACCTGACCACCTTACTTCAGAGCTTACGACACAGTGTGAGAGACCCTCGGATGGGCCTGGAACTGTTGGCCGAGTTCTATCGAGCCGATGCGACCATTCTGGAGCGGAGCGACGACTCTTATGGAGAAATAGGCAGCGCGTTTCAGAGTGACGCCCAGACATTGCTGACGGAGTACGGGGTACGTTGCGAGGACAAGGCATGGTTGCAAGACCTTCTGATCGAGCTCTATGCGGGGGACGAGTATGGGGTGAGAGACAAGCTGTTCACCACCGCACAAGAGATCTTTTCTGAATCCGACATCCAGGTTCTGCTGAGCAAACTGCAGCAGAAGGCCGACTTCGAACACGGAAGAGTCAGCAAACAAAGATGGTTAAGAGTCATAGAAGCTCTGAGGAATCCTGAACAATGATGACTTCAGCCGCTAAGAACTGGTTGAAAAAGACGGTGCGAGAGTTGCGGGAACGTCTGCTCACCGACATTCGCGCCCAGGTGGATTCCTCATACAAGCTTGCGCTTAAACGGGCTGATGCCGTACTGACTGAAGAGCAGCGAAAAAAGCGGGTTCGTCTCGAGGAGTGGCTGGAAGAACAAGTTCGGGCCGGTTCGCGGGGTGTGAAAGAGAAAGACGAGCAGGCCAGGGAGCGTCACCTCAGTGAGGCCATCAAATTGGCCGCCGCCACTTTTCTGAATCGTCTGGTGGTCGTTCGCCAGATGGAGACGCTGGGGCTACTTCGTAGCAAGGTGTTGATGGGTGGATGGAGTTCACCCGGCTATAAGGACTTTCGAGATTTCGCGCCCGAGATCCGGCATCTCGAAGGGGAGGGCTTCCCATTTTTGATGCAACTCATCTTCGACGAGTTGAGTTTGGAGCTACCAGGGCTATTCGGCCCGGTAGGCCTGGAAGAGTTTCTGCCCATCTCCGTTGCGATGTGGCGGGATGCGGTGAAGACTCTTGAAGCCAAGGAAGAGTTGAGCGAAGAGGACCGCCGGGGGCTTTGGCAAGACGATACGTTGCTGGGGTGGGTTTATCAGTTTTGGAATGATCCGGATCTCGATGAACTGAGGGCGCGCAAGGGGAAAATCGAGAATCACGAGCTAGCAGCAAAAACCCAACTCTTTACCGACCGGTACATTGTGGAGTGGCTCTGCCAGAATTCTATCGGTCAAATTTGGTTCAACATTTGTGCCAAGAACGGATGGACTCCCGAAGCCGTAGAAAGCAAGACTCTTGAAAACCTCGAGACTCGACGAGCAACACACCGTGCACTGCGAGAGCAAGGGAAGGTGTCGATGGAGGCGCTCGTGCCCATCGAGAACGAGAAGGAAGAGCATTGGAAATACTGGGTCCCACGCGACCTAGCTCAGGGCGATCTGCAAAACACACCGGTCAGCTTAAGGGATTTGAAGCTCCTCGATCCCGCCTGTGGCTCCGGCCATTTCCTGGTCTACTCTTTCGAGCTATTGGCCGCACTGTATGAAGAAGAGGCCCGGCATCAGGATACGAGTTGGAGCGCAGAGCAGATATCGAAGTGGATTCTGGAAGAGAATCTTCATGGGATGGATATCGACGGTCGTGCCGTCCAGGTTGCTGCTGCCGCTTTGTGGCTGAAGATGAAACGCTATTCACCGGAGGCAGAGGCTAGACCAAACAATCTCGTTTCAACCGATCTCAAACTGAGGGCTTTGTCCGATGACGACCCGGCGATCAAGAGCTTCGTGGCCTCTCTTGAGGACGAAAGTGGGATCCCAGGACCGCTCCTGGAGGCCATTGTTACAGGTCTTCGTGATGCCGATCATCTTGGTTCCCTGTTACGATTAGAGAAGCTTTTGACGAAGGCCGCGAAAAGCGTCGAGGGAACGTTTTTCGCTCAAACCGACGTACGAGAATTCTTGGTTCAGAAGCTTACGGAGTTTGTCCAAAGTCATGCGGATGACGCTGAGCTTAATGCGAGGTTGCGCGGGGAAGGTCTGGCGAGGTGTGCTGACTTTTTGCGCTTGAATAAAGAAGAGTACTACGATCTTGTTATCGGTAACCCACCTTATCTTCAGTCGAGTGACATCCCTGGCATCAAACTGGACAAGAGCTATCCGGATGGCAAATCTGATCTCTACGGAGCTTTTCTTCTGAGAAGCCTAGAATTTGTCAAGCGGGGCGGCCTCTCCGCGTTGGTCACGATGCGAGGATGGATGTTCCTCAAGACGTTTCGAAAGCTTCGTGGAAGTCTCTTGAAGAAGAACTACCTGCAGCTACTGGGTGACTTGAACCATGGGTGTTTTGATACCATACCCGGCGTCCACGTAGCTACGGTTATGACACTATTTCGAAGAGGAGCGATGAAGAACGGCAAGTCTGTAGCAGTCATGCCGACACCCCTCGAAGACTATCAGCAAGACAATCGCCGTACCTATCGCAAAAGGGCCGCGTTGCTAGCTGGGGTTGGTCTACACGAATTCCGAGCCGAGGACTTGAAGGTAGTCCCGGAGCAGCCGCTGGTTTATTGGTGGAGCGACGAGTTTCTCGAAGACTATGTGGCGAACCCAAAATTCGTGGACATAAACCCAGCACGTACTGGCGCGAACACGGGGGACAATGCCCGCTTTCTTCGCTATCCCTGGGAGACAAATTGGGAAAGCCTAGCTCTAGAGCGGTCCTTCAAGAAAAGAACAATAGCCGCGCAGTGGTACCCCTTCATAAAAGGAGCGGCGGGTACCGTTTGGTTTGAACCTGTGTCTTTTATTGTAAATTGGCTGAACCTGGGCCTTGAGATGAAGGTGAACGTCATCAAAAAGTTTGGACCAGATACCGTTGGTTGGAAAATTGCCCACGAATCGAGCTATTTCACCCCTGGAATTGCCTTCGCCATGGTGGGCGCGGCTTTCACAGCTCGACTCCATCGTTTCGCGAGCGTTTTCGGGAACATGGGTTCGTCGGTTTTTCCGAGAGACGAAATGAACACAGTTTGCCTTATGAACTCGCAGCGAGGGAAGTTCATTTTAAACTCTTTGAATCCTGGAGTTCACTACGAAGTCGGCGACGTCAACCGCCTCCCCCTCTTTCCCATAGAATCCGCCAACGAAATCGTAGCTCAGCTTGACGACGCCTTCACTGCACACGAACAAGCCCGTGAAACCTCAGTGGAGTTTCTGCAGCCCGGTAAGTCCGCTTGGACGTACGCCCAGGAATGGGCCCAACGCGCGGTGGACCGGCGACCAGGCGAGCGACTGCCCCCGTACGAACCGGTGTATGAAGACCCCGCCCCCGAAGACCGTTTCAGCTTTGCCGTGGGTCTTGCCCTGGGTCGCTTTCTCCCGCCGGACAAAATATCCGCAGACCCCAACGAGCCGTCTGCCAGACCCGTCTCCGCCATCGCGGACGCCGGCAAGGACGACTTGTCCCATGCCCTTCCTCACGGCATTCTCTTCCTAGCTGAACACGGCGACAGCCTGGACCACCCGGCTGCCAAGCCAATTCTTGAGTTGTGGGAAGCCGATCCCATAGCAAGGGGCGACGTTCGTGATTATCTCAAGAACAAGTTCTTCAACGATATCCATAACCACAAAGACCGATATCGCCCGCGGCCCATCTACTTTCCCCTCAGTTCCGCGAAGAGGACCTACGTTGCCTTCATCTCCATCCACCGCTGGACCGACAACACTCTCGAACACCTCCTGGCCGACTACCTCCAGCCCGAACTCAACCGCCTATCCGGCGAACTCAACGACCTGGCCGACGCCCGCACGAAAGGAGACGTCAAGCAACAAAGCCAGGCCCAGAAACGCTATGAGCAAATTCTAGAGCTTTCTCAGGAACTTCAAGATTTTGCCAACCAGGTCCGCGACATCGCCGAACGCGGCGCCCCACCCGTGGACAAAAAGTGCCCACCCCGCGAAGTCGACGCCCCCTTCAAAATGAACCTCGACGACGGCGTCATGATCAACAGCGCCGCCCTCTGGCCCCTCCTCGAACCCCAATGGAAAGACCCCAAAAAATGGTGGACCGAACTCTGCCAGTCAAAAGGAAAAGACTACGACTGGGCCCACCTCGCCAAACGCTATTTTCCAAGTCGGGTCGACCAGAAATGCCAACAGGATCCCAGTCTAGCCGTAGCCCACGGCTGCTTCTGGAAATACCACCCCGAAAAAGCCTATGAATGGGAACTCCGCCTCCAAGACCCCGAAGAACTCGGCCCCTCCTTCACCCTCGATGAAGAAAACAGCAACGAACTAAGAGCCCAGTTCGAAGCCAAACACCCCGACAAAGCCCGCGAAATCCGGGAGAGCGAAGAAAAGCGACGAGCAAAGAACGCCGCAAAGGCGGAAAAGGAAAAGGTCGCAGCAGAAGGGCAACTGGAGTTAGGTATATGAGCACACATCAAGACTCCGGTATCGCTTTGACGTGCGTGAGAGTGAGCAACTTTCGGGCTCTCAAGAACATCGAGGTTCAGCTGGGGAATCTAACGGTGTTATTGGGTGCGAACAACTCCGGCAAGACCAGCTTCCTCGAGGCACTCTGCCTCGCCATCGGAATCGGGCACAACCGAATGACCCGCGACGACGTCCATATTGGTAAGGGCGAGACGGACATGCCCTCAGACCGGAAGACGGTCATCGACGTCCTCATTCAGCCGGTTGATGAGAGTGGAGCGATACTGGAAAGTTTCCCCGCTGGCTCGTTCTGGACTAACCTTTTTGGTACCGGCATTATGCAGACCGATGAGGACGATGACATCGTTGCTCTTCGAACCGTTCTAGAGATCGAAGCTGGAGAGCTCGTCCGTCGCCGGGTCTATTTGAAAGAGTGGCGCCCCTTCGCCACCTGGCTAGAAGCCGAAGAAAGCACCTATCGCGTCTCGTCGAAATCACTGGAGAGTTTCGCCATTCAGTATATCGACGCGAAGCGAGACCTGGATGACGAACTTGACCGCCAGACTTCTTTCTGGGGACGCTTGACCGCTGACCTGGGCATCGAGGACGAGGCGGTTTCTGATCTAGCCCAGAGTCTTGCTGCGATGAATGAGACCATCCGGGAGAAGAGCGATGTTCTGGATTTCGTGAGCGGTCACTTGAAAAGCATCGATAGTGTGATAAATCCCGGTCAGACCGACATTTCCATTTCAGCAGTACCCCTCCAGGTACGGGATCTTACCAAGAGCCTAAGTGTGAGTGTGAAATCCGAGAGCGATCAATCGTTCCCACTAGCCAAGCACGGTGTCGGAACTCGTAGTTTCTCATCCTTGTTGGTATTCCGGGCTTTCGCGACTTGGAAACAGCAGTTAGCCATCGGGAAAGGAGACAAGTTTCATCCTGTCCTTGCGCTCGAGGAACCCGAGGCCCACTTGCACCCGCAGGCTCAACGCGCTCTGCATGGCCAAATGATTTCAATCCCGGGCCAAAGAATTGTAAGCACTCATTCGCCCTATTTTGCAAGCCAAGTCGAACTTGCCGATCTTCGGCACTTTCGTTCGACGGTGGACGGAGCCGTGGTTTCCGCCATAGATACTGAAAGCTTGGGCGATGAGGACCTGCGAAAGCTTAAGGTTGAGATCCTATCAAACCGTGGTGACTTCCTCTTCGCCCGCGCTGTCATTTTGTTTGAGGGTAAAACTGAAGAACAAGCTCTTCCAATTTTCGCAGAGCACTACTTTGGTAGGAACGTTCACGAATTCGGACTGTGTTTTGTGGGGGTTGGCGGCGACACCAGTTATCTTCCCTTCCTGCGTCTTGCTCTGGATCTAGGGATTCCCTGGTACATCTTTGCCGATGGCGAGGACCTTGCCCTTAAGGCGCTTGCCGCGGCTTTTCAAAAGTTGGGACTTGCAGAAAGCGCCACCAAAGATAGACTCAAGGCAATCCCAAACAAGAAAAGCTTTGAAGAGTATCTGGTCGATTGCGGATATCAAAGCGAGATAGAGGCCGCTTTGGCGCGTACAACAGAGCCCGGCCCCATCGAACAGTACATTTCAGCACTGCACGGTGCTAAGGGCAAAAAGGGTGTGGTTCGAAACTATAGTGGAGCGGCGGGCCGAACTCAGGCCGTACTCGATGCGATGAAATCCGCAAAGACGAAGCTGGCTCCTGTTCTGGCGCACGAGATTACTCGGCTCTCCGACCCGAATCGTTGCCTTCCCCCTCTAGTGCGTAGCCTTTTCGACCAGATGAGAACAGACCTCGGATTGACTATTTCATGACCAAGATTCAACTCTCCCCAAAGCAACGACAGATTGTAGTGCACGAAGGCGGGGCTCTACTGGTGGAAGCCGGCCCCGGATCCGGAAAGACTCGTGTTCTGACGGAGCGAATTCGAAGATTGCTCTCTATTCCCCAATCTCATTTTCGTGTCCTAGGCCTCACCTTTACGAACAAAGCTGCCAACGAGATGGGCGAGAGGCTGAAAGACCTGGGCGAAGTTTCAAACCGCCTTTTTCTGGGGACTTTGCACTCCTTTTGCCTGAAGGTGCTGGAAGATCGTGGTAAGCGCGTCGGAGTGACGGCACCCATTGTGATCTTCGAGAAGATTGAGGACCGCAAAAGCGTTCTACTGGAAGCTGCAACCCAAGACCCATCGCTCAGGTTCCATCTTGATTTCGATGAGCCGAAGGAGATAGAGCGTACTCTGGGGCGCTGGCTCAATAAAGTCAGCTTTTACAAGTCCAATCCGTCCCAAAAGGTTCGATGGGAATCGGAATTAGACCCTCAGATACTTGAAGCGTACGACGGAGGGCTTCGAGCTTCTCACGCCTACGACTTTGATGATATTCTTCTTCTCTGCTATCAGCTTTTCACGGAGTATCCAAAGGTGGCGGGCTTCTACCGGAGGCTATATCAATACATCTGCATCGATGAGGCTCAGGACCTCAATGAAGCTCAGTATTCGGTCATTCGAGCTCTCTGTGGCGGTGAACTCCAGAACGTGCTTATGGTCGGCGATGACAAACAGTCCATCTATGGCTTCAGTAACGCCGGGCCAAAATATATGCGTCAGTTCGCCTCCGATTTTTCCGCCGAGGTGATAACTTTAGATGAAAACTATCGGTCCGCTAAGATAATCGTGGAAGTGGCTCATAGGCTCGCACCCGAGTACTCCGTATCCGGCCAACTACCGATCCAAGGTGAGTTGACTCTACTCGTAGGCGAGGACCCGGCCGACGAGGCAGACGAAGTTGCCGAGGCGATAGAAGCGCTGGTGGCAAGCGGACACGATGATGTCGAGGGTAGGCTAACCTATGAGCGGTGTGCCGTACTCGGACGAACACGATATGCGCTCTTGGCGGTGCAGAATGCGTTCGATGAGCGAGAGATTCCATTCTATAAACGCATATCGTCTCTTCACGTAAATGAGTCAGACTTTGTTGAAGATTTCATCCTCGCACTACGCGTCTTTGTAAACCCAAGAGACGCCTTGCATCTTGGGCAACTTGTCCTTCGCTGGACAGGTCACCCCCCGGCGACCGGTACACCGGAAAATCCGGTCGAGTATCTCGGGAAGATCTCTAGGACGGCGGAACAGATTGCTATCGTCAGAGCGCTGGCGACCCTAGAATCTCAGGCCCGACCAGACCTTGTGGTCGTGATCGAGCAGTTCAGAGCCATCGCCAGGGCAATGGATGACCAGGAAGAGGAGAAACTGGCGATCATCCGAGATACCGACGTCTTGCTCGCCGAATGGGACTATTACCTGAAAAAGTCACACGGAGGCTCCGCCACGCTCAGCGGTTTTCTCGCCTCCATGGCGCTCGGAACCACCCATCAGTGCCACCAAGACGGGGTAGCGCTGCTTACCGTGCATTCCTCGAAAGGGTTGGAGTTCGATGTGGTATTCGTTGTTGGACTCAACGAAGGGGTTTTCCCCGACTACCGTGCCAAAAGCGCGGATACCTTGGCAGAGGAGAAACGAAACCTGTTTGTTGCGGTGACAAGATCGAGAAGATTGCTCTATTTGTCCTATCCGGAGGAGCGAGAGATGCCGTGGGGCGATGTTAAGCCTCAGTTCCCCTCTAGATTCTTGAGAGATCTGGAGCTTGTCTGATGAGGCATTCCCGCGGCATCAGGCTTGCGACCCGTGAGGAGGTGCGGCAGATGTTCATCGATTCCGGTGAGCTATGGGCGGAGAAATATCCAGCCAAGGGTCTCCAGGTCTCCGACATCGACTTACCCTTCTTTCGTGACTTTTACGAGTCTCATTACGGACCGTGGGATGAAAACCCGTTGCTCCTCCCGCGCTTGGTAGAGAACATGAACCTGGCCAAGGATGGCGCCCTTAACGTGGCCGGCGCACTCTTGTTCGTTTCAGAACCTCATTTCCGACTTCCAACCTTCATCATCAAAGCTGTCGTCTTTCAAGACAACGACTTCGCCTCAACGAACTTTCTTGAGTTTGACGACCTTTACGGGAAGCTCTCGGTCGTGTTCCAATCCGCCCTTGGTTTTGTCTTACGAAACCTCCGTCCCCTGCAAGACGGAAGAGGATTCAACACGCTTGGGGAGCCGGAGATACCGCGCCTCGCTCTAGAAGAACTCATCGCCAACGCGCTCATCCATCGCGACTATTTCACCTCGGCTGCGATACGTCTTCTGGTCTTTCCAAACCGTATCGAGATCGTGAGCCCTGGCTGCTTGCCCAAGAACCTGACGGTCGAGAACATTAAACTTGGAAATTCGAACATGAGAAATCCCATTCTCGCTTCGTTCGCCACAAAGTTGCTCCCTTATCGCGGACTCGGAAGCGGCATCGTCCGCGCGCTGAAAGCGTATCCGGATATCGACTTCGAAAACGATCGCGACGGCAATCTTTTTCGAGTGACCGTACAGCGGAAACAGGCATAACAGGAATCTCCTGGCTTCAACGGAACCCTCCCAAGGTTTTTGTGGTCCCGCCCAGAAACCTGAAGTCGCAGGAAAAGTTGGAGATCGAAGGGTAGAATGGCCAGAAGCGACTTGTTAGTTTCGCTGGTGCGTGCAGGCGCATCTGGCGACGAAGCTCTCTTTCGAAAGACTGTCGAGGCGATCATCGCTGAAGAGCGAGCCAAGAGACACAATCTTTTGGCTGACGAGCTCATGGTGCATCTCCGCTCAACTCGTGTCATTGATGAGCAGTCCCGCGTCAAGAATCGGTGGGTTCATGCCGTTGAGCCTAGACGGTCTATTTCGAGCCTCTTCCTTCCCGTGCTCGCCTCAGCCGCTTGCCAGGAACTCGTGGAGGAGCACCATCGTCGAGATCTTTTGCGCTCGCACGGGCTTGAGCCCAGGCACCGCGTCTTGCTTTCCGGGCCTCCGGGAAATGGAAAAACCTCTCTAGCAGAAGCGCTGGCCTATGATCTGATGGCTGATCTCTATGTTGTACGCTACGACGCCGTGATCGGAAGCTACCTTGGTGAGACTGCCAGTCGATTGGCAGAACTCTTCTCCGAAGTGCGCACCAGGCGCTGCGTGCTGTTTTTTGACGAATTCGACACGCTCGGCAAAGAGCGCGGAGACCTACAAGAGACCGGTGAAGTAAAGAGAGTAGTGTCCTCACTCCTGCTTCAGATCGATGCCCTCCCTTCTCATGTGGTGGTAGTCACGGCCACCAACCATCCCGAGCTGCTGGATCGCGCTGTTTGGCGTCGTTTCCAGGTTCAGATCGAGCTACCCAATCCAAAGCCGGCGCAAATCCGGGATTGGATCGAGACCTTCCAGAAAAGTTCGGAGTTACCACTGAATACCAGTCCGAAAACGTTGTCGAGCAAGCTGAGCGGCCTCAGCTTTGCTGAGGTCGAAGAATTTTTCCTCGATATCCAACGGAGGTATGTACTTCAACAACCTGAAGCAGATATGAAGGCGCTGATCTCCCAGCGCCTGAAGCAGTGGGCGTCGCGCCTCAAAAGCTAGCATCTCAAGGGGGGATAATGAGCCGACCATTTCTTTTCTTTCCAGCAGCGTCGGATCCGGTTCCGCGAAAGACCGGACGTGATATTCCGGCGTCGCTGGACTTGCCGACACCTGGCCGCCAGAAGGAGCGTCTTCAGGCCAAGTTTGAGGCTATTCAGAAAGCGCTCAACTCGCCGAATGCTCGGATCACCAGTTCGACTGCGGGGACCACTCCGGAAGAGGTCATCGTCCTTGATGTGGCGGGTTCGGTCGATAGCTTTCTTGACGCCGTGGCAAAAGTAGAGGGATTAGATCTTCTTCGAGAATTCGAGGTGGAAAAGCTAGAGCCTGACGACGATTTTCAGATCAAGGGCAAGGCTGAGAAGCCCTTTGATGGTCGACTCTATCTACTGATGTCAAACCAAAAAGCCATGACGCAGATTCTGGCCTACTGGGACCAATGGCAGAGCCACGGTAAGGTTGACCGGGGTTTTGCACCTTTCAAGAACGTCTTTTCACGGCTCCGCGATGTGCGGAAATGGAGTGTCGAGGACAGGCTGAGAGAAACGGGTCTCATCGAAGACTGGCAGCAACGGGTTGATGACGGCTATGAGACAGTTGTGGGCGAAATTGAACTTTGGTTTCACGAGAGCCAGGCGCGCCGGACTGGAGCGGAGAGCCTCGTGACCGCGCTTATTACTGAAGTCGGTGGACAGGTTGTCCATCGTTGTGTCATTTCCGAAATTTCTTATCACGCGGTCCTCGTTGAGTTTCCAATTTCAGCGTTTCCAGACCTCTCTAAGCTTGAGCAGATCAAGCTTGTTCAGTGCAGCGCCATTCAGTTTCTCAGACCGGTGGGCCAGTTCGCCGCACCCGAGATTCCGCCCGCAGTGTTGCCCGTTGAGTCAGTCCCCTTAGAACCAGCGAATCTATCGAAGGCTCCACGCGCCGCACTTCTAGATGGTATGCCCATGGCAAATCATCCCGTGCTCCGAGGGAGAGTGCTAGTTGATGACCCCGACGGCTGGGAATCGGAATACCCGGCCGATGCAAGACGGCATGGAACGGCGATGGCATCCTTGATTCTCCACGGCGACTTGGAAGCGAAGCACGATGTCTTAGACCATCTGATTTACTCCAGACCTATTCTTCGACCAGGCGCCTCGTGGCATTCCCCTCCTCCGGAAGAAAGTCCCGAAGGCCAACTCTTTGTAGATGTCGTGTACCGAGCCGTACGCCGGTTGTTCGAGGCAACAGATGCCGGACCACCCGCGGCTCCTAGGGTCGAATGCATCAATTTTTCCATCGGCGACCGCTACCGAACCTTTCTCGACAGTCTCAGCCCTCTAGCACGTCTGCTGGACTGGCTCAGTTGGAAATATAAGGTCCTGTTCATCGTTAGCTCCGGCAACTATGCTGATGAACTGTCTCTTGCGGTGAAAAGGTCGGACTTCTCCAGCCTTCCCAGGACGGAAAAGCGCGATCATTCGCTTCGGGCATTGCTCGAGGACAGCCGCAATCGACGTCTCCTGTCACCGGGCGAGTCCATCAATGCACTCACCGTTGGCGCAACTCACTATGACGAACATCCAAAGCGGAGTTTCCCCACCGAAGTCTATGACGTCTTTGACGGACAGAGAATGGTTAGCCCATTGTCCGCGCAGGGTCCTGGTTATCTGAGGAGCATAAAGCCAGACGTCGTGGCACCCGGTGGGCGCGCAATCTACGGCGAGAAGCTCAGCTGCCCTCCCGACCTGACCATCCTCGAATTCAAACGGCTTAGCCGCGGGCCGGGTCTGTGTCACGCGGGTCCGCAGCCAGGTGTAGGGACCGGGGGGAAAGCTTACTCCGTTGGGTCGAGCAACTCCGCAGCACTCGTTACGAGGCTCGGTCTTCAGGTACTCGACGAACTAGAAAGGCTTTTTGCGAATCGGGACCTTGTGGGTCTCAGTAGAATTCCGATGTCACTCTGGCTCAAGACCCTCATCGCCCATTCTGCGGATTGGTCTAATTGTCGTGATGCCGTCTCGGGAGTTGTAGAGGCAAGAGAGCTTCGAGAGACTCTTTGCCGTCTGCAGGGTTTTGGAGAAATTCGGCCGGAAAGAGCTCTCGGCTGCACAGACTATAGGGCCACTGTGCTTGCCTACGGTGAGTTGGAGAAAGACGAGTCGCATATTCTTAAGTTTCCCCTTCCGCCTATTCTTGCGAGCAAGAAGGTCATGCGCCGCTTAACTCTGACCTTGGGTTACTTCACTCCTATCGACCCATCTTCCAAAGATTATCGAGTAGCCGCAGTAAAATTTGAACCACGTAAAGATGGCCTCCTGGAAATGGAGAGATCTCACGCGGGATACAACGATTGCAAGCGAGGCACTTTACAACACGAAATCATCGAGGGAGATAAGGCAGTATCTTATGTTGACGGCAACTTTTTGACAATCGATGTAAGCTGTCGTGAGGCAGCTCCGACCTTAACCACCAAGATTCCGTACACCATGGCGGTCAGCCTGGAGGTCGCTACGGGAACCGAAATTAAGATATACGACCAGATAAAGGCTCGGATCCAGCAGCCGGTTCCGATTAGTGCGAGAGAGTGATCCGAGGCCGCAGATCACTCCTCAATTTCGATCAGTTCCCAATGGCCTTCTTGGTGCAGCCATATCGGGTCTGCGTTGCGCCTTATAAACTCGTCGACAGGCAAACCCTCGATCAGAGGCTCGCGCTTGACCCTTTTCTGTTTTCCATTGATGAAAATCCACTCATACATCTTACGGCGCTTTGCCTTGGCGGCCTTTTCGGCTTTAGTCAGTTTTCGTTTTTTTCGACTCATGACTCTTCCCGTCTCGGTCGTGAGGTAAGGGAGCTATCGCGGCACTTCATCTGTTTCCCGGAATCCCTCATGTTCGTGTACAGCTAACCGATACTCGTCGTTCTCGTCTTCCCTGTAGACACCGATCTCCCAGTAGTCTCCCTCCTGCGGTACCAAGTGGTTTGAGGCCCATTTTCTTACTTGGTCGAGAGAGAAGGTGGCGATGAGAACCTCAGGTTCCACCGTTCCGCCAATAGGGATCTCCGCGAGTCTCAACTTAACCTTGTCAACCGAGACTGTCTCCACCCTAGCAGCAAACCAACGCAAAAGTCCCTGGCCCGCCTTGCTATCGCGGCGACTAGGGAGCTTGAATGGGCCCTCGCTCCACCATCCTTCTTGGAGATAGGGCATAGGAACGACGGCTCGGCCCTCATTCGCCAGTTTCAGAGCAATGAGTCGCCGCTGACAAGCCTTCAGGTGAGTATCGTTTTGGCGCACGACTTGTGGAATCTCGCTGAGTATTCGGTCCGCGAGACCGAGTTGACTGAAATCCAACGCTTTGTCTAGGACACGCCGATGAAGGCTGCGGTAAATCTGGGACTCCAAGTTTCCCTCGAGACTGCGCGTGCCAAGGGTGTCTAGCGCGTCGACCCAGGCCGCCTCAGCCTCCTCGATTCGCCCTTTGGCGAGCAGAGAGCAGACGACGGTTGCACCTTCAAATTGCTCGGGTTGGTCTGACATTTATCTTCATCAATCCTCTAGCCTGGCCGTCCGCGCCTGTGGAGCGTGAAAGGCCACCTGTGGGGGAAGAGTTCCCTGAGGTATTTTGCTTACCCTCTATGTCAGCTTCTGTCGCCCAGACCCTCCAGGATATGAGTACCGGCAACAGGAAGTGCAGGCAGGTTATGGCTTTAGCAACAGCAACGACAAAAACTCGACTTTCCAGTCATCTGGAGGATGTTCTTGCCCAGAAGCTACGTGACGGAAATTCGTCACTCCGTATCTGGTTGGACAGCGATGGCGTTTACTCAGGCTTTGTGGAGAGACTAGAGGGGAACTTCTTCGCCGATGTCGTCTCTTTCAAAGGAAGCTACATTGAGACCATCATGGCTCTGGAAGGCAAGGCTGAAGGGTTGGATCCCGAGCCACTGCTACTTCATCTGCCGGGCCACACGCCGGAGTCGGTGCGTGAGACGCCGCTTCTGGAAATCTACCATTCCGGTCTTACCTTTCAGAAGAACCTTCAGACGCTGGTGAAGGAAGCAGCGGCGGGGGTTGTCCCGCCGGAGATTATCCAGTCCGAGGTGCCCTCACTCCAAACGTTCGAGCAGGCTGAAGTTTGGCTTGAGAACGCGATTTCGAGAACCGGTGCGGAGCAGGCGCCCAATTTCGATATGCCGCCGGACGACTTTGTTTATAAACTTTTTCGGTCACCCGAACAGATTCTTGGTCGCCCGATCAGCTCGGACGACCACGATGCTCTGCTCGATTATTGGTCATTGAAGACCGGTATGCTGCCCTCTATCCGCGAGCCTCTTGGGAATCGCTACAGAGACTTGAAGACGCGTGTCGTTGGTTGGCTACTTCTTGTGGAATACGCCTTCGACCTGAAGCGGAACCCGGTGGGCATTCTGTCTGCGGTCAGAGAGCAGAGGGCCTTTGAGAGCGTGTGTAGCCAGTGTTTGAGTCGCATCCGTGATAGTTTCCCGGACGAATACTGCCAGGTTGCCATGGAACTAGAAACCTGGGGTCCGCTGGCCGAAGACCTACAAGCTGGCAATCCGGAGGAACTTGGGAAAGTCGATACCTTCAGTCGCGAGGACCAACGTCTTCTTGAGGCAGCGTTGTCCGAAGTTGAAGCTCGAGAGTGGCAGCGCCCAATGTCCTGGGCCAAGCAGCGATTAAAGGCTCGAAGCATCTGGCTCAAACGCGAGCCCGAAAGAGAGAGATTATGGCGGTATGTGCTGGCCTGTGCGGAGCTTGGCCGCCTCACTGAAACAACCGATGTCGATCTGAGTTCATGCCACGATCATCACGAAGCGTTGAAATTGTACACAAGCAAATTCCACCGCGTGGACCGCGCCCACCGGGAGGTTGAGCAACTGTATGACGGTCTTCGTGTTCACGGCGACTTGACCGGCATCAATATGGCGCGGGACTGCGTGCGAACTGCTTATCATGCCTGGTCAGATCTGCTCAGCCGAGGATTTAACAAGTTATGTCAACGACTTGGCTTTTTGCCGTCGTCAGAGCTTCAGCAGCGGAACCTTTACGAGGATGTGGTCCATCCTTTAGTCCAGCAGTCGGAAAAGACAGCGTACTTTATGGTCGATGCTTTGCGCTACGAGATGGCGACAGAGTTAGAAGAGAGATTGGCGGGCGGTGAATTGACCTCGACTCTCAGCGCTCGCTTCGCCGAGCTTCCCACCGAGACCAGGGTCGGTATGAATGCGCTCGCACCGGTGGCTCGAGACGGGAGACTGACACTAACCAGGCCGTTCGAGGGCTTCACTTACGACAACTTCACAGTAAACTCACCCAAGCAGCGACTCCGTGCTATGGGGCACCGAAGCTTGGATGCGGCTAAGAAGGACAACAAGACTCCGACTCATTTCACTTTGAAAGAGTTGATTACCGAAAGCGGTGAAGAGATCGCCGCGCGCATCAAGAAATCTCGTATGATCGTGGTGACCAGCGGTGAGATTGATGTCGCGGGCGAGAAAGACCTCGGTTTTGCGACCTTCGACGACACGCTGGGCAAGATAGCTTCCGCCGTCCGTGCCCTGCACAACGCTGGTGTGACAACCTTCGTCCTGGCCTCCGATCACGGATTCGGCGTAACAAACCCCACCTCTGTGCCCATTAGCTACTACAATGGGGAGCCCACGCGACGTTATGTCTTGACAGATGGAGGAGCAAGCGTCTGCAAGGACGCTCTTACTGTTCCGCTTCGCGAACTATCGTATCAGGGCGTGGATAAGGTTTTGGTGCTATCTTGGGACGGGCGTGCTTTCAAGTGTCCCGGAAAAAGCGCCGAAACTTTCTATCATGGAGGCAACAGCCTACAGGAAAGGGTCATCCCTGTCCTCGTTCTGCAGTACATCGACCGACGCCGGACTGAGCGTCCGAGCTATCAGATCGAGGTGAACAACATCAACACGATGCCTACGCTTGCTCAGTTCAGCCTCATCGTCAAGGAGGCTGCGGAGCTTGAGTCTCAACTTTTGCTCACCGAAGCGGGCGAGCGACGCATTCGACTGATGTTTGAAGCTGTCGGTTCGGGCTCCCTTGCTCTGAGCGGGACGAGTTCCGGTGCGATCGAGAACGGTCAGTTGGTGGTTTCCGCGGACAAACAGGTCCAGAGCGTCTATGTTCAACTTTCCGGCCCTGTTGAAGAGATCCGTGTTTCCCATCCCGACGGCGAATACGACATCCAACCCATTGCCATTCGACTCCAAGAGCCCAGACAGGAACTCAAAATATCCGAAGGCTGGGAAGAGACGATAAAGAGTGATGCGGACCTGAAGATTTTAGAATACATCGATAAGCACGGTTCTATCTCGGAGGATGAGATTATTGAACTGACTGACAGCACACGGGCACCACGGCGATTCAGCAAGACGTATCAATCGGGAGGCTTCAAGAATTTACCCTTTAGCCTTCGCATAGATACGGGCCAGGGCACGACCTACATTAAGGAGTAGACCATGGAAGAAGACATCCAGATTATCTTTGAAAGACTACGTAATGGGGTTGTTCCGGAGCGGGGGCTCCATCATTTTGAAGTGGGCACAGAAAAGACGCGAATGGAATTGCGTCGTCAGCTCGACCTGGCCAAAGCCAAACAGGGCGCTTTCAAGTTTCTTCGCGGTGGGTATGGATGCGGGAAGACTTTCTCCGCAAGGTTAGCCATCAACCAGGCCCTTGAACAGAATTTCGCTGCCAGTTTCGTGGTCGTCAGCGACAACGATCTCCGATTTCATCGCTTCGACGAACTCTATCGCAAGATTGTGAGCGAACTCGCGACGGCCTACTGCGAGCGAGGCGCTTTGAGCACCATCCTTGATCGGTGGATCGGTAACGTTGAAGATCGACTTATTGACCTGGGTGAGGACGATACGTCTGACGAGTTCGACGAAAAGGTGCTTCATCTTATTGAGAAGGAACTTCATACCGCAACAGGCGGGGCAGTCCCTCAGGATATGATTCGGGTTCTGAAGACTATATTCAAGTGCAAACAAGAGCGGAATCTTGCCGACGCCGGAGCGCTTCTATCTTGGCTTTCCGGTGGGCAAAACGTTGCGGCTGCAGCAAAGAAGCTGGCTGGTATCAAAGGCGATATCGGTAGCAGCGACGCGATGGCTTACCTCCGAGGTGTGCTGGAGATCGTCAAGCTAGCCGGATTCGAGGGTCTCGTGGTGGTTGTGGATGAGGTCGAAACGATCTTGAGGTCGAGAAGCGACACCAGAAGGAATTCCCTGAACGGCATCCGGCAGATCTATGATGCCAGCGACACCTATAAAGGCCTTCTTTGGCTCTTTACCGGGACACCGGAGTTCTTCGATACCCAAAAGGGTGTGAAGGGCCTGCAGCCTCTTCACGATCGGGTCAAGTTCACCAAGTCTGGTGACTTTGTGAATGTGATGCAACCGCAGCTAGAACTGACGCCTTTTGATGAGCCACGCCTGAAACAAGTTGCTCGGAACCTCAGACGCATCTATCCGTATGAAAGAGACAGAATAGTCAACAAAATCACCGATGAATTCATTGACGCTCTGGTGCAGAAGTACGTGGAGGGCTTTGGCGGCAAAGTGGGCATCGTACCGAGAAAGTTCTTGCGAAAATTTGTCGATATTCTGGACCTCGTGAAACAGTACCCGGAATACGAGCCCGACTTGGCGGAGAAAATCGAACTGAGTGCAGAAGAGAAGGAGTTGGTAGCAGGTGATACCTCCTGGTTGGAAGGCGAGGACGACGAAGTGGAGCCTGTTGTCATTTGAGCGAGCACAGCGCCTTTAGCCGCTTCCCAAGCCGGCTTCAGCAAGCCATTGTTTCCCGGCTGGGATGGACGTCGCTTCGGCCGGTGCAAGAGGAGGCTGGCCACGCCGTTTTGGATGGCAAGAATGCTGTGATTCTTGCCCCCACGGCCGGTGGTAAGACCGAGGCGTCTATGTTTCCAGTGCTGGCGAATCTAGTAACCGATGAGCCAGTGGGTCTGGGTGCTCTTTACGTGGCGCCCATCAAGGCGCTGCTCAACAACCAGGCCGAGCGTCTGGGTATGTACACCGAAATGGTCGGCCTTCGTCGTTTCTTATGGCACGGAGATGTTACGGCAGCCCGGAAGAAGCGTTTTCTCTCAGAGCCCGCCACTTTGTTGATGACCACTCCGGAGTCGCTGGAAGTGATGCTCCTTTCCAACAAGGTGCCTCATCAAAGGTTGTTTGAGGACCTTCGATTCGTCGTGATCGATGAAGTTCACGCTATTGCTGGGAGTGATCGTGGCGCCCACCTGATGTCTGTTCTGGAGCGCATCAATCGCTTCAACAAAAATGATCTCCAACGCCTTGGGTTATCGGCCACCGTTGGGAACCCGGAAGCTATCTTGGAATGGCTTAAGGGCAGTTCTAAGCGTGAAGGCATTGTTGTCGATCCGCCCAAGCCGCCCTCGCCCAAGGATATACGTATTCTCTACACACCCAGCGTGGCCGAGACCGCACAGGCGGCCGGCCGACGTGGACGGGGCCAAAAGAGCCTGTTCTTTTGTCAGAGTCGCTCATTAACGGAGCAGGTTGCTGAAAAATTGCGCGGGTATGAATTTGACGTGTTCGTTCATCACAGTTCCGTCGCGCTGGAAGAGCGGCAAGCTGCGGAAGCTCGCTTCCATTCTGGTGGCAACGCCGTGATCGCTTGCACGTCCACGTTGGAACTCGGCATTGATGTGGGCGACCTTGA
>Ga0172382_10005502_pt1 | contig 18863 bp, 17 predicted proteins | sample Leawel138RmetaG_FD_122245 | JGI IMG/M metagenome (GOLD analysis project Ga0172382, IMG submission 122245) | Leachate microbial communities from a municipal landfill in Southern Ontario, Canada - Leachate well 138R metaG | ecosystem: Engineered > Solid waste > Landfill > Unclassified | place...
CAGGGTGACGTCAAGCCCCCGATCCTGCGCGACGCGGCGCATGTAGGTCAGGTCGCGCGGTCCGGCATCCGCACCGTTGACCAGCAGGCATCGGTCGGCAAGGCGCAGGACGGTCAGGTCGGCGCGGATGTTGCCCTGATCGTCCAGGAAATGGGTGTAGATGCCCTTGCCGACAGCCCCGTTGCCCCCGATCCGTGCCGCGCAGAGCCATTCCAGCAAAGCAACCTGATCCGGCCCCGAAATGTCGGTGATGTGGAAATGCGACAGGTTGATGATGCCGCAGTTCTCGCTCATTTCCAGATGCTCGGCGTTCGAGACGCGCCAGAAATGGCGGTTGTCCCATTCATGTTCGCGGACAGGCACGCGGTCGCCGTATTTCTCAAGCAGAGGCTCGTTCGCGGCATAGCCGTGGGCGCGTTCCCAGCCGCCGAGCTCCATGAAGTAGCCACCGAGCTCTGCCTCGCGCTGATAAAAAGGCGAGCGGCGGATGTCGCGCCCACCCTTGAACGGCTCTCGGGGGTGGACCGGCGGGGTGTAGATCGCGGCTGCCGTCTGGGTGCAACGGGCGGCGATATAGTCGGCCTGCAACTGGTGGGGGCCGAAGCGGGCATAGTCGATGCTGGAATGGTCGAGATGGGTGCGTCCATCGGTGATCCAGTCGGCGACCAGCTTGCCGATGCCCGGTGCGTCCTTGACCCAGACGGCAACGGAATACCACAGCCCGCGCACCTTCTGGCTTTCGCCAACGGATGGCAGCCCGTCGGTGGTCGCCTGCAGCAACCCGTTGAAGGAATGGCTTTCATTGTAGCCAAGCTGGCCCAGGATCGGGGTCAGTTCGATGGCGCGCTCCAGCGGCTCGATCAGATCCTCGATGTCAAGGTCGCGCTGCGACGGCGAAAGCCGCGTGAATTCCTTTTCCAGAATGTCGTGCGGGTGGCAGAGGCGGGGCGCCGCGTCGTAGTAATAGCCCCATTCGATCTGCCCGCCCTCGGCGGTCGTGGGGTCGCCGGTATCGCGCATATAGGCAGAGTTGCCTTGGTCGCGCAGCAGCGGATAGCCGATGTCCTTGCCGGTGCCCTCGAAACTGGTGAAGGGGCCGAAAAAGGTCAGCGGGTGGTCCACCGGAAAGACCGGCAGGTCTTCGCCCGCCATTTCAGCGATAAGCCGCCCCCAGATGCCGGCGCAGACAATCACCAGATCGGCGCGGATGGTGCCGCGCGGGGTGACGACGCCCCGGATGCGACCGTCCTCGATCACCAGCGAGGTCGCGGGCGTATTGGCAAAGGCCAGCAGCTTGCCAGAGGCCACCCCCTGATCCACCAACTCTCCCGCGACGGTCTGCGAGCGGGGAATGACCAGCCCCGCATCCGGGTCCCACAGGGCGCCCTGGATCACGTCCTCTTCGATCAGCGGAAAGCGTTCTTTGACCTCGGCGGGCGAAATCATCCGGGCGCGGGTGCCGAAGGCCTTGCCCGAGGCGACCTTGCGTTTCAGCTCGTTCATGCGGGCCTCATCGCCGACACGGGCGACCTCGATCCCCCCGACCCTGGCGTAATGACCTAGCTTTTCAAAGAATTCGACGGAATAGCGCGACGTCCAGGTGCTCAGGAAATCATGGCTGGTGGTGAAGCAGAAATCCGACGCATGCGCGGTCGAGCCGATGTCGGTCGGGATGCCCGACTTGTCGATGCCGACGATATCGTCCCAACCACGCCTGAGCAGGTGATGGGCGACCGAGGCGCCGACAATGCCGCCGAGGCCGATGATGACGACCTTTGCATTTTGGGGAAATGCCATCCTCAGAGATCCTTCACCAGGCGCAGCGCGTCATAGATCGCGGCGTGGGTGTTGCGGGCGGATACGGCGTCGCCGATGCGGAAAAGCTGGAAGCTGCCCGAGGGGTTGCTGGCGACCTGCTGCGGATCGCCGGCAATCAGCGCGTCGTAATCGACCTCGCCCCCGTTCGATGAGTGCGGCTTGAGGTCGAAATACAGCTCGTCCAGCGGCCGGGTGCCGTGGTTCACCACGACCTGATCGACAATCCGCCCGCGCCTGAAATCGCCATAGTCGCTGCCAAGCGTGGCGTGCAGCAGGTTGCCCTCGCGTTGGACCTCCTGCAGTCGCCAGGTGACGGTGAAGGTCGTCTTTCCCTTCTGCAGGGCGCGCATATAGGGGACGAGGTTCATCGCCATGATCTCGGGCGAGAAGGTCCGGTCGGGGGTCACGATCTCGACCTCGGCCCCGGTCTCGGCAATGGCATGTGCGGCCTGCAATGCGGCATGGTCGCCCGCGTCGTCATAGACCAGCACTTTCGCGCCCGGCTTCACGTCCCCTGACAGGATGTCCCAGGCAGAGACGACCAGATCGTTGCCCTGCGCCAGCACCTCGGTGTGGGGCAAACCGCCAGTGGCGACGATGACCACATCGGGGGCCGTGCCCAGCACGTCGCCAGAACTTGCGAAGCTGTTGAAGCGGAAGGTGACCCCAAGGCGACCGCATTCCGCCATGCGCCAGGAAATGATCTGTTCCATCTCGCGGCGTCGCGGCTGAAGGGCGGTCAGGCGGATCTGGCCGCCGGGCTTGTCGGCGGCCTCGAAGACGGTGACTGCATGGCCGCGCTCTGCGGCGACACGGGCGGCTTCGAGACCCGCCGGCCCCGCGCCCACGACGGTCACCCGGCGAGCCTGCGCGGCGGCCGGGATCGTCTGCGGCATCATTTCCTCTCGCCCCGAGGCGGGGTTGTGGATGCAAAGCGCCATGCCGCCCTGGTAAATGCGGTCAAGGCAATAGTTCGCTCCGACGCAGGGGCGGATGCGGTCCTCCTGCCCGGACATCAGTTTTCTGACGATATGCGGGTCAGCGATATGGGCGCGGGTCATGCCCACCATGTCCAGCAGTCCGCTGGATACGGCATGGCGGGCGGTGGCGACGTCCTGGATGCGCGCGGCATGGAACGTCGGCATCTGCGAAGCGGCGCGCATCTCGCCTGCGAAATCCAGATGCGGGGCCGAGGGCATCCCCTGGATCGGGATCAGGTCGGTCAACCCAGCGTCGGTGTCGATGTGCCCGCGCACGATGTTCAGGAAATCGACCTTGCCGCTTTCGCGCAGGCGGCGGGCGATCTCGGTGCCCTCGTCCTTCGTGACGCCGCCCGGCATCTGCTCATCGGGCACGACCCGTATTCCGACGATGAAATCGCGCCCCACGCGGTTGCGCACTGCGTCCAGAACCTCGAAGGTGAAGCGCAGCCGGTTGTCGAGACTGCCGCCATAAGGCGGATCAAGATCGTTGATCGCCGGTGTCCAGAACTGCGCCAGAAGCTGGCCATAGGCCTGCAGCTCGATTCCGTCGACGCCGGCTTCCTTCATCCTTTCGGCAGCGTCGGCGAACTGGGTGGTAATGCGCGCGATGTCCCAGTCCTCGATCCGCTTGGGGAAAGCGCGATGTGCGGCCTCGCGTTCATGCGATGGCCCCACCACCGGCAACCAGTCGCCCCGGTCCCAGCGGGTGCGGCGGCCCATATGCGTGATCTGGATCATCACTGCGGTGCCATGGCCGTGGCACTCGTCCACCAGCCGCCGCATCCACGGCACGACCTCGTCCTTGTAAAGCAGCAGGTTTCCGAATGCGGGCGGGCTGTCCGGTCCCACCACTGCCGAGCCCGCAGTCATCGTCAGCGCGATCCCGCCCTTGGCCCGTTCCACATGATAGGCGCGATAGCGGTCCTTGGGCAGGCCGTCTTCGCCATAGCCCGGCTCGTGCGATGTCAGCAGGAAGCGATTCTTCAATGTCAGGTGCTTGAGAGTGAAGGGCTGAAGCAGCGGATCGTTCGACATGGCGCGCTCCCGGACAGGGTGTCACCGGCAGAGTGGAACCACTGTTCACACCTGTCAAGAAAATCGAGCACACCGAACAGCAGATGTTCGAGCCTGAACAATTTTCGTTGTCAGATGACGGTCGCGCGCTATCATCCGATTCATGGACACCAATTCAGCCCCCGCAAAACGACTGAAGGAACGCGGCTCGCGCGAGTTGTGGCTGGAGGCCGCATATCAGGTTCTGATCGAGGGGGGCGTGGACAGCGTCCGCATCCAGATGCTGTCCGACCGGCTGAAGCTGTCGCGCACCAGCTTCTATTGGTTCTTCGAATCGCGCGAGGCCCTGCTTGAGGCGCTGCTGGACGGATGGGAACAGACCAACACCCGCGGGTTTGTGGCCGCGGTCGAGGCCTATGCCGAAACCCCTGCCGAGGCGGTGCTGAACCTGCTGTCCTGCTTCATCATCGGAAAGCAGTTCGACGCCGGCTTCGAATTCGCCGTCCGCAGTTGGGCGCTGCAATCGGATGACACCATGCAGCGGGTCAAGCGCGCCGACGAGACGCGGATGGAGGCGCTGCGCGTCATGCTGTGCCGATTCGGCTATGACGAGATCGAGGCCGACGTGCGGGCGCGCACGATCTATCTGGTCCAGATCGGCTATATCTCGATGCAGACACAAGAGACGGTTGCCACGCGGCTGATCCGCATCGCCGCCTATGTCCGCATCTATACCGGCACCGAGGCCACCGGCAGCGAGATGGCCCGTTTCCTTGCGACCTTCGGCTATCGTCCTGGCGATAACGGCCAGCCGGTGCCCATCAAACGTGGGGCCGGCTGACGCCGCCGCCGCGCAGCCAGCCGGCGACCCAGGGCCCGCCGGCCGGCAGACCTAACAAGGCTCTGGTGGAGGAGGAGAAAATGCGGAAAATCCTGACCCTCGCGGCTTTCGGAGCGGCGCTTGCCGCGGCCCCGGCGCTTGCCCAGGAGGAATGTGGCGACCTGTCGCTGTCGAACATGAACTGGCAAAGCGCCGAGGTCCTGGCGGCCCTCGACCAGTTCATCCTGAACAACGGCTATGGTTGCAACGCCGAGATCGTGGCGGGTGACACCGTGCCCTCGATCACCTCGCTGATCGAGCGCGGCCGCCCCGAGGTCGTGCCCGAGGCATGGGTCAACCTGCTGCCCGATCTGGTCGAACAGGCAAAGGCCGATGGAAAGATCGTCTACGGGGCCAACTCGCTGAGCGACGGCGGCCAGCAGGGCTGGTTCATCCCGAAATACATCGCCGATGCACACCCCGAGATTTTGACGATCCCCGAGCTGCTGAAGCGTCCCGAGTTGTTTCCCGACCCCGAGGATGCCTCGAAAGGGGCGATCTACAACGGCCAGGAGGGCTGGGGCGGCACCATCGTCACCTCGCAGATGTTCAAGGCTTACGGCGCGGCCGATCTCGGCTGGAACCTGCTTGATACCGGATCGGCCGCCGGGTTGGACGGTGCCATCGCGCGGGCGTACGAGAACCAGCAGCCCATCGTTGCCTTCTACTGGGAACCGACCGCGCTGCTGGGCAAGTATGAAATGGTGCGCCTCCAGCACGGAGTCCCGCTGGACGATGCCGAATGGGAGCGTTGCTCCTCGAATGCCGACTGCCCCGATCCCAAGCCCAACGACTGGAAATCGGACGTCGTCTATACTCTGATCGCATCCGGTTTTGCCGAACGCGCCCCGCAGGACGTGCTGGATTATCTCAACAAGCGGTCCTGGTCCAACGACACGGTGAACAGGCTCATTGCCTGGATGACTGACAACCAGGCCACCGGCGAGGACGGCGCGCGCGAGTTCCTGCGCACCCAGCCCGACCAGTGGGAACAGTGGGTGACGCCCGAGGCCGCCGAAAAGATCAAGGCGGCGCTCTGATTGCCTGAGCCGGTGCCGCGGGCGGTTTCCGCTCGCGGCCCATCTGATCCGACCCGCAGCATCAAGGCAGGAACAGCATGCTCGACTGGATGAACCGGTTTCCCCAGATGAACGAGGAAACCCTTCGCAACCTCAAGCGCTTGATCGACGATTCTTTTCGAGAATTCACGCGTGGCTACGGTTCGGCGATCGAGGGATTCTTCGATCCATTGCGGCAGATGCTGATCTATACCGAGCGGCTGATGCTGGGGATGCCCTGGCCGCTGGTGCTGCTGATCCTGGGCGCACTGGCCTGGCTGGGAAGCCGCAGCATCAGGCTGACGGTGGCAAGCGTCCTGACCCTGGCCGCAATCGGCTATTTCGGGATGTGGGAAGACACGATGCGGACGATCGCTATGATCTTTGTCTGCACGGTGGTCGCCATCGCCGTCGGCATCCCGATGGGTATTCTCATGGCGCGCTCGAACCGGGTGCAAACGGTGATGAACCCGGTTCTGGACGTGATGCAGACCATGCCCAGTTTCGTCTATCTGATCCCCGTCGTGATGCTGCTGGGCATCGGCCGCGTGGCTGGCATGATCGCCGTCGTCATTTATGCACTGCCGCCCATCGTGCGGCTGACGAACCTTGGTGTGCGCGAGGTGGACCGCGAAGTGATCGAGGCGGCGGACGCCTTTGGCTCGTCCGCCTGGCAGAAGCTGTGGAACGTGCAGTTGCCCTTGGCACTGCCGACCATCATGGCGGGCGTCAACCAGACGATCATGATGGCGCTGGCGATGGTCGTCATTGCTTCGATGATCGGGGTGCAGGGACTGGGCCAGCCGGTGCTGCGGGCGATTTCCAACCAGTATTTCACGCTGGGCGTCTTCAACGGTTTTGCAATCGTCGGCATCGCCATCATCTTCGACCGTATCAGCCAGGCCTTCGGCCGCCGGTTGCAGAAACATCGTGGAGGCATGGATGTCTGAACCGCTCGGGATCGAAATCCGCAACCTCTACAAGATCTTCGGCGTACGTCCTCGGGATTATGTCGATGCCGTCCGCCGCGGGATGACCAAGGTCGAACTGAACCAGAAGCACGGTCATGTGCTGGGCCTGCGCGACATCAACATCTCGGTCGAGCCGGGCTCGATCCAGGTTGTCATGGGCCTGTCGGGATCGGGAAAGTCCACGCTGATCCGCCATATCAACCGCCTGATCGAGCCGACGGCGGGTGAAATCGTGATCGACGGGCAGGATGTGATGGGGATGTCCCCGGCCGAGCTGCGGGCCTTCCGCCGCTTCAGGACAGCGATGGTGTTCCAGAAATTCGCGTTGCTGCCGCATCGCACCGTGGTGGACAATGTGGCCTTCGGGCTTGAGGTGCAGGGCGTGGCGCAAGCCGAACGTCACCGTGCCGCGATGAACTGGATCGAGCGGGTGGGGCTGGCGGGCTATGACAGCCGCTATCCCAGCCAGTTGTCGGGAGGCATGCAGCAGCGCGTCGGGCTTGCCCGGGCGCTTGCCAACGACGCGCCGATCCTTTTGATGGACGAGGCCTATTCGGCGCTCGACCCCCTGATCCGCTATGACATGCAGACTGTGCTGCTGGAGCTGCAGAAGGAATTCCGCAAGACTATCATCTTCATCACCCATGACTTCGACGAGGCGCTGCGGATCGGCGACCGGATCGCGCTGCTGCGCGACGGATCAATCATCCAGGAGGGCACCGGGCAGGAGATGGTGCTGCACCCCGCCGACGAATACGTGTCCAGTTTCGTGCAGCACGTGGACCGCGCCAAGGTCGTGCAGGTCGCATCGGTGATGCAGCCGCTGACGGCAGAGGCGCAGGGGCCGACAATCCCCGGCCGCGCCAATCTGGCCGAGGCGCTGCGCATGATGTCTGCGGAAGGCGTGGACTGCCTGACGGTGCTGGACCAGGCGGGCCGCGCCATCGGGCTGGTTCCGATGACACGGGCAGTCGCCGTTGCGGCGGGGGGCAGCTAGAAACACGGCCCGCCGCAACATGCGGGGGCCGCCCTGTCCGGGAAACGGCCCGCCCGTCACGGCGGGCCTTTCATTACCGTTCGATCACCAGGTCACTGCGCGGGCGCGAGCAGCAGGGCAGGAACATGCCTGCGTCGATCTCGCGCTGGCGGATGCCGCCCGCGTGCTTCATGTCCACCTTGCCGCTGACCAGCCGTGACTTGCAGGTGCCGCAGATGCCATTGGCGCAAGAGGACGGGATGCGGATGCCCGCGCGCTTGGCGGCGGACAGGACCGTCTGCTCGGCCCCGACCTCGATAATGCGGTTCTGCTTTGCGAACTGAACCTTGAAGGTCGTGATCGCCTGCGTGACTTCGGGCGCGGGCGGCTCTGGCACCAATCCGTCGAAGCTTTCCTCAAGATACCGGCCGGGGGGCACACCAAGGCGTGCGGCGTTGGACCGGGCGGCCGCCATGAAGGGCGCGGGACCGCAGCACATCACGACTCGCTCGGCCATGTCGGGAACCGCCAGTGCCATCAGCTCGGCCGAGATGCGCCCGGTGAGGCCCGGCCAGGAGGGCTCGGCCCCTGTCGTCTCGGGTAGCAGGAACAGCCGCAGCCCCTTGATCCGGCCCGCAAGCCACGCAAGCTCGTCGCGGAAAACGAAGTCCTGCGGCGTCCGTGCTGCATGCAGGAACACCACGTCCGCGACCTCGGCGGTATCTGCAATCTCGCGCAGCATCGACATCACCGGGGTGATGCCCGAGCCGCCCGACAGGAACAGATATTTCCGTGTCTCGGACATGGGCCGCAGAAACGTTCCCTGTGGCCCCCGTGCCCGCACGCTCGCCCCGGGGGTCAGGTTGTCGTGCAGCCAGTTCGATACAACCCCGCCCGCCACCCGCTTGACCGTGATGGTGATGCCGCCCGGCCGTGTCGGGGCCGAGGAGACGCTGTAGCAGCGGCTTTCCACGGTATCCCCGACCGGAAAGTCGAACAGGAAATACTGCCCCGCACCAAAGCGGATCTGCTTGCCGGCGGGCGGGACAAGGGTGAAGCTGCGGACGTCGTGGGTTTCCTGATGGACCGCGACGCAGCGCAGCCGGTCGTCGGTCTCGGGGTCCCACCAGCCCGACGGGGGCGCCTGTACCTCAGTAGCCATGGGCGCGCATCCGGGCCACATACCAGCCTGCGAACCAGTTCAGCTGGGTTTCGGTAAAGGGCGAATAGACCCCCGGCACATAGGCCGGGTCCGACACCCCCGCGTGCGAGCGCTGTACCAGCATGCCGTCCTGTTCGTTGGTGGCGGTCCAGACGCTGGTCAGCTTGTCGAAGTCATAGTCCACGCCCTCGACCGCGTCCTTGTGGACCAGCCATTTCATCCGCAGCAGCGTCCTGTCGGGGGCGAGCGGAATCACCATCGCGGTGATGATGTGGTCGCCCATGAAATGGTGCCAGCTGTTGTGGCCCCACAAATGCATGTCGCCCAGATCCTTGCGCCCGACCCCCAGCAGCTTCGACACGGCGGCCGTGGCGTCCGGCGTCTGCGATTCCCCCGCGCCCGAGATGATCAGCCGCTGGGTGCGGAAGTTCGTGGCGCAGTTTGTCAGCTGCTCGATGGCGGCCGAAGGATAGCCCTGCGCCTCCCACTCGGCGGTTTTGGCGGCATACATGGCCTCGTGTCGGGCAGCGGTCTCGCGGTCCTCTGCCGAAAGGCTTTCGGGGTCGAAGCCGAAGTCGAGGTCTATGAAGGACACGCAAAGCTCGGGATGGTTGGCCGCGCAGTGATAGCACTCGCGGTTGTTTTCCTTCGTCAGCTTCCAGTTGCCGTTCTCGATCAGGTCGGTCTGGTGGGCGACGCGGGTGTTCTTGAGGTCATAGGGCAGCAACCGCTCGCGGCCCACGGCCTCCAGCGCGGCGATGTCGGCGGGTGGGGTGTCCGACAGACAGACATGGATCAGCCCGCCGATGTTGCGGAAGTTGACGGGCTTGAGGTTGTTGCAGCTCTTGTCGAAGTCCTTGCCCATATGCGGGGCATAGGCCAGCTCGCCCGTCAGCTCGTAGGTCCATTGATGATAGGGGCAGACGAGCTTGGACACGACCGAGGGGCCAGGGTCCAGGATGCGCGCGCCGCGGTGGCGGCAGACGTTGTGCAGGACCCGCAGTTCGCCATCGTCATCGCGCAGCATGATCAGGCTGGACCCGGCGATGTCGATCGCCATCGCGTCGCCGGGTTCGGGCACGTCGCATTCGAGTCCGATGTAGATCCAATGCTTGCGGAAAAACACGTCGATATCCGCCTGGAACACGTCCTGGCGCGTGTAAAGCCCGGCGGGCAGAGAGCGGCCCTCGATCCGTTCGTCGAGCAGCGCCGAGATTGTGGATAACGGAGACTTGTCGAGCATCGGGAACCTCTGGCGAAGGCGGGATGGTTGTGCACCATCTAGGGGCCAGAAGCGGACTTCCCTCAACTGCAATAATGATTTCTGATGGCATGACCGAAAGTTATGGCAAGGCGGCGAATCGCCGCAGCGGGACGGAGGGCGGGATCGTGTCGGGATTGCGTCGCAGGCTGCCGCCATTGACCGCCCTTGTGACGTTTGAATCCGCCGCGCGGCTACGCAGCTTTACCCGCGCTGCGGTAGAGCTGGGGGTGACACAGGCCGCTGTCAGCCGTCAGATCCAACTGCTCGAAGGCACGCTGGGGTTCCCGGTTTTCCGTCGCCTGCACCGCCGCATCGAGTTGACCGACAAGGGCCAGACGCTTGCCCATGCGGCCAGCACCGCGCTGACACTGGTGGCCGACGCCATCGCCGAGGTCAGCGAAAGCCCGGCCCAGGACGAGCTGGTCATTCTGGCCTCGGTGGGCTTCTCGCATTTCTGGCTGCTGCCGCGCATCTCGCGCTTCAGCCGAGAACACCCGGGCGTCAAGCTGCGGATCGTGTCGCAGGACGAGTTCGTCGACCTGAGCCGTGGCGAGGTGGACCTTACGATTCGTTACGGGAATGGCCTGTGGCCCGACGGGCGGTCGATCCTGCTGTTCCGCGACGACGTCTATCCGATCTGCAGTTCCGATTATCTGCAGGCGCATGGACCGATCGACGATCTGGACGAGCTTGTCCGGCATCCGCTGATCATGCACCAGTCCTTTGATCCCGTCTGGACCGGATGGGAGGCCTGGCTGTCCGCCTTTGGCGCCGAGATGCCCCGGCGCGGCGCGCAGATGGTCTGCAGTTCCTTTACCGATTCCATTTATGCGGCGCTGGCGGGGCAGGGGATCTCGCTGGGCTGGGCGCGGCTGATCCCGGACCTGCTGGAACAGCGCCGCCTTGTTCGCGTTACGTCGCATGTCGCAAGAACCAGTGACGGCTATCATGTCGTCCTGCCGCATCGGGGCAAGCCCGAGCCGGTGGCGGGGCTGTTCCTCGACTGGCTGTCTGCCGCGGCCCGCGAGGCCGAAGCCGCGGTGGACGCGACCGGCAGCCATTCCTGAAATGACGCGTGACAGTGGAGGAGATGACCATGACCAACGTCCGCAGCCCGGAATTGCAGAGGTTTCTTGACGTGGCCCTTGGCGCGCTGGGCCAACTGGCGCCCGGACACGAAGCCCAGGCCTCGCTGAAGCGGATCACCGCCGCCGCCGGGCGGGTCGAGCCGCAGCGGGATGAACCCGGCAACCGCCAGCCTGTCTGCGAGCATTTGGACCCGATGCTGGAGTCCCTCTCTGCCCACCCCGACCTTGGCCCGTTGGCGCGTGCCTTCCGGGCGGTCGAGCCGGCGCTGGACTGGCGGCCCCGCAGCACGAACGAAACGGCAAGCGCCAATTTCCCGACCTCGCACGCGAACGCGGTTTTTGTCGGTCCGGGCGGGATCGAGCATCGCAACGATATCTGGATCGGCGTGTCGCTGATGGCGCCGCATGTGCGCTATCCCGACCACGATCACGCGCCCGAGGAAACCTATCTGGTCCTCTCCGAGGGCGAGTTCCGGCAAGCGGACGGCGACTGGTTCTCGCCCGGTGTGGGGGGCTCTTTCTACAACCCGCCCGGAATCCTGCACATGATGCGATCGGGGGACCGGCCGCTGCTGGCGCTTTGGGCGCTTTGGAACCATCGAAGCGAAGCTGAATGAGGGATGGGATGCTGGCTCGGCTCGGCACCGGGGATGGACAACGAAAGCCGGATTTCCTCTTCGGATATATTGCGGCTTGTGCAACCCGTGCCGCAAACATCTGGCCCCGCGCTGGAAAATCACCCGTAGCCATCGAACAAAGAGCCGCCTAACATGAATACCGGAAACGCTTCGGCCTGGCGTCATGACCTTGACGGATCAGCGACAAATGCAGGGCACGGCCAGATTAACCATGGTGGAACGGTCGCGGCGTCCCCGGCAAGGTCGGTTCCCCGCCCGGGTCGTCCTGGCAGGCTCAGATGGCCGAGGAGGGGCGCTGGCGAAAGGGCCGGAACCTTCCGAAGCGGAACGCCGAGAGATCGTGCCGCGGCGCCCGCCCCATCGCGAGATCGGCCAGCGGACCTGCAACGCCCGGGCCGATGCCGAAGCCGTGGCCGCTCATCCCGGTCGCGACGATCAGGCCGGGGATCGGCGCATGATCAATCACCGGCAGCGAGTCCGGCGTCACATCTATCATCCCGCCCCAGCAGTGGCTGATCGGAGGCACACCGATTTCGGGGAAGGCACGGGCGAAGCAGTGGCGTATCTTCGTCAGTTCGCGTGTGTCGGGCCGGGGGTCGAGGATGCGGCAGGTCTCAAAAGGGCTGGTGGACGAGATGTTGAAACGTCGCGGGGTGCGCCATGCGTCGGGGTATCCATGCGGCGCGGCCGGCCGGAACCGGGTGCTGGCGGGGTCGGCCAGGAACTGCGGCAGGAAGGGCAGCAGATGGCGAAAGGCTGCAGGGCCGATATGGAACTCGTGCCGCGACCAGGGCGTAAGCGTATAGCCGCCGTCGCTGCGCCTGCGGATTGCGAAGCGGTCGTCAGCCGCAGCGCCGGGCAGCAGCTCGGGCAGGGCCCCGGTGATGCTGACGCTGGAGGTCACCGAAAGCTGCGGCAGGCTGACGCCATGCGCGCCAAGGAACAGCGCCGACCATGCGCCCGCGGCGAGGATCACCCGCGTGCAGCGCACATGGCCGAATTCGGTCTCGACCCCGGCAACCCGTCCGGCTGAAAGCTGCAGGCCCCGCACGGCGCAGCCTTCCCGCAGGATGACACCATCCGCCGCGGCCGCGCGGGCCAGCACCGGGACCGCGACCAGGGGTTCGGCCTGCCCGTCCGAAGGCGTGTGCAGCGCGCCGACCCAGCCGGCGGCGTTGGGCAGCATCGCCTCGGTCTGCCGGCGCGAGAGCAGCACTGTATCGACGCCGTAGGGCCGGGCGCCTTCCAGCCAGTGTCGATAGGCGGCAAGCTGTGCCTCGGACCGGGCCAGATAGGTGATGCCGGTCTGGCGGAAACCCACCGCCTTGCGCAGGCGCGAGGGCAGGTCGCACCAGAGCCGCAGCGCCTCGATCATCATCGGCAGCTCGGCCAGATCCCGACCCTGCTGGCGCACCCAACCCCAGTTCCGGCCCGACTGCTCGCCCGCGAGCCGGCCCTTTTCGCACAAAAGCACCCGCTGTCCTTGGCGCGCCAGGGCCCAGGCTGCCATCAGGCCGATGATGCCGCCGCCGATCACGGTGACGTCCACCGCGTCCGGCAACGGACCATGATGCTCGCACGGTGTGGCCAGTGTGATCGGAAAGCCGGTCATCGCGTCAGGCCCGCCAGTTCGTCGTCTCTGACCAGCCGCAAGCCGTCCTGCATCGACGACAGCGCCGCTGCGATCCGCTTGACCTTGGCTGGCCGGCCGGTGCGGATGAACCGCCAGAGCCAGGGCAATGCCGGGATCGCATGGCGCGGCCGCAACATGGCGGGGCCGTTCCGGTCCAGCACATGGGACGGCAGCGCGCGCAGGCCGGGCCGACGCGCCCCGCTTTGATCACAGCGACGCCCCGCGGCGTCGAGGTTGTCCGCGCTGCCATGGCGAACATTCAATGATGCAGGATCTTGCCCAGGAAATCCCGGGTGCGGTCATGGGCCGGTGCGGTGAAGAAGGTTTCTGGCGGCGCCATTTCCACGATGGCACCGCGGTCCATGAAGATCACCCGGTCAGCGACCTTGCGGGCAAAGCCCATCTCGTGGGTGACCACCATCATGGTCATGCCCTCGCGTGCAAGGCCGACCATCACATCCAGCACCTCGTTGATCATCTCGGGGTCCAGCGCCGAGGTCGGCTCGTCGAACAGCATGATCTTGGGCTGCATGCAGAGCGACCGCGCGATCGCCACCCGCTGCTGCTGGCCGCCCGAAAGCTGGTGGGGATAGCTGTCCATCTTGTCGGCCAGCCCGACTTTCTCCAACAGCGCCCGGCCCCGTTCCTCGGCCTGCGCCCGGCCCAGCCGCCGCACATGGATCGGCGCCAGCGTCACGTTCTGCAACGCGGTCTTGTGGGGGTAGAGGTTGAAGCTCTGGAAAACGAAACCGACCTCTGTTCGCAGCCGCAGCAGCGCCTTTCGGTTGGCAAGGTCGGTGCCATCGACCAGCAGGCTGCCGCTTTGGAACGGCTCCAGCCCGTTGATGCAGCGGATCAGCGTGCTCTTGCCGGAACCCGAGGGGCCGCAGACTACGACCACCTCGGCTTTTGCGACGTTCAGACTGATGTCCTGCAGGACATGCAGCGGCCCGAACCATTTGTTGACGCCAGAAAATTCGATCATGCCTGCGTGTCTCCCGGGGTCACAGGAAGGCGGTCTGACTGCGGCGCTCCAGACGGCGCGACAGGTGGATCAGCGGATAGCAGATCAGGAAATAGCCAATCCCGACGATGCCGAAGACCAGCAGGCCGTTCGGGACCGACTGCACGATCAGCCACCCCGAGCGGGTTAGGTCCAGAAGCCCGATGGCCGAGACGACCGAGGAATCCTTGATGAGCAGCACAAACTGCCCGACCAGCGACGGCGTGATGATGCGGACGGCCTGGGGCATTACCACCAGATGCATCTGCTGGGCGCGGGTCATGCCGGACGCAATCGCTGCCTCGCGCTGGCCGGTGGGCACCGCCTTCAGGCCCGCCGCTACGATCTCGCCGATAAAGCAGGCGGCCATGTTCGACAGCGCGACCACGCCCGCAGCAAAGGCCGAAAGCTCGATACCCAGCACCGGCAGGATGAAATACGCGATGAAGACCTGCACGAGGAACGGCGTGGCGCGAAAGAAGTCGATGTATAGACCAAGGACGCGGGACAGCCAGCGGTTGCCGCCTGCCCGGATGATCCCGAAGCCGAAGCCGATCACCACCCCGATCACCAGCGACAGCAGCGACAGCCCGATGGTCATCCCCATGCCCTTCAGAAGGACCGGCCAGTAACCGAAGATGCGTTCGAGATAGAACCAGATCATGCGCCTACCCTCGGCCCGGAATGCTGTTGCGGGCCTGCCATGCGCCGGCGGCCGACTTGAGAAGGTAATACAGCACCAGATACCCCAGCGCCGTCGCCACCAGCCCCTCGACCGGCATGAAGCGGTCGATGGCGATCCGCTGGCCCGCCCGCGTCAGCTCCACCACCGAAATCAGCGACAGAAGCGAGCTGTCCTTTACCAGCACGATGGCCTGCCCGATCAGGGGCGACACCGTGGTTCGCAACGCTTGCGGCAGCACGATCAGCCGCATCCGCTGCATGTAACCCAGCCCCGTGCTCATCCCCGCCTCGACCTGGCCGCGCGGGATCGAGAGGATGCCCGAGCGGATGATCTCGGCCATGTAGGCGCCGGAGTTGAGCGACAGCACAATGATGCCGATCAGCATTTCGGGCAGCACGACCCCCAGACGCGGCAGCCCGAAATAAAGGAAATAGAGCTGCGCCAGCAACGGCGTGGCCCGGATCACATCGACATAGACCACCGCCGGCGCCCGCAGCCAGCGCAAGGGCTGGATGGTCAGCGCGCAGGCCAGCACCCCCAGCGCCATGGCGCCGACGAAGCTTGCGGTCGACAGAAACAGCGTCGCGAGGAAGCCCTGCCAGATCTCGGGCAGGTACTCCATCATCACGCGTGTGTTCAGTCCGCCCAGCATGGCTCACCCTGGTTGCCGTAAAAGGCGGCGCCGCTGACGACCGTCAGCCGCGCCGCCCGAGGATCAATGATCGGCCTTCCAGCTGTCCGAGTTCACCCAGTAGTCGAGGTTCGTATCCAGGCGGCCGTCCAGCGAAACGGTGTCGATGAACAGGTTGCTCCAGGCCAGCAGGTCCATTGAATCATAGCGCACGGCATAGGCCAGAGGCTCCTTGGACAACATCTCCTCGAAGATGGTGAAGGTGCCTTCGGGATAGGCAGCCGCCTGCGCCTTTACCGCCGAGCTGTCGTTCAGCCCGCAATTCGCCTGCCCCGAGGCGACCGCGTCCAGAAGCAGCGTGCCGCCGCCCTTGTAGGACTTGATCTCGGCCTCGGGGAAAACGACGGGCGCCAGCTTCTCGCCGGTGGACCCCAGCAACACCGCGACGGTCGTGCCGGGCTTCTTGCAGTCCTCGACCGAGGCGATGTCGCCGCCCTGTTTGACGAATGCGACCGCGCCGACATACATGAACGGCTTGGTAAAGGCGACCTTGGTGGCGCGGGCAAGCGTCGGTGTCATGTCGGCGGCCAGCATGTCGGCCTTGCCCGACATCAGCGCCGGCAGAAGCCCGTCCCAGTCGAAATCGAGATAGACCACCTTCACGCCCATTTCCTCGGCCATCAGCGTGGTCAGCTCGATGGCGCTGCCGCTGCGCTGGCCGCTCTTGTCCATGAACGAGAACGGCGGGCCCTGAGTCTGCACAGCGACGCGCAATTCGCCGCGCGCCAGGATGTCGTCCAGCGTTCCGGCCACGGCCGGCGTCGCGACCGCCGCCAGGCTCGCGATGATCGCGGCGGATGCAAGCGTATTCAGGTTTGTCATCTTTCTTCCTCCCCTGTTGCGAAGGTCGGAGATACTCCGCCCTCGTGTTTTCCTGCGGACTGATCCCCGGCGCCCTTGCCCCGCGCCTGCGGGCCTCCGGCCTCCTCCCAGATGCCTTTTGGCACGCCCAGCCACCGGTTGTGCGATTTCATCACCACAAAGGTCTCGCTGCCCTGAATCGTGCCGGGATCGGCAAGGCCGGGCAGAAGCTCGCTGGTGACGCGGTAAAGATCCTCCATGTCGCCCTCGATGAGCACTTCGGCGATGATGTCGTAGCGCCCCGTCACGATGCTGACCGAGGTCACGAAAGGCAGTTCCGACATCCCCTGCGCAATCTCGTTCAACTTGCCCCGGCCGTTCGCATGGATGCCGATGATGGCGCTGATCAGTTCCGGCCGTTCCGAGACGTTCAGCACCCCCACGATTTTCAGCAGATTGCCTTCGACGAGCGACTTGAGCCGGGCGCGCACTGTCGGCGGGCTGATCTGAAGCCGCGTTGCCAGCGCATTGACCGAAGCGCCGCCGTTCTCGGACAAGAGCCGGGAAAGTCTGCGGTCGAGCTTGTCAAATACCTCCCGCACATCCCCGCCCAGCCCCGTTCGACAAGATCAATCTTTCATGACAACAAACTGAGCTGTCAAGACTTTCCAATGCGAAAATTCAGGCGGCAGAATTTTTGCTTGCTCCAAGGCCCCGCCCCGCTGGCCGGTATCGCCCGCAACCGCGGCGCTGTGGTCGGCACTTTCCTTTTTCTTCACAAGGACAGCACTCAGGGCAAGGCAGGTAAGGGGGCGGCATGTGTAACCAGCTGCAGGACAGGACTGCTGATCCGACCCCGGCCCAACATTGATTGGGATTGGAGCCTCAGGCCGGATCGAACAGCTTGCGGAACTGCCGGGGCTGGCAGCGCAGATACTGCGGCGCCGCCTTGACGCTGGCGCCCAGATGCGCGGCGGCGTGCCAGGGCCAGCGCGGGTCGTAAAGCACCGTCCGCGCCAGCGCGACCAGATCGGCGTCGCCGGTAGCGACGATGGCCTCGGCCTGATCGTAGCCGGTGATGAGGCCCACTGCGATTACCGGGATGCCCACCGCCTGTTTCACGGCCCGCGCCAGCGGCACCTGGTAATTCGGCCCGACCGGGATCTGTTGGCGCGGGTCCAGCCCGCCGCTGGACACATGGACCGCGGCGCAGCCCCGCGATTCCAGCGCCTGTGCAAAGGCGACGGTCTGGGCGATGTCCCAGCCGCCCTCGACCCAATCGGTCCCCGAAACCCGGACCGAGACCGGGCGGTCGGCGGGAAAGGCGGCGCGGACGGCCTCGAACACCTCCAGCGGAAAGCGCATCCGGTTTTCCGGGCTGCCGCCATAGTCGTCGTCGCGCAGGTTCGACAGCGGCGACAGGAATTCATGCAGCAGATAGCCATGGGCGGCGTGGATCTGCACCGCGTCCAGCCCCAGCCGCCCGGCGCGCGCGGCGGCGGCGGCAAAGGCGTCGCGCACCCGGTCCAGCCCGGCGCGGTCCAGCGCATGGGGCGGGTTCTCGCCGTCCTGAAACGCCAGCGCGCTGGGGGCGACCGTCTGCCAGCCGTTGGGATGATCGGGCGCGATCTGCCCGCCGCCTTGCCACGGCAGATCGGTCGAGGCCTTGCGCCCGGCATGGGCCAGCTGGATGGCGATCGGCATGTCGGACCAGCGGCGCACGCCGTCCAGCGTGCGGGCCAGCGCCGATTCCGTGCGGTCGTCCCACAGCCCGACATCGGCGTAAGAGATGCGGCCCTCGGGCAGGACGGCGGTGGCCTCGATGGTCAGCAGCGCCGCGCCGGACAGCGCCAGCTGGCCCAGGTGGATCAGGTGCCAGTCGGTGGTGCAGCCGTCCTCGGCCGAATACTGGCACATCGGCGCGATGACGATGCGGTTGGAAAGCTGCAGGTCGCCGACCGCAAGCGGGGTGAACAGGCGGGGGGACATGGGGCTTTCCTTCAGGCTGGGTCGGGAAGGGGCATGTGGTCCCGATGGGCCGGCGCCGTCAAGCCGGTGCCGTCAGGCCGGTCGGGCGTCAAGCCGGTGCTAGTCCCATTTCTTCAGGCTGTTGATGCCGCCATAGCCCTGCACCCCGGACAGGTCGAAATCCAGCCCGGCGTCCACATAGGGCGCCCACAGCCCCGCCGTGCCAAGGA
>Ga0172382_10005503_pt1 | contig 18861 bp, 20 predicted proteins | sample Leawel138RmetaG_FD_122245 | JGI IMG/M metagenome (GOLD analysis project Ga0172382, IMG submission 122245) | Leachate microbial communities from a municipal landfill in Southern Ontario, Canada - Leachate well 138R metaG | ecosystem: Engineered > Solid waste > Landfill > Unclassified | place...
ATAAAAAATGAATTATGCACATCCCCTATAAAATAGCCTATAGCTTGGTGTGTAACTGATAGTATTTCGGCTAAATTTCAACCTTACAAGAGATAATAAAAAAATAAAAAAGATTAGTTATTTTTGTGATGAAAGATGCATAAGCTTACGCTTAGTATCTTCGTGGTGGTCTGCGTTTTGCGTAGCACTCGCGGCAATAAACTGGTCTTGTACCGTCTGGCTTGAAAGGAACGTCACATTCTTTTCCGCAGTCAGCGCAAGTTGCCTTGTGCATCTCTCTGTTACCGTATGACATTTTTGTTGTTTCAACTCCTACTTACGTTGGTGTGCAAAAATTGTTTTTTACACGATTCAGATAGACCAAACCGAGACTTATAAATTAAATGCTTTTTAACCAAAAAATGAGCATCGTTAGATGGAAAATTTTGCACTTGGTTATCTATACAATATGTATTCAGGCGTTCAATAGTCAAACTAATATAGGTAATGCACCCATATAGATGACCTGTTCGAATTAATGAATTTGAAATTAAGAGAAAAAGTGAAAAAAGGCGAATATAGGCTTTTTCTCGGATCCGAGTATGAGTGAAGGACTTTGAGACAGAAAAAATCAACTTTAGGTGAACATCTTGCATTATTGTCTGTAAAATATAACGTTTATCCAAATGAAGTATTCCAAGCCTTAGTCCTTGCAAAAAAGAACGAAATCGCCTATTGTGGTGATTTAAAGATAGAATATCGCGGTAAAATAAAGAGTGAAATAATTTTTTTAATAACAAAGAACCATGAGGTTGTAGCTCAATTTCGTGTTGAAGAAGGATTTCTTCTTAGAAAAGATAATCCATTTGAAAGTTGGATGAGTACAGAAAAAATTAAGAAAAAAATCGCTAAACAAAACACTGAATCTATCTATGTCCAAATCAAGGATCTTCGTGCTGGCATGAAACGTATTAATCTTAAGGCCAAGGTCCAAGAAATTCCTAAGCCAGCCCAGGTTCATACTCAATTCGGTAATACCGTTATGGTTGTTAATGCTTTAGTAGGCGATGAAACCGGAAAAATCAAGTTGTGCCTTTGGGAAGCTCAAATCAATCAAATTAACGTTGACGATAATATTGAACTAAAAAACGGGCAAGTTAGCGTTTTTAGAGGTGAAAAGCAGCTTCGTCTAGGAAAAAATGGTTCACTTAATGTATTCAAACGTTCTGAAGCTAAACCTCAAATTGCTTCTGCCTCTAGATAAATCAAGATTTGAAATTACTGTTATCTATACATTCATGACTCGTCACCAACTGGTGAACTGCTTTTTTCCATAAATCCATAACCAGCATACACCTTTTTGGTTTGCTTTCATCTGTTTGAAAAAACAAGACAAACCAAAACCAATTGATACAAAAAACACCCCAATCAACACAAAAAACCACAACCCAAAACAACTTGTATGTAACTTATGGACTTATGGTTTTTTTGGATCTGCCCAAGTTGTTTGTATGATTGGTTTAATCATGCGTATTCTAAGTTGTAATAACAAGTTTATTTCTCCATTAATCGTTAGGTATTCAGTGAATTTCTTGCATCATTACAAAAAATGTTTAGTTCCCGTGGCGATTGGAGTTACAGTGTTTGCTAGTGGTTTAAAGATGTTTAAGCACACAAAGAAAGAAGAGCGGCATCGTTGCTGGTGGTAAACGCTATTTTAAACGGTTAATACTATTTAATATCCCTTTTTTTCTACGAAAGCATCCAGTTAGACATTGTGCCAGAAGCAACAAAACCAGACTTTATAAGCAATGTCAATGCCTCTTCAAACGGAACAACAAGATCCTTAGGCTTAATTACCCTCAACCGCTTAGGTTTCAAACCTTCTTCAAAATACCTCTCACCCATCACAAGCAAATGATGAACAACAACAAGCAGCTTTCTAGCCAAAGCAACAACCACAACATTATGACCCCTACTAGACCTTACACGAAGGTAGAACATCCTAAACCTAGAAACCTTAACTCTAACCGCAGCCAAAACACACTGAACCAAAACACTCCTAAACCACCTAGAACCATGCTTAGTTATACCACCCACCCACTGCCTCTTGCCACACTGCCAAACAGACGAAACCAACCCAGCATAAGCTCCAACCTGTTTTTCACCCAAAAAACGTGTAGCATCACCTAACTCAGCGACCAAAGCTGAAGCAGAAACCGCACTCACACCAGGAACACAACTTAACCGTTCAACCACATCAATGTCCACCAGCTTTGTAACCTCAGAATCTAGAGCGCTAATCTTCAAGTCTAAACTATCCGCCATATCCAAGCAAACCTTCAACTAAAAAAAGGTCAGATTGATTTAACGCTCCCATCACACAGGCTTTTATTTCCTCACGCTTCTTTTGAATGCTCTTAGGACATCTAGTTAATGCATCATCTAAGCTCTTCCCATTCATCAACGCTCCAAGAATCAATCTGCCGCTCTTGCCAAAAATATCGGTGAGCCTAGAATCGAGCCTTATGTTGCATAGTCGAAGTATCTTGTGGACCCTGTTCTTGTAGCCTGTTTGATCCTGTTTCAGTCGAGCTCTGAGTTAGTAAGAGACCTCAAGTCTCGCATAGATGCTTTTGGAATGTACGAGGGCTTGACGAGTTCGACTCTTAGAAGATATGCCAGCCACTCACTATCTAGTTGGTCAGTTTTACGTCCAGGTATAGCTTTGACTTGTCTTGCATTGGCCAACGTAACTTTGAAGCCGCCCTCTTCTAACGAAGCGTATATGGAAACCCAATAAACTGAGGTTGACTCCATTACCACTCTTATGCAAGTTCTATCTTTGAGCCACGTTTTTGGTTTGGAAAGCTCTTCTATGCTTACTCCGAATGATTTTGTCTCTTTTGCAGTATCATTGAGGACGGTTACTACAACTTCATCTTTTGCAATGTCTAAACCACAAACAACATTCATTGCTATTCACCTCTGTTTAAAAGTCAGCTCAAAGGGCGTTTTCTCCTCAGAGGAAAGAATTTTTCTACTCGGGTTCAGAACCCATTCATCCACTCACAAGAATACGCAGGCTCAGTTTTCTAGATACGGGGTTAACCACCAAAAAAGTAACCGGCCTTTTTCCTTCAAACCGACCAAGATTATTAGAGGTAGAATTGTACTCAAAAAGCTTTCATGGTTCTTCCACCGCCGACTCCCCGGCGGTGAGCGTTTTCTATGAAAAAACTTTTTCATGGCACTTCAATGGACACTTGCGTCATAAGTTTTATTTTGATGTTTTCTATTTGGAAGTTTTTTATTACTATCTTAAATTTTGGATAATTTAAATTATGATCTTTTTTTGAGGTTCGTGTTCTTGATTGAGCAAAAACTGTCCTAAGCGGCGGAATAGCTATTTGCTACAAGTCGTCTATAGATTGTAGCGGAACGGCAGTGAGCACAAGGCGCTTGCCAGATGTGGTAATACTGACGGTAAGGTAGCAGTAGACATAACTTGTTCCACGTTCAGCTTGGTGCCTACTATGCCTTCTTTGTAGTGTTTCCCGTAGAAGCGTACACCATACCAGACAAGTGCGATAACAAAGTTGGTTAAGGCTAAACTTTTTTTTGGCGAGTTGTGTTACGTATTTTGTGACCAGTACTTTAGCGGTTTCTAAGGGGGCGTTTAGGTTTTGGGTTTTAAGGTAATCTATCAGGTTTTCTGATGTTGGTGTCCTTTTTGTTTTTTGTTTTCGGAGAGCATTGGTAAGTCCTTCAGCATGCAGTTCATCAGGGCTATTTTGAGCACGGGGCTTATGAGGTCAGTTTTTGAACCACGCAAACTGTTTCATCCGAAAAGTGTCAGTTGGAAAGACGAGTTCTTGAACAAAGCTCTTGAGAGCGTCAAGAAGATATTATTCAAACCTTTTCTGGAGAAAGATCCGGACGAATATAGTCATAAAATTTTGTAACTCCTATTAAAGGAATGAATTTATACTTTAAAAGGATAAAAATAAATGCGTGGCGATTATGAAGTTTTTAATCATTCAAAAAGTAAGGCGTAATGTAGACTTGGAGCGATGGGCAAAAATGTTGCCATTACAATTCAAATACTTTGAGAGTTTAGAAAAAGAGAAAATAATAGACGTGTACTACCACCTTATAGGCCAACAGGGCAGCATGCTCATTATTAATGCGGAGTCCGATGAAAAACTTAGTCGAATCATAGGAAAAGACCCGATGTTTTTTGAATGTGAAAGAGAAATTTATCCTCTAACAACTCGTCAAACACATGAGAACCAAATCCGTGAATTAATAGGCTCAGCCATAGACTTAGGAATGTAAATATGTATAACTCTGATTACCAAGCATTCAATTTAGATGAAAACACACGACGTAGTTGGTATTCTCCAGAAGCGCTATTAATAGAGTTAAAAGAAGGTATGACGTTTGTGGATGTGGGTTGTGGCGATGGTTTCTTTAGCTTGTTGGCGGCCAAGAAAGTTGGTCCAAACGGTAGAGTTTATGCTGTAGACATCGATGCAGCCAGAATTGAAATACTTCAAAAAAAAGCTAATGCTGTTGGTTTGAAAAATATAGTTGTTGCAATTGGTAGGGCAGAAGACACAGTGTTTTGTGAAGAATGCGCAGACATTGTATTTTATAGCATGGTTCTGCATGATTTTGAGGATCCAGTGCAGGTATTGAGGAATGCTAAGCTGATGCTTCATCAGAATGGTCGGGTTATTAATTTAGATTGGAAAAAAACTAAAACGGATTTTGGTCCTCCAATTGACATCAGATTCAGTGAGCAACAGGTGATTGATATGCTTCAAAGTGTTGGTTTTTGTACTGAGGCAAGCGAAGCTGGATCCTACCATTACATAATTCAGGGTATACCTAAACATACGCTTTAGGTAGTTGCAATAGCATACAGTTTGATTAAGTCAGTTTTAAACCATTCAGGTTGATCTTTGTAGGCGGAATGCGATGCGTTATTGTAGACAAGCATTTTTGCGCTTGGTAATTTGTCGACTAAAGTGCGCATTGTTTCGCTTGATATAATAGTGTCGTTGGTCCCCCATATGATTCGGACTGGAAAATGAAAGTTTTTGAAGGACCAAACCAAGGTCATATTTTCAAACGCATAAGCAGGTGCGGCTAGTAATAGACCCTTAACTGGGTTTTTTGCAGCATAGTTAAGTGCTATGTAACCACCTATACTAGCACCAACAATAAGTGGAGGTTGATTTGGAAAGACATTTTGTAAAGCTTCTGCGATAAATACGGTGTTGGCTTTAGGGTCACGTGTTTTGGGGTGACATTGGCTTATTTCACCATAGGGCATGTCTATTGCTAAGAAAGGGATTTTCTTTTCAAGAAGCAAATCCAACACGCCTAAGCGTTGCCAAATTTCTATATCGTATGAGAGCCCGTGTAGAAAAACAATCGGTGTTCCCTGCGTTTGGTTGTATAAAGCTTGGCATTCGTAACCTTCAACGCTAATTGTCGTCTCCAAGGTAAATCACAATCGAAGCTATAATACGCAACGCCTTATACATAATGTGGAAGCATAAAAATTATAACAATAAACACGTTCAAGTAATGTAATAGTGATTTTTTTTTGAAAATAAAAGTTAACAATAGTTGCTTTGACTTCATGTTTGCCAGTCAGCTAGGTAATAGCGTTTTACACTACCAGAGTTTCTGAGCAGAGTCCGAGTTTAAGGGTGATAGAAATACTGCGATTATACATACACTAATCCGAAGATTTGAATTCTTCAAATTGGTAAAAAAAAATAATAAAAATGTACACTTGCAGACCTTCTACTTATCAACGACCGCATATAGGTAACTACTACACTTTTCTTTTTGAAGACATTCTACAGCGTTACTTAGAATATCTTGGATATACAGTAATTCGACTTACTTTCACTGATATCGAAGACAAAGCTATCATGCAAGCTAAAAAAGAAGGTTGACAATTGAAGAAGTAATGCAAAAGAATGAATCAATTTTTTCAGGGATTTCGAATTACTCAGAACCAAAAACCGGACTATCAGATTAGAGCATCACAAGCCCCGTTGGTCAAGCGATAAAACTAATCTCAGTACTAATTGACAACAGCTATGTTTTTGGTATACACATTAGGGTAAAAAGAATGGCTACTTCGATTTTCAAAAATTTGAGGGATTTGGTTAGCCCAAGCGGCGCCGTAGATATCGCAATAATACATATCCCGGTATGCCTTGGAATATAGATGATTTCATAATATGACATGGCTGTGGACCCGAACAGGTATGCATAAAACCTCAATTGGAAGTGGAAGGCTTGCATGGAATATTCAGGACGCTACCATTGTTACCAAACATTTGGGTTTTACTATTGATATAGCCTGTAGCGGTATAGATAATTTGGTTAGGCACCATGATCATAATACTGCTGTCGTTGAGTCGATTTCTGGTAGTCAGTTCTCGAGGTATTGGCTGCATAGTGGGCACTTATTTGTGAACGGCGAGAAAATGTCTAAGAGCCTCGGCAATGTTTACTATACTAGCGACGTTTTAGCTGAGGGTTTTTTAGGCACTCAATTACGATTCTTTTTGATCTATGGTGATTATCGTAGAGAATTAGATTTTACTTTTGAAAACCTTACTGATAGCAGTCGTAGATTAGATGATTTGCACGCAATAGTTGCTGATTTGCAGAAGAAAACTAAACAGCCACTTGATAGAAACTCAGACGAGCCCTATGTGTGTAGAGTAAAAGAGGAAACAAGTCTACATGAACGACGACTTAGACATTAAAAGTGTATTCGATGAGCTCTATAGAATAGTTACTGACATATATCGGCGCTATAAATTCTTAACAAGTAAAAGAATTAAAAAGTTTTTTAATTGAATTAAAAAAGGTTGATTTCGTGTTGCAATGCTTATTCTAAGTCGCCGACATACTTAATTCGATCAAAATTTTCTTCTCTGTGAGGTGCCATATCCAATTCGTCGGTTAAGTCTTTGCCGGCGTTATGCATACCCATATGTTCGCCTTCCATCCAGAAGCTACTCTCAGTCACGTCATAAACTTTACCTTGAAAAGCAAACCATGCTGGTTTTCCGTTTTTTCCGTCATTAGATTCTAGCTCTTGGCGTGTGATCTTTTTTTGTACCATAAAATTGTCCTCTTTAACTTTAATTTGTTTGGATGGTACCAATAAAGGTTTAGGCATCTTGTATTTTTAGTTAGGAGGGAAATGTTGTGGTTTGATAAGCTGCGCCTATGTTTATGCTGCCTGTGGTTACTCTGTTATGGAAATCTATGTTGAAGATCGCAGGATAATTGTTTGAGTGCAGTAGTGTATCGTTACCTGAGAAATTTTTAAGGTTAGTTTCTATGTTGCCAAACGAAGGCTTATCAGATATAATTTTCGCTGATACGCTGCCGTTGATTATTAACTCTAAATTTACTGAACCGGTGGTTGCATCTGCGTTAACATTGAGATTACTGTCTAGAGTCTTTGTTTGGGTTATATCCATGTTTATTGAGCCAGTTGTGGATTTTAAGTTGATAGTACGATTTCCACTGATAGTGTTTTCATACGTGCGAAAGTTGACTGCACCAGTGGTGGTTTGGAGTGATATATCACCTATGAGGGTTATAGTTCCTTGCAAGTTGGCTTCGACTTCACCTGTGGTAGCTTTAAGTTTTAGATTTTGTATTGTTGCAGGTTTATCAGCGGAGAAACTGACTCGCCCTGTAATGGAGGAAACGTTTAGGTTAAGTTCTAAATCTGGGTTAACGTAAATTTGAACAGCTACATTAGCACGAGTATTATAGGAGTTTTTTACTTCTACTCGACTGTTCACAGTTAAGGTATCACCTATTGTTTGGTTGTCGAATGTTGTTATGAACGGATCGTTGATGTTTCCTAAAAGGCCTCTTGACCCATTTACTTGTACATTAATGAGCAAATTGTTTGCAATACCAGCTTTAAGAGTTATGATACTTACCGCTCCGATATTAGTGTCGAAGTTGAGGTTAAGCGTTCTCACATTGGGCGAATTGTCAACCAATGTTACATTAGAATCCCATGGCTCAAGGGGTGCAGCTACAAAAGTTACAACTATTGCTGCAGTTAACAAGATGACTACTAACCCAATAACAACTACAATAAGCGGATCTTTATGTATAGGTCGTAACGGGGCAGAGGTTTTTGAGCTTTGATATTGTGGCTTTGTCGATAAAGAATAGATAACTACGTGTGTTCCGCATTTATGACAGAAACGTGCGTTCTCTTCCAGTTGTGTTCCACATCTTTGACAATATGGCAAAACGCTTCCTTCCTTTAAATGAAGGGTAAGCGGTAATTAAATTTAAGCATTACCGAAAAAAGAGAAATATTTGGGCTTATTGAAGCTATGCTTCGGTACTTCTACACCTGTTTCTCTTGAGGGTAGGTACTTAAATTTCAGTTTTTCACTGAGATAGAAAACACTTTTTTTACCTGGAGGATATGTTGGATGGAACGGAATAAGGAACTAATTTTTATAATAAAACTAACCCATATATATTAGAGAATATTTTGAGGAAGAAATATGGCTTATTTTGCTGATCGAGTTGATGCTGGTAAGCGCCTTGCCGAGGCGTTAGCAGATTTTCATGGTAAAAACGCAGTAGTTTTAGCGATTCCCCGCGGAGGCGTAGTTGTTGGCTTTGAAATTGCAACGGCGCTCGGTCTCCCGTTGGATGTTATTGTCCCACGTAAACTGGGCGCTCCAGGTAACCCTGAATTAGCCATTGGAGCAATAGCTGAAGATGGATCCACAATACTCGACGACAATCTAATCACCTATCTAGGCGTCTATAACGAATACATAAAAGAAGAAAGCGAACGGCAACTAGCAGAAATTACAAGACGTATACAAGTATACCGAGAAGGAGCACCTTCTATCGACATTAAAGGAAAAGAAGTCATAGTAGTTGACGACGGTATTGCAACTGGTTCCACAATGAAAGCAACGTTGGTATCCGTAAAAGCCCGAGGGGCTAAAAATGTCACTATCGCAGTACCAGTTGGACCACCCCAAACAATACAAGAACTCAAGCGGCAGACCAATCGTGTCGTATGCCTCTACATGCCAGAATCTTTCCAAGCTGTCGGCCAATTTTACGAAGATTTCAATCAGACAAGTGACCAAGAGGTCATCAAGCTACTAAGGTTGTGTAAAGAGGGTTTAGGGACCAACTCAGAGGGGAGACTTTAGCAATTTGAGCAGTATCCAATCAGCACTAAAAATTCCAGTGGAGAATGTCGAAGTTAAAGGTAACATGTTTCTACCCCAAGATACAAAGTCCCTAGTAATTTTCGCACATGGTAGTGGTAGCAGTCGTTTTAGCCCACGTAATCAATACGTTGCCAAAGAATTCAACAAAGCAGGTATGGGAACATTGCTTTTTGACTTACTGACGCCTGGAGAAGAAGAGGAAGATACGTTAACCGGGCAGTATCGATTTGACATTAATTTACTTTCGAAACGACTTGTCGGTGTCACTAAGTGGCTTCTTAACGATCCAACGACTTCAAAATTGAAGATAGGTTTTTTTGGCGCAAGTACAGGTGCAGCAGCTGCTTTGATTGCTTCAACTAAGTTGCCTGAAGAAATATCGGCTGTAGTGTCACGTGGTGGAAGACCTGACTTGGCAGAACCGTTCCTTTCGCAAGTTCGAGCGCCTACATTACTTCTTGTAGGTGGTTGGGATGAAGAGGTTATCTCACTAAACGAGCAGGCACAAAATCGAATGAAAAACGAAAACAAACTGGTGATTATTCAAGAAGCAACACATCTTTTTGAGGAACCTGGAAAGTTAGAGGAAGTCGCCAAATTAGCAACAGCTTGGTTTAGAAAATACTTGCAGTAGTTATTCGGCTCTAGGATGCTCAATCATTTTGTAGACAGCATAACTCTCCGCCATCTCAGCAGTATAGAGGATGCTAAACGCTAAAACACTTTGTAATGGTATGTTCATGTAAACTTTTTGGTTTGATGACTTCATAGCATCCTTATCGGGGGTTAGAAAAATTGTTAGAACATCGCCTATTGACAGTTCGTCGCCAACTTTATGTCCATCCTCTGATTCTTCATCAAGCGGTACAGCTGTTTTCCATGAAGACTCTCCAAAGTCTACTATGATGTAGGGATGACCCATCTGTATTAGGGATGATGTAGCAATAGAAGGCATACATTTTTCACATTGACCAACTACCTTGTTAAATTCTGTTTGGCTTAGCGGAATAACAAGGATTTTATGATTGACGCTTTCTTTATCTATAACTGTAAAAAACTGCATAAAACCACAAAATATAAACTATCATTGGTACCTTTAACTTTTTCTGCATAATAAATATTATGTTCTATGAAAGGAAGATACGCTAACTCTGCATTACAAGATAACACGAAATAGTTTTTTGCTTTAATCTATCAAAAAAGTTGACAATAAAAATAGCGCAGAGTTAACCAGTTTCCTACACCTAAGCGCTTCAACCAAAATAATCTACAACATGTTTATCGACAGTGAAAATAATAGCAAGCAGAAGGTAAAGAAATATGGATATCAAACCAAAGACGGACCAAAAGTCAAAACGATAAGAAGTCCTCAAAAAGAAAGACATCAAGCGCATAGATAAACCTATGATGATGCTAGGAAAAATAAAGGACGTTTCTATAGTCTAATGTTAACTGAAGTTCCAAAATACCCAAATGGCATCTTAACACGTTCACCATATATTCGTTTCAGTAGATTAATGTATTCTTTGCGCTCAGCCATACGGTATTTGTAAGTACCCATGGCAGATTTGATTTCAACTTCAAATTCTCGTGAACTATTGTCATTTTGTCCTTTTAAACGAATTTTTACTTCACTAATTATTTCATTACTTACGGCAAAATTTTCAGCAGTTTCTGTTAAAATAGCTTGAGGCGACATAGTTAGGTATCTGTCTGCATAACCGAAAGTACCTTTTAGTTGCTCCTTCCACTGTCCAAAAAAGCCTTTACCTTCAGCTTTAGCTTGTTCTCGAGCTTGTAACACTGCTTGATTCATCATTTCAGCTGTAAGTCGGGCAAAAATCATGCGCTGAGAAGTTATTACGCCGACGAAACTATCGTATCTACCCATTGATTTCAAATGTCGAAGTTGAATAACACCTATGGTTGTTTCGTTGCTTTCTAAGTGAGATGTTTGCGGGGGTATAGGGTGCATTGGAGCTACTGGTTGCTGTATAACTGATATTGGCTGTGGCGTCTGTTGCTGAGGTTGCTGGGATAGTATCGGATAAGAAGCTGATGGAACATATGATGGGTTGGGCGGTGAATAATAACTAGGCTTTCCTTGTTTTGCCGGAGTTGATTTCTGAGCTGCTTGTTCAGTTGTGGGTGATTGATTTTGTGTTTGTGCACTGCCGCAGTTATTACAGAATTTTGCGTTAACATTGACTTGTGTTCCACAGTTTTCACAGTAGGGCATAATAATCTAATTCTATTAATCTAAATGCATTAATAAATCTAGGGCTGAGTAGATAAATTAACAATCAATTTATTTTTCTTATTGTTTGTCGATAAAACACATGTTTTTATGCTTACTAAGACCTAAGCTGGGAATTGACTCTTAATTGCATCCACAACTCCTCTTAACCGCCTTTCTCTGTCTTGCTGTGTACTGGTATTTATTGGCTCAAGAAGGTGACGCTCTACATCGTTTAAACAGCAGATGTCAAAAATGCAGGCTTTCCAAAGGTTATCTATTGCAGCCTTACATTTTAATAATTCAGAATCATGCGGCGTGTTTGATGTATTGAAGACCATATCTTTCTTGGCTTTGAGTAAAACCACTAGAACACCGATGCCGGGCGCGATTTCTTGGAAGTGATATGCTAAGCCGATACGAAAAACACTATCAACACAGTCGACAATGCTTGCTGGAGGCATATCTCACCAGGTTTGATGAATTATGACAATACCGTCTGTGGTGGTCAAGTCTTCGCAATACTGCCGAACTTGAGGATCTGTTGTTTACACTTCTATCTGCTCTAGATGAGGAAGGTTAAATTTTTCGACATAGAGATCATGGAAAACTACGTTATGTCCAATGGCTCTAAGTGGTTCGATAACTGTTGGGGTTATAGCATGATTAAACTACGCGGGTTAGGATGACCTATGATTACTAGAACATTCATGAAGAATCAACTAATAAACTTGGGTTTCAAGATTATAATTATTTGCGCTAATTCAAGATGACTAGAAGATTACAGTTACTGAATAAGTTAGTTAAAACCACCTTATTATAGCGGTAGTTTGATAATGAATTTTGTTCCCCTACCCAATTGGCTATCAAAACAGACACTACCACCCTGGACCTCAATAAGCCGTTTAACCACCGACAAACCTAAGCCTTGACCTTTAGCCTTGGTGGTAAACATAGGCGAAAAAAGTTTATGCTTCACATCCTCAGCAATACCAACACCTGTATCGGCTACAGTTATACAAACGTTGTTGTGTTCATGATAGCTTGTGATTTCTAGTTTACCACCGTTGGGCATAGCTTGAACGGCGTTGTTGATTAGGTTGGTTAATGCACGTCTGATAAAGGTAGGGTCTGCTGTGACTTTAGATACTGGTTTTATGTTAAAAGACAACTGAATTATGCCAGGTATCTTAACTGTACTGAAGATATCAGTAATAAGCGCTACCAAGTTAACTTCCATAGGTTCTGGTTTTAGCTTACGTGAGTAATCTTGCAGATCAGCGACAATTTTATTGATATAATTGATGTTTTCATCTATATTTTCGATGCATTCAATGATGTTCTGTTTAACTTTAATTTCTTGGATGTTATCCAGCTCACTTTTGATTAAAAATACTTCAGCAGTGAGTGCCTGTAATGGATTTCTGATGTCATGGCCGACCATTCCAGTCGTTTGACCTATTGCGGCTAGGCGTTCGTAGTCGATGAGTTGTTTGGTTCGTTCTTCAACGAGTTCTTCGAGATGTTTGTTATATCGTGTTAATTTTTCTTTATCGAATTTTCGTTGGGTGATATCTCGAGCTCCGCCTATTACGGAAATTACTTTTCCAGAAGGATCCTTGATAACTTTTGCCGTGTCTTTTAGGGTGATGTAGTTTCCGTTCTTATGGCGAAACCTGTATTCAAGGACATATCGACTTAGCTTTGGGTTGAGTACAACCTTTTTCCATATTTTCTTTAATTTTTGTACATCTTCAGGGTGTGTATGGTCTAAGATCCAATCGAGCGTAGGACCGATTTCCTTCATACTATAACCGCTCAATTGTTCTGCTCCATGAATAAACTGAATTTTTTGTGCCGAAAAATTGTATTCATAGACCATGACATTTGCTGCTTCTGCAACTATGCGGAATCGTTCTTCACTTTTCTTGAGGTATTCTTCGGCTTGTCTTTGCTCTGTAACATCCTGATCAACACCTACTACTACTTTGAGACTGCCGTCCTGCGTTAACTCTTTTACTTGACGTTGGGAGTGGATTACACGAATTGAGCCATCCGACCTTATTATTCGGTAATCCATTACGCCTTTCTGATCAATTCGAGCTTTAGTAAAAGATTCGCCAATTCTTTTGTTTATTTCAGGGAGATCGTCTGGATAAATGAAGCTTTTGTATTCTTCAAGAGTTAGTCCTTCTTCACGTGGTTCTATCCCAAATATTCGAAACATTTCAGGAGACCAAATAGCGCAGGGTTTGGAAACATCCCATTCCCAACTTCCAAAATGTGCTACCTGCTCGGCTATAGCGAGTAAATTTTTCCCCTCGTTTGAGGATTGTTTGGGGTAATTGCTGTTATTTTTGGAGTGAACCTGTTTTTTAATTGAGGTATTTTTAGCTTTAAAATTTTGGGTTGAGGTATTCAACGCTGTGTCTAATATTTAGTTAATTTCTGAATACTTATAAGACTTTCACTATTAGAAGAATTATTACAAATAATGGTCTATTAAGAAGAGTCCTATAGAACAGGCTATCCTATATAATTTAACGAAATCAAATGGCAATATACTTTATCATTCAATAGAATGGCAAAAGTAGCGATGGACCGCTACGGTTTGACGCCTAGACTCCGTCTGGATGCCTCAAGCCCTACGCTCTTACCCGAACCCCCTTGAGCGCATAACGTCCAAACTTAGGTTGCTCTCTCCCGAGCCTAGCCAGATTCGCCTGCTAAACAACGAAACAGCTTCCCTACGGAAGCCGCCCGTTGACCGCCAGCCCCAAAGGACGGATAGTCACTGGTTCGGAAATGAAGATCCAAACGACCTTTGACGCCTCATCCGCAGATGTTAGCCCGTCATGTAGAGGATTTACGGAGATAATGGACCCCTAACCCACCGCCTAAGATCCATCGCCGTAAATACAGAATAAATAAAGACTATAAAAGTTATGCTAGAGAAGAAAAAGACGTTAGACTTTAGTTGCAACTTTCAGAGTTGACGCAGCTAATTCAAGCTCTTTTAAGGTAGTTCCATGGTTTTGAGCACTTCTTTGAACGATGTTTATGAATGCAGAGCCAACGATGACTGCGTCTGCACCTGCCGATATAACACGTTTAACATGCTCTGGCTTAGAGATACCAAAACCAACTGCAAGCGGAATTTTGCCGCTTGTGAAGGGTTGTACTTTCTTAATAAGATTAACTGTTGTATCCTCCACAGAAGTTTGGATGCCAGTAACACCGAAACGTGAAACAAGATAAAGGAACCCGGAAGATGCATCAACGATTCTCTGGAGACGTTGGGGAGAAGTGGCAGGTGAAGCAAGAAATATAGTTTCTATTTGAGCTGTTTTGGCTGCTTGGCGGTACTCATCTGCCTCTTCAATAGGCAAATCGGGAATAATAAAACCATTTACACCAGCCATCTTAGCATCAATAAGAAAGCGTTTAACACCGTATTTAAAAACAGGATTATAGTAAGTCATGATTACAAGTGGAATATCCTGTTTTGTTTTGATTTGTTTAACAATTTCTAATACGCACTTGGGCGTCGTTCCCGCTTTTAAGGCTCGTAAACTTGCGTTTTGTATGGTGGGACCATCTGCGATTGGATCCGAAAAAGGTAGTCCAAGCTCTAAAATGTCCACACCGCCTCGGATAAGAGCATCTGCAATTTCGAGTGTTTGTAACGGTGACGGATCACCTGTGGTTATATAGCCGATAAGACAACGGTACCCATTTTGTTTCTGTTTTTGGATGACTTGCTGTATGGCGTTCATATTCTCATACCCATGTATTTAGCGACTGATTCCACATCTTTATCGCCACGCCCAGAGAGAGTGACAACGATAGATTGATCTTTATGCATCTTTGGCGCCAACTTAATGGCATAAGCTAATGCATGTGAAGACTCCAAAGCAGGAAGTATACCTTCTTCCTTACAAAGCATCAAGAATGCTTCTACGGCTTCTTGGTCGTTGACATAAACATAATCAGCGCGTTTAAGGGTTTTAAGGAAGGAATGTTCTGGTCCTACACCTGGGTAGTCTAGTCCTGCAGACACACTGTATGTTTCAGAAATTTGCCCATGCAAGTCTTGCAGAATATAGGTGTACATCCCGTGGAATACACCTTCTGTACCTGTTGCAAGGGTAGCTGAGTGTTTACCGGTTTCGATACCTTGACCAGCCGCTTCCACACCATAAAGTTTAACGTGTATATCGTCTTCAAACGGGTAGAAAGTGCCCATAGCATTGCTTCCACCACCTACACATGCAACTAATGCATCTGGTAAGCCTCCTGTTTTCTGCTTGAATTGCTGTTTGATTTCTTTTCCAATCACACTTTGAAAGTCACGTACAATCATTGGGTAAGGGTGTGGTCCCATTGTTGAGCCAATCAAATAATATCTTGATTCTAGATTGGTTACCCAATCTCGGAACGCCTCATTAATTGAGTCTTTGAGAGTTTTCGACCCTGAGTCGACAGGATGGACTTCGGTGTTTAATAGTTTCATCCTGAAAACGTTGAGTCTTTGCCGTTCACAGTCCTCAGTACCCATATATACGACCCCCTTTAGTCCAAGTGCTGCACATGCAATAGCTGTAGCTACACCATGTTGACCTGCGCCAGTCTCAGCAATAATACGTGTCTTACCCATACGCTTTGCCAACAACGCCTGTGCGATAGTGTTGTTGATTTTATGTGCGCCGCCATGTGCAAGGTCTTCACGTTTGAGGTAAATCTTTGCACCGTCCAGTTTCTGGGTCAAATTCTCAGCAAGGTAAAGTGGTGTTGGTCTACCAACGAATTCAGCTAGAAAATAATCTAGCTGCTTCTGGAATGCAGGATCGGCTTTGGCTTGATCGTAAGCTTTTTCCAACTCGGTTATGGCTTCCATAAGTATTTCGGGGACAAAACGTCCACCATACCTGCCGAATTTGCCATCTACTGGATAACTGCTTATCTTATTCATAGGGCATTCACTAATTCCTCAACCTTTCGTTCAACATTATTTGTTAGCATGATAATAGAACCAACCAAAAACGCGTCGGCACCACAACCCCGTAAGAATTGTATGTGTCCGGAATTTTTAATTCCGCTTTCGCTTACAATTATGCGACTATATTTATTCTGAGATTCAAGGATTTGTCGAGTAACTGATAAATCAGTTTTGAGGGTATCAAGGTTTCTGTTATTGATTCCGATTAGATCAGCGTTAGTTTTTAGGGCTTTTGCGAATTCAACTTCGGTGTGAGTTTCAAGTAAAACCTCTAAACCGAAATTATGTGCATATTCAATTGTTTTAAAAATATCATTTTCGCCATATCCCTTGTCAAATATCGATTGAATTAATAATATCACATTAGCTCCAAGATTTGCTGCTGCATCAATCTGTTCAGTTGTGAAGATTATGTCTTTCATCAAAATAGGAAGGCTAACTGCTTTTCGGGCTTGAATTAATGTTTGAAGTGACCCTTTGAAATAGGTAGGTTCGGTTAAGACAGATAAGCCTACAGCACCGCTTTTCTGCATCGTTTCAGCAATTGTAACTGGATTAAAGTTGCTACGTATATTTCCAAGTGAGGGGGAAGCCGCTTTTATTTCTGTTATTATAGCGTTGGTTTTACAATTCTGGATTGCCTGTTTCAAGCTAATTTTAGAAGATATTGCCGTTTGGATATTTTTGTAGTAGCCGCTTTTGATTGTTTTAAGAGCTTCCATTGCTAGGTTATCGATAAAATTATGCATACTTCTTTTCTAACTCCTCAAGCTTTGAAGGATTTCCACCCGAGGCTTGTACCAATGCTTTTAATTTTCGATAAGCTGCTCCGCTTGCGATTGATCGATGTGCGCTTTGGAGGGCGTCTTTGAACCCTGCCGCTTTTCCTGCCACAATGATGCCTGCGGCTGCGTTTAATAGTACAATGTCAGATTTGGCGGTGCCAGTTTCTTTCGCTGTCAAGATTTTAAACAGAGTTTCAGCACTTTCTTCAGCCGAGGCACATTGAAGGTTGCCTGCTTGGGCTTGCTTAAAGCCGAAATCTGATGGCGCATACTCTTCCACTTTTATAATGCCATCCTTGAGATGAGCGATTACTGTTTTTCCGACTGTGGAAATTTCGTCTAACCCGTCGAGTCCATGGACGACAATAGCTTCTTGACAACCAAGCCTTTGAAGTGCATAAGACATTTGTTCAACGAGTTTGACATCATAGACACCAACAATTTGACCGCTAGCTGATGCTGGGTTAGTTAGTGGGCCAAGTATGTTAAAGATCGTAGGAATGCCAATCTCTCTTCTGGACTCGGCTACATACTTCATCGCAGGGTGGAAAATGGGTGCAAACATAAAGCCCACACCAACTTGCTCAATTATCAGCTCGATTGCCTGTGGCTCTAAAGCTATGTTCAAGCCTAGGTTTTCAAGCACATCTGCACTCCCAGACTTACTGGTTACTGACCGGTTACCATGTTTTGCTACAGGTATGCCTGCGCCTGCAATTACAAATGAGGCTGTTGTGCTAATATTGAAAGTTTTAAGTTTGTCTCCACCCGTACCTACGATATCCACGAGTCGACCTTGAACTCGGGGGTTAATTTGTCTACAACAACTCTTCATTACTGACGCAAACGCTATGATCTCATCAACAACCTCACCTTTCATGCGTAATGCCGTGAGGAAAGCTGCAGTTTGAGAGCTGGTTGCTTTGCCAGATATAACCTCGGTCATAATGTCGCCTGATTCCTGAAAAGTTAGGTCTTGACCCTCGATGAGTTTTTGAATACCTTCACAGATCATAGTTTAGCCTCCAAAAAATTTTGGATAATTAGTTTACCGTCTTCGCAAAGGATTGACTCAGGGTGGAACTGGACACCATAGATAGGGAATTTCTTGTGACGTATACCCATGATTTCAGCATCTTCAATTGCTTCCGCTGTAATTTCTAAACATTCAGGGATTGAGTCGCGTTCTCCTGCAAGTGAGTGGTAACGCGTGGCGTTAAAGGGGTTGCGCACTCCTGCAAAGATACCTTGTTGGTCATGTTTAATGGCACATGTTTTTCCATGCATCAATTTTTTTGCACAGACGACTTTGCCTCCATACGTATGAATGATCCCTTGGTGACCCAGACAAACACCCAACGTTGGAGTTGTTGTACTCAGAGTTTGTAGGAGGGATTTGCTAACGCCAAAGAAGTGTTCATCTTCGGGGTTACCTGGACCAGGTGAAATCAAGATTCGATCGGGCTTGAGTCTTTCAGCTTCCAACAATGTGATTTTGTCGTTTCGCCAAACGACTGGTTCAGCGCCTTGTTCAGCGATATATTGCACAAGGTTATAGACAAAACTGTCATAGTTGTCGATGACTAG